>JGI24712J26585_10000750_pt1 | contig 27657 bp, 29 predicted proteins | sample BioPla3DNA2_FD_26585 | JGI IMG/M metagenome (IMG submission 26585)
TTGTCCAAAAGCTCAAATTCCTGAAACAGGTATCCGATTTCTTGACCGCGATAGTCAGCCAACTGTACACCTTTGAAAGAAGAAACATCATTATTTTTAAGCAAAACTCTTCCCGTGCTGGGTTTAATCATGGTAGCAATGCAGTTGAGCAAGGTTGTTTTCCCGGAGCCACTGGCACCCATAATTCCAAGGAATTCGCCTTCAAGCACGTCAAAACTGATTCCCCTGAGGGCTTCTGTCTTATTGTCGCCCTTACCATAGACTTTTGTGACACTTTCAACTTGTAAAACTCTATCTGAATTCATAATATAGCCTCCTGTCTTTTCTTCATCCTCATTATAACAAGTGTCACAAAGGATAAACACTTACAGTTGATGTAAGGTATTGCTCCTTCTTAGAAAATAAAAAATAACCGCAATCCCGGTCAAAAGCTTAACCCCCTTTTTTGAACCTTAACCCCCTTAGGAAGCCTTCAAAATTGGGTAATTAAATTGTATCGTTTTCGTAGTGATTATATCGCTGAGCATGGGTAGGTCTTCTTCATGAACAAATACGGGTACGCCCTCGAAGAAAGATAAAGCGCCCGTATGGTCATAATGCCCGTGGGTTAATAGCACTGCTTCCACCGTTTTGCCTTCCAAGGCAGCTAAAATCTTATCGCCATCATCCCCAGGATCGACCACAACAACATTTTGGACGGCGGAATCGGTCGAAAGGATATAACAGTTGGTTTCCAAACCACCCACTTTTAGCGTTTGAATGAACATTTAAAACCTCTTTCTTGAATCAATCAAAATGGTGACCGGCCCGTCATTGACCAAAGCCACTTGCATATGCGCTCTGAAAACACCTTTTTGCACCCTGATGCCGTTATCGGTAACCCGTTTGCACACCAATTCATAGAGCTTGTCCGCCTCCTCAGGACCGGCCGCCTGTGTAAACCCGGGACGGTTTTGCCCCCTTGCGTCGCCCAAAAGGGTGAACTGGCTCACAAGCAAAGCATCATATTGCATATCGATAACACTTAAATTCATCTTGCCGTTTTCATCTTCAAAGATACGCAGCTTGCTTAGCTTATCGGCGCAGTAAATGGCATCCTTTTCGGTATCTTCCTGTTCCACGCCCACTAACACCATCAGGCCGTTTCCGATGGAGCCGACCACTTCATTTTCAACCGTTACGGACGCTTCCGTAACCCTTTGTACAACCAATCGCATACATCTCTCTCCTTCTTAATTTCCTGTTCGGTAAGCTTCTAATACGTCGCTGCGCCGTTTCATACGGTTTAGCAGTTGCTGCAGTTGCTCCGTGCCCGATACCTCTACTGACATCTGGATAACCGCCGTACCGTTTTTGTTGGCTTTGGCAGAAAGGCTATTGACTTTGATTCCCGAATCTCCTACATGGCCGGTTAATTCGCCAACCAGTCCGGGGCGATCATAGGCAATAATCCGCAAGCCCGCCATAAAGGTACCACTGCCCTCATCCGCCCAGGCCACTTCAATCCTGCGTTCGGGTTCGGAATTTAGAATATTGATACAATCCGCCTTGTGTACGGTAACCCCGCGGCCTCTTGTGACATAGCCGTTAATTTCATCACCGGGCACGGGGTTACAGCAGTGCGCAAACCGCACCAGCATTCCCGGCCCGCCCGCCACGTATACGCCCTGAGTTGGTTTGCCTTGGGGTTTAAAAGTAGGTGTGAGCTGGGGCAATTGCGGCGGCGTTTTTTTCTGTTCCTTATCTTTTTGGCGCTGCTGCTCGTCAATCAGTTGGCCTACCGCATGCACGGCTGTCATGCCGCCAAAACCGACAGCTCCGTATATGGCTTCTAAATCAGCCAATGAATACCTGCGCAAAAGCGGCTCATAGTATTCAGGCTTGGTTAGGTCGCCCAGCTTCACATTACGCCGCTTGGCCTCATGCTCCATCATATCCTTGCCCAGGCCGACGCTTTCACTGCGCATGGCCTTGCGGAAATATTGGCGAATCTTGGCCTTGGCCTGTGACGTTTTTACCACCTTGAGCCAGTCAAGGCTGGGGCCCTTGGCGGACTTTGAAGTGAGTATTTCCACCCGGTCGCCCGTTTGCAATTCATAATCCAAAGTAACCAAACGGCCGTTGACCTTGGCGCCCGTGCATGTGTTGCCGACACCCGAGTGAATCAGGTAGGCAAAATCAAGCGGTGTCGCGCCTTTTTGCATGTTGATGATATCGCCCTTGGGGGTAAAAACAAAGACTTCGTCCGCAAACAGGTCGGTCTTTAAGCCATCGATAAACTCCTTGGCGTCCCTGGCTTCCGACTGCCAGTCAATAATTTGCCTGAGCCAGTAAAGCTTTTCATCCATCTGGCTCCCGCCCTTGCCCTCTTTATAGTTCCAGTGGGCAGCGATACCGTACTCGGCAACGGCATGCATTTCATGGGTACGAATTTGTACCTCAAAAGGAGTTTTTACCTCCCTCCCGCCCATCAAGGTGGTGTGCAGGCTCTGGTACATATTGTTTTTGGGGTTGGAAATATAGTCCTTAAACCTATCCGGCATTATGGGCCACACAGCGTGCACAATGCCCAACACCTGATAACACTCCGGCAGGGTGTTTACCAGTACCCGAACGGCAATTAAGTCGTAAATCTGGTCAAAAGTTTTATCCTGAATAACCATTTTTCGATAAATACTGTATAAATGCTTGGGACGACCGGCAATTTCAAAGTCTTGAATGCCGGCAGCCGTTATTTTTTCGGTTAGTACATCAATAATATGCTGGATCTGGTTTTCCCTTTCCGCCCGCTTAGCGCCTACCTTGGTGGCCACATCCCGATAACCTTCCGGATCGATATAGGACAGGGAGAGGTCCTCCAACTCCTGCTTGATTTTGTATACGCCCAATCGGTGGGCAATAGGGGCATAAATTTCCAGCGTTTCCTGGGCAGTACGGTACTGCTTTTCTTCCGGCTGATAGCCGAGGGTGAGCATGTTGTGCAGCCGGTCGGCCAGCTTAATTAAAATAACACGGATATCTTTGCCCATAGCCAAGATCATTTTACGCAGAGATTCCGCCTGTCTTTCCTCCCAATTTTTAACGTTGATGCGCCCGATTTTAGTCACGCCGTCCACCATGACGGCTACTTCTTCACCAAACTCTTTTTCAATGACTTCAATGGTTACGCCCTCACAGTCCTCGGCCGTATCATGCAATAGGCCGGCGGCGATGGTGGGCGGATCAAGCTGCATTTCGGCAAGAACGCTTGCAATAAATACGGGGTGCACAAAGTAAGGGTCTCCCGACATGCGCTTTTGCCCGTCATGGGCATTGGCCGCAAAATGGTAGGCCTTTTCAACCAGCTGAACGCTTTCTTCCGGGTAATCTTGGATACTTTCCAGAAGCTCTTTTAGCGTTAATGAGTGAAATGCTGAGTGTGCCATGTCCCCTCCTTGCAGGATAAAAGCGTTTGGTATATGAGGCTTTGGGTCGGATCTGTCTTTTGGATGGGTAAAACGGGCAACACTCGTCCCCCTTCATCACGCCAAAGTAGCTTCACCTCTATTAAAATATACACCCCCGCCCTATCTTTTAGCAAATTCAAATCCGATTTTTGGCCGGAATAGTAGCTTTTATATACTTCCCGCAGCTCATCCACCGATAGATATACGTTTTTTAGCAAACTTTCGACCGCTTGACTGGACGCTAAACAAAAAATTTCCGCATTAGGGAAAGCCGCTTTCATTAGCGCCCATTCTCTTGGATGGATAAGGCCATCTGCAAGAATTAAGCGTCGCACATTGGGCATGGTTTTTTCAACCGCCCCTGTCACTAAAATAACGGGATAGCCACGTCTATCAAGCTGATCCAAGTCAAAAGCAATTGAAGAAAAAGAGAAAAGTTCATGCATCTTTTGAGCGGTTTGTCTTGAGCGGCATAGAATAACCGTTCCTCTGCTCAGATTTTCAGGAAGGTCTTTGGGTGAGATGGGTCCTTTGATACCTGCCGTGTCTTTCCCATTAAACACTGCTGTTTTCAAGGCTTCAAGCGCCTGCATTTCGTCCCTTACTTGGTCAGGCGCAATTGCCTGTGTTCCTGCCCTAAAGGCAAGTACCCGTATTTGCGGTGACGTTCGGCCGTTAAAGGTATTGATGGACGGAACGTAGATTGCATCAAGCTTGGGACTCAGGTTTTCATGGCAATCGCCCTTACCAAAGGCAATGGCGTCCATTACGGTATTTGCTTGCTCAAACACCAATTTTAAGTGATCTTGGCCGCTGCCCACGCACCTTGACGACACCACTGTCAGGTCGGTTGACAAAAAAGCGGGCGACGGATTGCCAATACCAAAGGGAGCAAGCGCTTCAAGGCTTTTAATGGCTTCAATTGTTAGCTGCTCAAGAGGCCACACTTCATCATAAGCCTGAACGGGATACAGTTCCTTGCCGTTAAGTTGGCGTACAATCGCCTCTTCGAAGGCTTCACGGAAAGTTTCCACCTTGTCCGCCTTGATGCTAAGGCCAGCAGCCTTTTCATGCCCGCCAAAACGCTCAAACAGGTACTCACATTCTTTTAAGGCATTGTATAGGTGGATGCCGCCTGCGCTCCTTGCGCTGCCCATACATACGCCCTCTTGGTTGGATAAACAAACGGTTGGGTAGGCATATTTCTCCGCCAAGCGTCCCGCCGCAAGGCCGATAACGCCCGTGTTCCAATCATCACCTACCACCACCAAGCTGTGGCGGTTAAAAAGCTGCTCGTCGGTGATCGTTTCCTCGGCTTCTTTTAATACCTGCTGCTCTTCCCCCCGGCGGCGGGTGTTGAGGCTATCAAGCTCCTTGGCAAGTTCCCTTGCCAAGGGGAGAGAATCGGTCAGTAAAAGGTCAAGGGCTGCCCGCGCCGTTTCAAGGCGGCCGGAAGCGTTGAGCCTTGGCGCCAGTTGAAAGCCCACCCTGTCAGCAGTAACAGCCTGCCCGGGCGCAACACCCGCCACTTCTTTTAATGCCACAATTCCGGGGCGGCGGCTTGTTGACAGCTTTTCAAGACCCAGCGCTACGATGGTTCGGTTCTCATCAAGCAAGGGCACCATATCGGCAATGGTAGCTAGGCAACACAAATCCAACTGTTCAAGGGCAAAAGTTTTACCCTTTAAGGCCTGCGACAACTTCCAAGCCACCCCCGCCCCGCATAGGTAGGGATAGGGGTAGCCTTCACGCAGGGGCGAAAGCACGCTATCCGCTAAAGGCAGCATATCACCCAAGGTGTGGTGATCAGTCACAATGACCTGCAAGCCAAGTTCCTTGGCGTAGGCCACCTCTTGTACGGCTGTAATGCCGCAATCAACCGTGACAACCAAATCGGCCTGGCCTTGAAAGGAGGCCAAAGCATCAGCATTAAGTCCATAACCCTCGGTATGCCGGTCGGGAATATATACCACGTGTTTAAGACCGATTGACTTAAAGCACTGGCTCAAAATGGCGCTGGCGCACACACCGTCCACATCATAGTCGCCATAGATGACCGCCCGTTTTTTCTCCCGTACCGCTTGACGAATAAGGATAACGGCCTTGTCCATATCCTTTAGCAAAAAAGGGTCGTGAAATTGGCTTTCCTGCGGGTACAAAAAAGCGTCGGCCTCCTCCTTGGTTTGAACGCCCCGCGCGTACAGCAGGGAAGCCATCCAATCGGGGTAGCCTTGGATTTGATAGGAAGCGGTGCGCCTTACAAATTCAATCATCTTTTAATAGCAGATGCGCACCGACCCAAGGTCGGTGCGCATTGTGTCCAGTTCTTACCGACCCCGTTTGCGGGGGGTATACAAAAGATAGGCTTCGGGCAAAAGCACTTGGGAGGATTCCCAAGAAATAAGCGCCGATAAACAAAGCGGTATAAGCAGCAAGGCCATGCGGTTGCCAATAGCCATGAGCGCCGCTAAAGACACCAGCGAAAAAACCAGCACAAAAAGCTTGGTCTTTTTCATTGTTTGGGCAACTGCATCCTTGACTTCTTCACTCTTAGGCGTTTTTTGCGCCGCTCTGATACCCGGCATTGCGTTGGCCACCGAAACAACAGCCGTAAGTATTAAAAAATACGGCAGGCTGACCGATGAAGGCATGGCGGGAAATACCACAGACAACAGCGCTGTCAAAGAGAAAACAAGCAGCATATCATTTAGTACTACCACTGAAAACGCAATAGCCCCACGCAGGCTAAAGCGCACAAAGCCATAAAGGAAAACCGTAACAACCGCCACCAGCAGGCAGATGGCAAGCTGCTTGTAAGAGATAATATCTTGATTGTTTTTAAATGTGAGCCCGTTTGCCGTAGTCACAACGGCAATGACAAACACCACCAAAGTAAACAGCAAGACCACCAATAGATTTCTTTTCACTTGACTTAGACCTCCTTCCTTGAGGAATTAGCGGATACAAGCTGGGTGCAGGTAACCAGCATCCTGAGAATGACAAATACCGACACCATGCTGATAACAAGCAGCATAGCAAGCAGGCGCATGCCTGAACCAATGGCGCCCGCGTCAAAAATGATAAAGCCGACGGCAAGCAGAAGAGCAAGCAAATGTACTTCAAGAACGGCCATACCTTCCAACTTATAGGCTGCACGCATGGCTTGCACGGGGCTTCGCCCATGCTCCATATCTTTTTCCATGCCGCCAAAAACCGCCTGGATTCCATAAAGCGAAAGAATTGTTGCGCCTACCACCGTCAGGATGGTGGTGACTGAGTAGTTGCGCTGAGTAAGCGCCACCGCAAACCAGGAAAGGCCAAAGGTACAAAGAAGCGCCACAGAGCCCAAAAAGCCGGTCAGACGATAGCGAACGGTTAGGGCAAGCGCCGCAATCAGCACCAAGCCCCAGAGAATATATACACTGACAGTCTGGGCGTTTTCACCCATAAGGGCCGGGCTTTCCACGACCTCAGGCGCGTTAAAATGAACAGGTAACCGTCCTGAGCGCATAAGAAGCGTATAAAACACAGCATCCTCATAGCTAAAGCCGGGGATGGATGCGCCGCCTTCAAGCTTGCTGCCCACGCTGGCAGTTACAACGTTCATACCGTCCATATTGATGCTCAGATTCTGCCCAATCATTTCTTCGGTCTTTTGGGTGAACACTTCAGCGCTTTCCTCATTAAACTGGAAGGAAAGGGCAAAGTTTTGCATGGTTTCATCAGATGGGTAAAAACCGGCCTGATCAAGGTCTTCATCAGTTAAGAAAGCATTGCCGTCATCATCTTCAAAGGTGAAGGCGCCGGTTTGCAGAATTTTTCCAAGGTCTTCTTCACTTACACCGCCTTTGGCATAAGAAAAAGACAGCTTGCCTTCTTTCTGATTAACCACCGTTTCAAGCAGCCCAAGGGCATGCAGGCGGTCTGACAGCACTTTGGCAGAGGCGGTTAAATCCTCTTGGCTCGCTTCTCCTTGAGGGCTTAAAACAATTAGCTCGGTTGTACCAAAGTCTTGCGAAGGCTTAATGGCTTCCTGCCAGCCGTCATAGGGGGTGGGCACCCAAGGAAGAAGCTTATATAGCCCCTCTTTATCCAGCTTGGTACCCTTGATACCTAAAAAGAAGAAGGCGACCAAAGCAACGCAGAAAACAATCAGGCTAAGCGTTGCCCAACCCTTGCCGCTGCTAACTTTAGCCGCTTTTTTTGTTTGTGACATTGTTCAAATTCCTTTCGTAAAATAAATATGTAACAACTAAAAAATAACTATCCTGCCCAATCCTCTAAATGAAAGGCCATATAGAAATACTGGCGATAGGAAAGCAGGGGCTTAGGCTGCCGCCATGCGGATACCCGCCGCAAAACGGAAGTGACGCCCATAGTTACAACCGGCGACTTTATTTCTTCCGGCTGATGCGCCACGCTGTCTTTTACATCGCTTGGCAGACAAACGCTGATTTTGACTTCGCTTTCACGCGCCTCAGCCACAGCCTGTCCTTCAAGAGGCACAATTAAATTGCTTGCAAGAAGGTAAATTCCAAGGGAAAACAGCAACACGCCTATTAATCGTTTCATGCGCTACCCTCCCTTTTAAAAGTAGAACTATTATAAAGGAAAACTTTGTTTTCGTAAAGCTTGCAAAGAATATAGAATGCTGTTATAATTTGTAATTGGCACATCCTTGCGCCGCAGGTTAGCGGCGCCATAAGTCCGTGAGGAGGTGAAAGAAATTGAAGTATGAACTGATTTACATCATCGACACTGCCGTAGAAGAGGAAGAGCGCAAGGCGCTGATTGAACGATTCAATGACCTCATTAAAACCAACGAAGGCGCTGTCGAAAAGGTGGAAGAATGGGGCAAGCGCCGCCTGGCCTACCCCATCAACGACAAGCCGGAGGGTTACTATGTGCTGGTCAACTTCTCCGCCCCGTCCAGTCTTCCCAAGGAGCTGGAGCGCATCCTCGGCATTACCGAGCCCATTATGCGCTATCTGGTCACCCGTGTGGAAGAAAAAACCAGTAAGGTAAAGCCGCGCAGCGCACCCGCTCCCCGCGCCTTTAACCGTGATGGCGAGGCCGAAGCGCCCGCCGCTCAGCAACCCTCTGACGAGCAAAGCGCTAAGTAAAGGAGGAAACCGTGAACAAAGTATTTATTATCGGCAACCTAACCCGTGATCCCGAATTGCGTACGACGTCAACGGGTATCTCGGTTTGTACATTTACCGTTGCAGTCAATCGCCGCCGTAGCGGCGCCGAAGCAGGCCAGCCCGACGCGGATTTCTTCAGGGTCACCGCTTGGCGTCAATTGGGCGAATTGTGCAACCGTTACTTGGCAAAAGGCCGTAAGGTCGCCGTGGTAGGCTCCATCACCATGTCCACTTTCACAGGTAATGACGGCCAAGTCCGCTCCAACTTGGAAGTGACGGCAGATGAGGTGGAATTCCTCACTCCCCGCTCCGAGCAGGGTAGTGAATCGGTATCGGCTCCCGCAGCCTCAACCGATCCGCACGATAGCGACTTTGTTCAAGTAAATGACGACGACCTGCCTTTCTAACACAGGTCATTTAGGAGGAAATCATGTCTGAAGATCGCAACGAAAGACGGTTTCGCCCTCGCGGCCGCCGTCCACGCCGCAAGGTGTGCGATTTTTGCGCCGGCAAAATCCCATATATCGACTATAAAGATTCCAACCGTCTGCGTCGCTATATGACCGAGCGTGGCAAAATCGCGCCCCGTCGCATGAGCGGCTTGTGCGCAAAGCATCAGCGTCAGCTGGCTTCTGCCATCAAGCGTGCCCGTGCCATTGCACTTCTGCCCTATACCGCAGATTAACCAAAAGCGCTCCGCAGTGGGCGCTTATATTTTTTTGTGCTGATGAACTGATAGAGGTTGTAAATAAATGAAAAAGCATATCCTACTGTATGGCGATTCCAATACTTGGGGGCATGATGGTATAAACATGTGCCGCTACCCTGATAGTGTCCGGTGGACTTCCCAAGTCAAGGAGATGTTGGGCGAAGGCTACTATGTTATTGCTGAAGGCTTATCGGGACGTACCACCGTTTTTGACGATCCCCTCACCGAGGGACTAAGCGGCATCAGTACGCTGGCCCCCATTTTGATGAGCCATATGCCACTTGATTACTTAGTGATTATGCTGGGAACCAACGACACCAAGGCACGTTTTAGCGCAACCGCCCACAATATTACCAAGGGGTTAATCCGTTTGGTAAAAAAAGCACGGTCTTTGGAGGTCTGGCGCCTGGAGCCCCAAATTTTGGTGATAGCACCCATCATCATCGATAAAAGGATATACGACGTTGCGGAAAGCGCCGGCGGCATGGGAGCGGGTTGCGTTGAAAAAAGCGAAATGCTGCCCTCCCTCTATAAGGAAGCGGCAAAACTACTAAATGTTGATTATATGGATTCAAACCCCTATGTAACCCCCGCCATCGGCGATTGGATGCACTTTGATAGGCAATCCAACGGCCGCTTTGCCAAGGCTTTGGCAGAAACCATCGTTAAAAACCTTGGATAAAGGCTATTTTTAATAGGTCAAACCCTATATTTTTATCATCACCCTCGCTCAACCGGCGCGGGTGATTTTACATATTTACATAGATTTTACATATCAAGGGAGCTGATTTTACCTTTCTGTTTTATCATAAAGGTGCGGTAAAAAGTTGCCGCAATCATCGACTTAAAAAGGAGAACAAATAATGAAAAAACTACTCAGTCTTATTCTAACCGCTATCCTGTGCCTGTCCGTCATGGTCGGCGCCACTGCCCAGGAAGCCCTGTCCGGAAGCATCGCTACCGACGGCTCCACCTCTATGGAAAAGGTTATCGGCATCCTGTCCGAACAGTTCATGATCGACAACCCCGACGTTGCCATCACCTACAATGCCACCGGTTCAGGCACCGGCGTCGCCGCCGCTTTGAACGGCACCGCCGATATCGGTCTTGCTTCCCGTGCCCTGAAGGAAGAAGAAGTTGCCCAGGGTCTGAAGTCCATCGTGGTTGCCCTTGACGGCATCGCCATCATCGTGAATGAAAAGTGCCCCGTTGACAACCTGACCCTGCAGGAAGTTGCCGACATTTTCACCGGCAAAATAACCTCTTGGAAAGACTTCGGCGGCGAAGGCGACATCGCTTGCATCGGCCGTGAAGCCGGTTCCGGCACCCGTGACGGTTTTGAATCCATCACCAAGACCAAAGACGCAAACAAGCTGGTTCAGGAACTGACCTCCACCGGCGCCGTCATCACCGCTGTTGCTTCCAACGCATCTGGCATCGGTTATGCTTCCTCTTCCGCAGTTGAAGGCCAGGAAGGCATCAAAGTGCTTACCATCGACGGCGTAGAGTGCACCGAAGAAAACATTGCCAACGGCAGCTACCTCATCCAGCGTCCCTTCAACCTTGTTGTGAAGGAAGGCGCCGAGCTTCCCAAGCAAGTGCAGGCTTTCATCGACTTCATGCTTTCTGAAGAAGCCGCTCCCCTGGTTGCCAAGGCCGGTGCCGTACCGCCCGCTCAGCCCGAGAAGTAATCAAATGCGTAGGGCGCTTTTAAAAAACGCCAAGGAGAACAGCATGAAAATGCTGTTCTTCCTTTGCGGTTTAGTATCAGTTGGCTTTGTGCTGTGCATTTCTATCTATCTGTTTGTGGCAGGCATTCCCGCCTTTAAGGTCATTGGTATAAGCGATATGCTGTTTGGCAAAGTCTGGTTACCAACGGCATCCACGACCGAGCCTTCCTTTGGCATTCTCCCCTTTATCCTGACCAGTATCTGGGGCACAGCGGGCGCCATTATGATTGGTGTGCCTATTGGCCTGTTAACAGCCATCTACGTTGCCAAAGCGGCTCCCAAAAAGGTGGCCACCGCCATTCGCACCTCCGTGCAGCTTCTGGCAGGCATTCCCTCTGTGGTTTACGGCATGATCGGCATGGTTGTTCTGGTTCCGCTGATTCAGCGTACCTTTGACTTAACCTCGGGCGCCACTTTGATGGCAGCCATCATCGTTCTGGCCATCATGATTTTGCCTTCCATTATTAACGTATCGGAAACGGCTTTAAGCGCCGTGCCTGCGGAGTATGAGGAAGCAAGCATGGCCCTTGGCGCAACCAAAGAAGAAACTTGGTTCAGGGTTACTTTACCCGCCGCAAGGAGCGGTGTAGCAACCGCCATCGTCCTTGGTATAGGCCGCGCAATCGGCGAAGCGATGGCCATTATCATGGTGTCAGGCAATGTTGCCAATATGCCCGGACTGTTTAAGTCCGTTCGGTTCATGACCACCGCCATTGCTTCTGAAATGTCCTACGCGGCCGTTGGCAGCCTTCACAGGGATGCCCTTTTTTCCATCGGACTTGTTTTGTTCCTTTTCATTATGCTGATTAACCTCGGATTAAAGTTTTTCATCCGTGAGAAAAAAGAGGAAACATGAGTAAAACAACAGCCACAACAACGATAACAACCAACTCCGATCAGGTTCCTTTCTTTCAAGTCAGGCGTAAGCTGTATAACATCATTGTCCGGGGCTTTTTAAGGCTGACAACCCTGGTTACCGTTGGTCTGCTTATTTTTATGATTGGCTACATTCTGATTAACGGACTAAAACACCTGACTATTCCCATGCTTACCACCCAATCAAGCTACATTGAGGACACCATCGGCATCTTTCCCAATATCATGAACACCTTATACATGATATTGATTTCTATGCTCATCGCCCTGCCCCTTGGTATCGGCGCCGCCGTGTATTTAAACGAGTACGCCACCAACCGACGCCTGGTTACAACCATTGAATTCGCCGCCGAAACGCTTACCGGCATCCCCTCCATTGTATTTGGTCTGGTCGGTATGCTGGTGTTTATACATTTATTCGGCCTCAAGCAGGGGGTCTTAGCCGGCAGCCTCACCCTGGTGATGATTATTTTACCCACCATTATCAGAACCACACAGGAAAGCCTCAAAAGCATTCCCGACGATTACCGTCACGGTTCGCTCGCATTAGGGTCCGGCAAGTGGCATATGGTGCGAACTGTGGTCTTACCTTCCGCAATGGACGGTATCGTTACCGGCAGTATCCTTGCTATCGGGCGAATTGTCGGTGAGTCAGCCGCGCTGCTGTTCACGGCAGGATTTGGCCTTAGATTAAATAGCTTGTTTAAGTCCCTCCAGCGCTCAAGCGCCTCCCTGACTGTAGCCCTGTACGTATATGTGAGCGAGCGTGGGGAGATGGAGGCAGGCTTTGCCATCGCAGCGCTATTGATGCTCATCACCCTTTTGTTAAATTTCGCCGCTACTTATTTTGGTAACAAGCTGAAGAAAAGGTAAGAGAACTCATGATAATTAACGTACAAAAGCTAAACCTCTGGTATGCTGACAATCACGCCTTAAAAGATATCTCCATGGATGTTCCCAGAAACCAGATTACGGCTCTCATCGGGCCTTCAGGCTGCGGTAAGTCCACTTTCCTAAAAACGCTCAACCGCATGCAAGATTTGAACCCAATCGTGCGCATTGAGGGTGAAGTGTGGTATAATGGAAATAACATATATGACCCCAAGATGGACGTAACCGATTTGCGCAAGCATATCGGTATGGTGTTTCAAAAAGCCAACCCTTTCCCTATGAGCATTTACGATAACATTGCCTATGGTCCAAGAACCCACGGCATCAGAGCAAGGGCAAAGTTAGATGCAATCGTCGAAAAGGCCCTCAAGGATGCCGCTATCTGGGACGAGGTCAAAGACAGATTGAGGAAGCCTGCCCTAAGCCTATCGGGCGGTCAACAGCAACGCTTGTGTATCGCCCGGGCGCTGGCAGTCGAGCCGGACATTCTGTTAATGGACGAGGCCACCTCCGCCCTTGACCCCATTTCCACCGGAAGAATTGAGGAACTGGTTACCCAATTAAAAAAGAAGTATACGGTAATCATGGTAACCCATAACATGCAGCAAGCTGTGCGTATCTCCGACCAGTGCGCCTTCTTCTTGCTTGGCGAACTGATTGAGTATTCCGATACCTCCACCTTATTCTCCACCCCCACCGACAAACGCACTGAAGACTATATCACCGGGAGGTTTGGTTAATGCGTAGCGACTTTGATCATCAATTAAACCGCTTAAAGCAAGAGATGCTTGCCATGGGCATGCACTGCGAAAAAGCCATTTCTCAGGCTGCACAGGCGCTACTTGACGGCAACGCCTCTTTGAGCGAAGCCCTGCCACAGCTGCAGGAAAACATTAAGCACAGGGAGCGAGAAATTGAAAGCAGCTGTCTTCAGCTTCTTTTACGCCAGCAACCCGTCGCCCGTGACTTACGGATGGTATCCGCTGCGCTAAAAATGGTAACCGACCTTGAGCGCATCGGCGATCAGGCGGGCGACATTGCCGAAATTGTCAAGATGGGTAACATTCGTGGCAACTATACCCAGTTGCCTTTGCAACAGATGGTGGAAGCGACCATCAAAATGGTCAACGACGCCATCGATGCCTTTTCCAACCAGGACGAAGCAAAAGCCACAGCCGTCATCGCCTATGACGATGTGGTTGACTCCTGTTTTGATGAAGTCAAACGCAAGCTTGTTGAGATACTAAAAGAGAAAGAAGTCTTGGCTGAAGAAATTATCGATTTACTTATGATTGCCAAGTACCTTGAACGTATTGGTGACCATGCCGTTAATGTTGCCGGCTGGGTACTATTTTCCATCACCGGCCAGATTGACGCAAATATTACATAGGACAGATAAATGCAAATGATTTATTGTGTAGAAGATGATCGCAACCTAAGGGAACTGGCGCTGTACGCGCTTAAGTCATCGGGTTTTGACGCGCATGGTTTTGAAACTGCCAAAGAGTTTTGGCAGGCCATGGGCACGGAAAAACCTGATTTGGTTTTGCTTGACATTATGTTGCCCGATGATGATGGTCTATCCATCTTAAAGCGCTTGCGAGATAATCCAGATACCCGCCGTTTGCCCATTATCATGGCTACCGCCAAGGGGACCGAGTACGATAAGGTCATGGGACTTGAATCGGGAGCGGATGACTATTTGGTTAAGCCCTTTGGCATGATGGAAATGATTTCACGTATCCGTGCCGTCCTCAGACGAGTGGGCATACATGAAGAAGATCCGCAATTATGTCTTGGTGAAATGATACTTGATACCCGAAAACATACGGTCACCATCGGCCACCAGCAAATAGAACTGACTATGAAGGAATATTCACTCCTAAAACTGTTCATGAACAACCTTGGGCGGGCTTTTACCCGCGATCAACTGCTGTCCAGTGTATGGGGTGAAGAATATTTTGGTGAAACACGCACGGTAGACGTGCATATCAGTACCCTGCGCGCCAAGCTTGGTTCCTATGGAAAATTCATTAAAACCGTTCGAGGGCTTGGTTATCGGATGGAGGAAGATCAATGAAAAAGCGTATTTTTCACTCCATCGCCGTCGCAACCACGCTGGTTGTCATGATATCTATGCTGCTCATCCTCTTTACCCTCCACCACGCTTTTACCTTAAACCAACAGAGGCAATTGAAAAGATACCTGCTTTTAGCTTTCCAAGGCGTAGAAATGAATGACATCTCATACCTAACAGCCCTTCCTGAGGAAGGGCTGCGGCTCACTTTGATTGATGAAGACGGGACGGTTCTTTTTGATAATCAAGCCGATGCAAACGAAATGGAAAATCACTTAAATCGGCCTGAGGTAGAACATGCCCTTCTGACCGGTTATGGCGAAAGTTCAAGGCAGTCGGATACGCTGTTTGAAAAGCAGCTCTACGCCGCCAAACGACTATCTGACGGGCGCATTATCAGAGCCTCCGTATCACATGCTACCATTATTAAAACGTTGTTTTCTCTTGTTAACGCTCTGATTGTTGTTTTGCTTTTGTCTTTAGGCGTCGCCTTTTGGTTGGCATCTAAATTGTCCCGCCGTATTGTGGCCCCGCTTAATCGTCTAAACCTTGACAAACCCCTTGAAAATGAAGGCTATGATGAGCTTTCTCCTTTGCTTGTACGCATTGATTCCCAGCAGCGGACGCTTCTTGCCCGTGAAGATCAGTTTCGGCGCCAGGAGAAAGACTTTTCCATGCTGGTAGCGAGTATCTCCGAGGGAATGATCCTTTTGGATCACGAAGGCAATGTTTTGTTCATGAATCCGGCCGCACAGGCAATCATTAGCGTTTCCGGCGATTACCTTGGAAAAAGCCTTTTGAGCCTCAATCGAAATTTCGATTTGCTCTCCCTCATCCACAGCGCGCAACAGGGTAAAAAATCAAGCGGACGGATAGAAATTGGCGATAGTTTCTATCTGGTTAGCGCCGTTCCCATCGACAGCGACCAAAGCCTTCGCCGCATAGCGGTGGTCTTGGTTGACCAGACGGACAGTGAGCGGGCACAAAAACAGCGCAGGGAATTTACCGCCAATGTAAGCCATGAATTGAAAACGCCGCTACACGCACTGGCAGGCTATAGCGAGCTACTTAAATTACACATGGTCAAGAAAGAAGATTTAGACAGCTTCTACCAAAATTTAGATGATCGGGTACACAAGCTTATCTCTCTGGTAGAAGACATGATTAGTCTATCCAACATTGACGAAGGCGCCTATGACATCGCTCGCCAAGAAGTTGACCTATATGCAATCGTATTAGAAGCCGTCAGGGAACTTGCTCCCTTTGCGGACGAAAAAAAGATCGACATTCATGTTTCAGGCGAAAGCACGGTCATTATAGGGCTTCCAAAGCTCTTAAATTCCCTTACATTTAACCTGATAGAAAATGCCATCCGCTACAACAAACCCAGCGGCAGGGTGGATGTAAGCGTCCAAAAACAGCAGGAAACGGTAGTGCTTGTTGTTAAGGATACAGGTATCGGTATCCCTAAAGATGAAATTGAGCATATTTTTCAACGCTTCTATCAGGTGGATAAGGGGCGCTCCTCAGGCGGAACGGGCCTTGGTCTGGCGCTTGTCAAGCACGCAGCTCAAATTCACCAAGCCGGCGTTGACGTTGATTCTTCCTTAGGTGAAGGCACCACCATGACGGTACGGTTTCCTTGTTTGCAAAGTCAAGAATAATTGATTATAAAAAACCTAATCACCCCACCTCCGAACAGGCGGGGTGATTTTTTGTCTATCATCCTATATGGCTGCGAAACTCGGAGGGCAAAGCCGCTTTTTTCTCTCCCGCCAGTCAGGTAAAAAACCTTCAAGCATGGTGTGAAATCCCTGTCCGTGGTTCAGGTATTTTAGGTGATACAACTCATGTACCAAGACATAATCTATAGCCTCCTCGGCGCTTTGCATTAAATAACATGAAAGGCTGATGCGCCCTTTGACCGAACAGCTACCATAGCGGGTTTTAGCCCGAGTAATGGTAAGCCCTTGTGGTTCAAGCCCCATAACAGAAGCCCAGTGCCTAAGGCGGCCGGGTAAATATTCTTTGGCCATTTGTAAAAGTTTATCCGTTTCCTTTTGGTCAAGCGGCCTGAGCTTTTTTTGTTTTTGGAGCTTGCGCTCAATCCGCTTTGTATGCTTGGTAACAAAGGCGTTGACTTGCTCCGCAGAACAAAAAAGAGGGCAACGTAGTATGATGTTGCCCAGCCGATCAATTTCCAACTGCATGGTCCTGCGTTTGGAACGCTTGACGGTTATTCTTTCGAAATGGGAAGCTTGGCTCATTTTTTCTTCAATATTCTTTTAGTCGTTTGCTTGATGCCGTCAAACAAGCGAACAGCAGGATTCTGGCAACGTTTGACCTTTAGAGCTGCTTTCAAAGCCGCTTCCCGAAACTGCTGGTTGTCAGGGGCTCTACGCACCGCTTCCCTGAAACTTTGGTGGGCGGCATCGTATTGGGATAATTTCATCAGTAGCTTGCCCTGTAAATAATACCAGCCTTCGTCTTTTGAATCCGCCCTGGCAAGAAGCCTGAGGGCCATCTCGGTTTCGCCCCTATCCAGCAAAGCGGCCACCTGTTGCTTGACCGATTCAAGCGGCAGCTGCGTTAAAATACCGGGTCGCTCGCTCATATCCTTGGTAATCTTTTGATACGCAAGGTTAATAGCGATGAGCTTTTCCTGCGCCTCCTCCTGAAGCTTTGGGTCGGTAAACTTATCGGGATGGCACTTTTTAACCGCCTTTAAGTAGGCCTTGTGTACCGCACGCTTATCATCATTCAGGCTAACACCCAGTAGCCGATAAGGATCCATGGTCATGACAGCTTCGCGCGACGAATGTCGGCTCCAAGAGCGCTAAGCTTTTCTTCTAAACGCTCATATCCACGCTGAATATAAACGGGGTTGATAATCTCAGTTTCGCCTTTAGCCATAAGCCCCGCAATCACCAAAGCGGCGCCGCCCCTTAAATCGCCTGCCATCAGCGGAGCGCCGCGCAGTTCGGACACGCCCGTAATATAGGCTCTTTTTCCTGAAATCACAACTTGGGCGCCCATACGGCGCATTTCATCCAAATGCTTAAAACGGTTGTCAAAAATATTTTCGATGACTTCGCTTGTACCGTTGGCACGGGTTAAAAGAGCACTCATCGGTTGCTGCAAATCGGTCGGGAAACCGGGATATTCCTGCGTCGCAAGCCGAATAGCACGGTGCGCCCTATTAACCTTGACGCTGATAATATCGTCGAATTCTGTGACCATGACACCCATTTCGAGCAGCTTTGCAGTCAGCGCTTCCATATGTGTGGGGATGCATCCGCGAATAATCACATTGCCACGGGTAGCAGCCGCCGCTATCATCAAGGTTCCCGTTTCAATCTGGTCGGGTATTACAGTATAGGTGACCCCACGAAGCTTGGGTACGCCTTTGATTCGGATAGTATCGGTACCGGCGCCACGGATTCTGGCGCCCATCGCGTTTAAAAAGTTGGCCGTGTCAACCACATGCGGCTCCCTTGCGGCGTTTAACAAAACGGTATTGCCCTGCGCTTTGGCGGCTGCAAGCATTACGTTGATGGTACCGCCAACGGTAATCATATCAAAGTTAATGGGCGCTCCATGGGGTTTGCCTTTCAGGCAAATCATGCCGCCCTCATCCCTAATTTCGCCGCCCAAAAGGTTAAAGCCTTTCAGGTGCTGATCAATGGGACGTGAGCCAATATCACAGCCGCCTGGATAGCCCACCCTACACTCCCAAAAATGCCCAAACAGCGCGCCCATGACATAGTAGCTGGCACGCATTTGCTGGGTAAAAGAAAAAGGCACTTCGGTGGTATGAATGCTGGTCGAATCAATCTCCATGCGGCGTTGCTTGGGGTCAAATTCGACCTTGGCGCCTAAATGCTTGATAATCCGGTAAAGTACATGAATATCTTCAATATCGGGTAAATTTTCAATCACACAGGGCTCATCACACAACAGAGCCGCCGAGAGCACAGCCAGCGAAGTGTTTTTTCCGCCGGACACATAGGTTTCACCTTCTAAAGGACGTTCTCCCCTGATGAGTAACTTGTAATCGTACACGTTAATCTCCTCTAAGTAGCAACTTGGCACGGTAAATTATAACACATTGCAAAGGAAACTGTAAAGATAAGTAAAAAACTGGGGGTTATAGGCAAAAATGAGCAATGACGCCTTTAGGCAGCGAATGCTGGAAGCGACCAGACAGACAAAAGAGCAAACGCATGACCTTGAAGGGGCGGATTGCTAAACTGTATGAGGAAGCGGCCGAAGACATGGCCAGAAGGGCCGCGCGGGCAAGGCCGGGCGGACTGACGGAAAAGAACGCCTGGATGCTGGCCCGGAGCCTAAAGGAAAGAAGCCGCGAGCTGTGGGCGGATATCGGCGAAATGACCAAAAGCGGCATGGTCCAAAACGCCCAAAGGATGGCTGGGGTTCAGACCTCTTTTATCCGGGAGGCGGCAAGGCTGGCGGAGCTTGACCTGAAGCCGACGCTTGAAAGGGTGTTTGCTTCCACCGCCGACAAAGCGGTTGAAAGCGTGATGGCCGGCAAAATATACAGCGGGCCTCGGATGATGCTATCTAAACGCATTTGGAACAGTGAGGCCTTATACTCGGGGCAAATTGAAGAGCTGATTGCCGGGGCGGTCGCTAAAAAGCAGAGCGCCATACAACTTGCCAAGAACCTTGAAGCGCATCTGCGGCCGGATGTTCAGATGCCTGACACCTGGGACGATGTGTACCCGGACATGCCGTTTAATTACAAGGTGGACTACAACGCCAAACGGCTGGCGGTGACCGTCGCGGCACACTACACTCCCTTTCCCTTGCCTGAAGGCAAGGGAGGCGTACGTTTCGTGACCGCTCCTTTTCAAACGCAAGCCTGCTTGCGTTTGAGAGGACGGCCCAAGGAGTGAACGCCCCCGATGGGCAAAGCCCATCGGGTAGGAAACGGATTGCGGCCGGACGACCACGCGGGCTGGTCGGCCACGCTGATGGCGGCGCGGGACAATCCTTTCGTTGACTTCCTGCACTGGGAGCTGACCCCGGCGCATGTAATCTATGACGTATGCGACGGTTACGCTACGCACGATGAGGGCATGGGGCCGGGCAACTATTCGCTTGATAACGCTCCCCTGCCGCACCCTTGGTGTACCTGCCTATGGTACCCGGACACGCATAAGACGCTGGACGATATCGGGCGGGAGCTGAAGGGGTGGCTGAACGGCGAAAGCAACCCGAGGCTGGACGCGGCGTTTGGCGAGTGGGACAGGGAGCTTGAAGGCGAAGGAAACAGCGCGCGGCTGGTGACGCCTAAGACGGTGGCGGCCTTGGGTGGCCCCGGCTCGGAAGATGTGAGCGAAGAATACAGGCTGAGCGCCAAGCCGGGCGTGGGAGAAATCATATTCCAAGAAGGATATGATAAGGAGATGCACCAAAGAGAGATTAAGATTGCCAAATGGTTGCTTGCGGAATTTGGCGGCAAAATTGAACTAAGAAAAGAGATAAGAGATCAATACGTTCGTACCAGTGACTATTACTGGAACGGAAAGCCGTGGGAGCTAAAAACAATCGGCTCAGAAGCTGCGGTCAACTCCGCGCTTCGGAAAGGCTTAAAGCAATTGCGGGGAGTGGATGGAGGCATAGTTATCTACTGCGACTTTGAGCTACCCGATATTGAAAAGCTTTTCAAGCTAATTAGGTTGCGAATGTGGTGGGGCCGGAAACAACAGACGGATGTTATGGTTGTTGTTGACGATAAAACCTTAACGATTCTTCGCTACAAAAAAACAGCCGATGATTGAAATAAATCACGGCATAAAAAGAGGGATACAAATCCCCCGCCAAAAATGTAGCAGAGGAGTATCCCTCAATGACAATATAGCATAAGCGACAAGAAAGTGCAAGTTTTATTTAAAAAGGAGGTCAAGACATGGACTGGAAAGAACTGAAGGAGCAAATAAACGCCCAGCTGGAGAGCAAAAAGGCGAGCCCACGGGTGCTTGGCCAGATAGAAATTGACGGAGACGCTGTTTTGCTTGGAACGACCGACCCGGGAACGCATTTGATTGTGTTTGACAAAGAGAAGATGGCCGGGGTTACGGTGGTTGGCAACGCCAAGGAAGGCTGCTTGACGGCGCTGCTTATATTTTCGGCCTTGATTGATGTAAAGATGCAAGTAACCGAAAAAAGACGCAACAAGTACCTTGAAAGGCTGAACCTGTTTAACGGGAAGCTGAACAACAAAGGCAGCAACCTGCGAACGGGCGACTGGTCGGTAGCCCGCATTCCGCTTCTTTTCCGTTGGGCGTAACCCAACGGAGGCATCCGCTGCATGGGGCTACCTTCTCAAACGCAAACAGGTTTGCGTTTGAAGAGGAGACGTCCCGAAACGTACGCCTCCCGTTCCCTGCGGGGACGGGAAAGGGAGTGGAAGGCACGGCGACGAAATAACACCTGACAGGCCAACCAAAGGCTCCATCGGATTTACCCTGGCGCGATTGGGCAGATAAGCCCTTCCCCTATTTAATTAAACGCTCCGAAAGGGCTTGGTGGAGCGGGTGATGGGAATCGAACCCACGTAGCCAGCTTGGAAGGCTGGAGCTCTACCATTGAGCTACACCCGCGGAAATTAGGCAAAAACACCTTAGAAAAAAATGGAGCGGTAGACGAGGCTCGAACTCGCGACCTCCACCTTGGCAAGGTGGCGCTCTACCAACTGAGCTACTACCGCAACAGGACATGGTGCGGACGAAGAGACTTGAACTCTTACACTGTTAAGTACCAGATCCTAAGTCTGGCGCGTCTGCCATTCCGCCACGTCCGCATTCCACAACGGGGTGGTGACCCATCGGGGATTCGAACCCCGGACACCTTGATTAAAAGTCAAGTGCTCTGCCGACTGAGCTAATGGGTCACTTTGGCTGGGGTGGCAGGGGTCGAACCTACGAATGCGGGAGTCAAAGTCCCGTGCCTTACCACTTGGCTACACCCCACCAAAAGGGAAAAATGGGGTGGGTAATGGGAGTTGAACCCACGACTTCCAGAGCCACAATCTGGCGCTCTAACCACTGAACTATACCCACCATAAATTTGGTACGCCTGAAGGGATTCGAACCCCCGACCCACGGCTTAGAAGGCCGTTGCTCTATCCGACTGAGCTACAGGCGCATAGGCGTCTGGGCGTGACTCACAACCGCTGTGGCAGCGATTCCGTCCCTGCTGACGGTTTCAAATACTACCATAAACCGCCGCCCCTGTCAACACTTGATTTTGTCATAGAACCTACCATTGAGGAGTTTTTTGAGTAGTTTTTTTAATTGAAAGCTTGCATTTTCCGCTTCACGCTGGTATAATATTGCTTGCTGATTTAAATCAGCGTTGCGCTCTTAGCTCAGCTGGATAGAGTGCTTGACTACGAATCAAGAGGTCAGGAGTTCGAATCTCTTAGGGCGCGCCAGTCAACAAAACCTTGATTTTCTTAGGAATTTCAAGGTTTTTTGTTTGCTGTTTTTACTCCTTTTTAAGTGTCGTATTTGCCGTATATACCGTGTTTGTATGTAAAATTGGGGTAAAAAACAGACCATCTTTTCTCTCAGGTGATCTGTTAATGGATTTTAGCAACAAAATTACTTGGCCACTTCCACCGTTCGCATTTCACGAATGACGTTCACGCGCACTTGGCCGGGGTATTCCATTTCGTTCTCGATGCGGCGGGCAACTTCCTTGGCGATGAGGCGGGCACCTTCGTCGTTGACATCCTCGGGTTTCACCATGATACGAACTTCACGCCCGGACTGGATAGCAAAACTCTTTTCAACACCGTTAAAGGAGTTGGCAATCTCTTCTAACTTGGTAAGGCGCTTGATGTAATTTTCGATAGACTCCTTGCGAGCGCCCGGCCTAGCCGCGCTGATGGCGTCCGCCGCTTGCACAAGCACGGCCTCCACCGTTTCCGGCTCTACGTCGTTGTGATGGGCAAGAATGGCGTGCACAACGCCGGGGCTTTCACGGTACCTGCGAGCAATGTCTGCGCCTAAGGATACGTGCGTACCCTCCTGTTCCCGATCTATGGCCTTGCCCAAGTCGTGCAAAAGCCCGGCACGCTTGGCAAGCTGCACATCGGCGCCCAGCTCCGCTGCCATCAGGCCCGCCAAATGGCTCACCTCGATGGAGTGGTTCAGGACGTTTTGACCATAGCTCGTACGATACTTGAGCCTACCCAACACCTTAACAAGCTCGGGGTGTAAATTATGCTGACCTGTTTCAAAGATGGCCTGTTCGCCCGCCGCCTTCATCTCATCGTCCACCTCACGCTGGGCTTTTTCGACCATTTCTTCAATACGGGCGGGGTGGATACGCCCATCGGCCAACAGCTTTTCAACCGCCAAGCGAGCAACTTCACGGCGCACAGGGTCAAAGGCGGAAACAATGATGGCTTCCGGCGTATCGTCGATAATAAGGTCAACGCCCGTTGCCGCTTCCAAGGCACGGATATTGCGCCCTTCACGGCCAATAATGCGTCCTTTCATATCGTCGTTGGGCAGGTTAATGACACCCACCGTGGACTCGGCCACATGGTCGGAAGCGCACTTTTGAATGGCAAGCGCCACAATGTTGCGGGCTTTTTTGTCGCCCTCCTCCTTGGCTTTCTGTTCAATTTCCCTAACCATGGAGGCAGCTTCTCTGTAAGCGTCTCTTTGCACCCGATCGACAATCATGCGGGTGGCCTCTTCACCGGTGATGCCGGCAATGCGCTCCAATTCCTTTTCTTGGGCAGCTTTCAGTTTCTCGGCTTCGTCTAAGTTTTTTTGAATTTCTTCGCTCTTTTGATTAAGCCTTTCTTCCCTTGTTTCTAAGTTGTCCAGTTTCTTGTCGAGAGTTTCTTCACGTTGAGCAATACGTCTTTCACTGCGTTGCTGCTCTGAGCGGCGGTCGTGGATTTCTTTGTCAAGGTCAGTTTTTAAGCGCAGCACCTCTTCTTTAGCGGTAAGAATGGTTTCTTTTTTTATGTCTTCCGCTTTACGTTGGGCATCTTCAAGTAGTTCTTTAGCATAGTCTTCAGTGCGACCAATCTTTTTTTCAAAAGCCTCTCGCCTGTACGCAAAGCCGGCGAAAGTGCCTACCATAAATGTCAACAAAGCAATCAATATCGTTACAGTTGTCGGCATGGATACCTCCTTATATATTCTTTAGCGCTTTTTAATAACAAAAAAGCCGCTCGGTTATTCCGTACGGCAAAACTGCAAACATGCATCAGACAAAGGCTGTAATTAGTGCAGCATCTATCAAGAATCGAAGCGATAGCGCCTCGTGACATATCTTCACCAGCTACGCCAAAAGGCGTTTGCCGAACACATTTAGTATACATTCTTGTCGGGCTTTCGTCAAGCCCGATTTAAGCTGCATTTTACTTATATTTAAAGAATGAAAAATAAACCTTTAATCAATTAAAACTTTAACGACCGCCTTGCGCCCCTTTTGATGGCCAAGCCCCGGTTTGTGCGGTTCATGCGGGAAAAAAATAACAAAATTCCCCTTTTTCATTTCAAAGCAGGCGCCTAAATTTTTATCGTTCTGCAAGTAAAAATCGTTGGCCGCATTTTCATCATTCCAGGAAGAAAAAGTATTTTCAGGCAGGTAACAAATGCTTTCTCCCTCTGCCAAAGCAATTTGGATATCCATATACTTGGCGTGCTTTTCATAGCCATCATGCTGGCGAAACTCTGGCGACTGGATGGTTAAAAACACCTTGTCTCCATCGATATCAATACGTCCGTCCGGAAGATTGTCAAGCGGGTGACAAAGCAGATAGTCAATAGCCGTATCCAAATTAGGATGAAGCCCCTTATACCGACCGAGGTTGGAAAGAATGTCAGCAATCATTATTGTTTATTCTCCTAATATCAATGGTGTTTCCCCGTCCGCCCGCCAGACGACGATGGTCAGCGCCCCGTCCTGCACACTGCCTTCAATACGCACGGGAAAGGGATAGTGATTGACAAACTTAAGGTTTAGGGATGAATTGCCAACGGCCGCGTCCGCCCCATGGGGAAGATATTCCGCCCCTCTTGGCCCATGCGGTCGGCGATAGGTTATAATAAGCCCGGGTAACTGTAACAGAGTGTTGTACAACGTGCTTGCTGTTTGGCAAGTGCCTCCTCCATGCCCCAATTGCTTTCCCCCGCCCACCAAGACAATGGCTCGTTCATAACCGTTTTGCTTGGTGAATGGGCCTACATCTTGGTTAAAATCACATGCTCCGCCTGAGGGAATGGAAAGTTTGGCAAGCCGTTCACAGGAAACCCGCAAGTTGATAATACGGTTTAAATTCTCTTCGACAGTGCTTGTATCATAAAAAGAAGTATAGGCGGCAATGGGCGCATCCATCTTTGGATCAAGGCTTATGTTTACAGGCAGAAGCTTTGATGCCTGACGCATATCCACATAGCCGTACTGTCGATGAAAAATCAGCTTGCCAAAGCCGTTTTCAATGCTGATAAGAGCAAGCCGGCAACCATCGCTTAGGTCAATCAGCCTTTCCGCCCCGATATTGGGACTCGCAAGCACGGACGTCTCTCCCTTAACCCACATAAGATAGCGATGCTGAATGCCGGGATAATTGGGCGTGGTGGCCGGATTCAAGGTTTTGACAGTATAGTCGTCCAAAAATTCACGCCTCATGTAACCCAGAATTTTTCCCTGGCTACCCACCTTCAGCCAAGCGGGCAACACCTCATAAACCTCTACCCGCTTCCCTTCGCCAATGGAGGCAATGCGCTCGCCATCCACTTTATTATAGATGGCGGCATTATAGCGCATCATGGCGGTGTATAAAGGCTCCTCGTTTTTTGACAAGGCTGACGAAAGCGGCAGGCTTACTACCAGCAACACAAGGCACAAAAAAAGTGATAGGCGTCCTTTATTCATAGCTCATCTCCCGTGGAAGAGGGTTTCTTTTCAAGCTTTTTGTAGCTGCCGTCTTCCTGTTCAATGTAAACCCTGTCAAGGGTGGCCTGAAGATTCGCGCGAAATTCTTTGATATATTGCTCTCTGAGCGCCTTTTGTTCCATACGCTCTTCTCGTGTTAAAGTACCGGCCTTTTGTTTTTTGGCAAGCTCGTTTATGCGCTCAATTTGATGCTTTTCCACGGCGTTCCTCCAGATGAAGAAGATACAGGGCAATCATGGTGGGAATGCTTAAAATAGTAATATAGGCAAGGTAGAGGACACCGTCGGCAATGGGCGAGCGGTCAATCATAAACTCAAGCGCCAGTCCTACAGCGATAACGATAGGCAAAAGTATCAACAGCAGCAGGCTTATTACCCGATGATGATTCCAATTTCTTTTGACCAGCACAATCAAAGCAACGCCGAAAAAAGTGACGGCAATAATCTGCTGCACTGAAATAAAACTAAAGCTCATGTGGGCATCGTACCTGAGGCTTTCAAGCACGGTTTGCGTTGCCCCAAAAAGAATAAGAAAGCGCATAAATGTAGCGCCTCTCTTTGCTTGATGGCGATATAATAAATACAGCACAATAAACAGGAGCGCCGCCACCAGCGCCTCCAGCACGAAGGTTTTTAAATAATGTCCATAGGTGTCTTCAAAAACAAAAAGGCTCGCCTTTAAGTTTTTGCCCGTGAGCGCGCGGCTGATGCCGATAGCGGTAAAGCGTTCGCCTAAACGTGTAAAAAAGAGGAAGGCGGGCGCAGCCACGCTCAGCGCGTCCAGCCCCAAAAGCGTTTCGCTACCCATCTTTTTATAGGCGACAACAACACCAAGGGCGCAGCCCATCAGGGCACCCATCATGGACATACCGCCGTTTGATAAGGTTAACAGATTTTTCAGACTCATGACCTGCCAAAAGCTTTCGTCAAAACAGGCATAGAGCAGACGGGAAAGGATGAGGCCGAAAAATACCATCAGCGGCAGCGCCAAATAGGGCGCGTCGCTTTTGTCTTTTTGTTTGGCTAAACGCACAAACAAGGCAAGCGCTACGGCGCCGCCCAAAAACACCATCAAGCCGTAAGGGTACAGCCTGATAGAACCTATTGACAAATAAATCGTTGATAGTTCCATTTTTTACTACTCTTGGTGGTCAATCAGCGTTGCAAAGTAAATCATATCACTTTGCGCCCGCTCATTGTTTTCGCTCCTTTGTTGATAATATCCGCCATTGTAGACCAAGGTGGCGGAGTTACCCCCGTCAAAGTTATAAGCCTGCATGCAGCCAAGGTTATACATAAATTCGGCCAATGTCTGCTGGGTCACGCCATCTTTGGTGTCTTCTACACGTCCCTCAGCAAGCACGATGACATAGCTTAAGGCATCCAGCTGCCCAAGGGCAATCCGGGGTTCCGGACCGTTGGGATTATAGCCATAGTCTTTGGGAATGGTTCGCAAGGCCCCGTCAACCACCAGCGCGGGGCCGAAGGTAAAGGCGTTGATAATTTCATGCCCCTCGGCTTGGAAGGCAGCGATCTGCTTCATCTTGTCCTTGCCAATAAACAGGTTCATGTCGCCGTTTTCATCGATGATGAGCATATCTTTCAGGTTGTTGTTTTTGGAGCGCACCTTCTTCCCCATTCGATATTCAAAAGTGGTTTTCGTAGGGTTGTTGGCCATATAGTTAGCGTTCATGGCGATAACGGCGTTATTTTTTTCCGCCATAGTGGAAATCATGGCCACCCTGCTTGATTGCAAGCTGCCGGCCGTTGCCGTACGCAATTGGCTCGGATGGCTAATTTGCACAAAAGCAAGCCGCCATACCACGCCCCCTTCC
>JGI24712J26585_10000756_pt1 | contig 27555 bp, 26 predicted proteins | sample BioPla3DNA2_FD_26585 | JGI IMG/M metagenome (IMG submission 26585)
CCCAGCCGGCCAGAAAAATCAGAATCGGATCCAATACAATATTGGTTACCAAGCCGATGGAATTCAGTATAAACGGGGTTCGGCTATTGCCGGCACCCGTAAAAATCCCCGTGAAAACGGAGTTCAGAAAAGAGAAGGGAATCCCCAGCGCCACGATCCGCAAATACTGCAAACCCAGACGGTTGACTTCCGGGTCTTCTATCGCAAAAAAAGCGATGACTTGCGTACTGCCCGGCAATAGCAGCAGCACATACAAAAGGGAACCCAATAACGCCATAACAAGACCGCTTGCAATCCAGCGGCCCAGCATTTTTTCATTTTTGGCTCCTGTATACTGTCCGACGCCGATTTCTGTACCGATGCGGGCAATCAGCGCCAAAGAATTGGCAATCCATAGCACATAACCGGACATGCCCGCTGCCGCCACCCATTCGGTTGAGCCTTGCCCCAGCCAAAACATATCCAGCAGCTGATACGACATTTGTATAAAGCCCGTTGCCATAATCGGCAAAGAAAGCCTGGCAATCCGCGAAAGGATCGGCCCCTTGGTCAAATCGTTCTGTGTCATTGAAAAACCTCCGCAACTCATTATACACAATTCTGACAAGATTAAATCCCATCGCCTATGGTATAGTAAACAAAAGGAGGTAAGCGGATGGCAACCATTTTACTTGTAGAAGACGAACGCGGCATTTCCGATATTGTGCGCGCTTATCTGGAGAAGGAAAACTATACGGTACTGCAGGCTTTTGACGGCGAAGAAGCGCTGCAACTTTTCGGATCCCAACCGATTGACGCCGTTATTCTGGATTTGATGCTGCCGAAGATTCCCGGTGAAGAGGTTTGTTCCCGTATCCGGAGCCGCTCCGATCTGCCGATTCTCATGCTTACAGCCAAGGGCGATCTGGATGACAAAGTTGCAGGCTTCCAGCTGGGAGCCGATGATTATCTCTCCAAACCTTTTGAGCCCCGTGAATTGATCGAAAGAATCCGCGCCCTGCTCCGGCGCGCCCGCCGCGGCCAGCCCAAGGCCGCCGTGATTGCCTTATTAGACGGAACGGTTCTCGTCTACCCCGAAACCATGCGCGTCACCAAAGACGGAGAAGACATTTTTCTGACCACCAATGAATTCAAAATCCTGAATACCCTTTTGTCCAATCCCAACAAAGTGTTCACACGCGAAGAAATAATTTCCCTGGCATTCGGTATGGAATACGATGCCTACGACCGCGCTATCGACACCCATATCAAAAACATCCGCGCCAAACTGGAAAACGACCCCCGGCATCCGGAAATCATCAAAACCGTATACGGAACCGGCTACAAGGCGGGTACTCCCTATGACACTGCGAAATAGAATCCTCGTCTCCATCCTGGCCGGCGTGCTCGGTTCGATCTTTCTTCTGGGCGCCATTCTGATGGTTCGGGTGCATAAAAACTTTGAGCGCTATCTCATGCTCGAACAGCAACTGCAAATGGCTAATCTGGTAGAAGAAATCCAGACCGTCTATCTGAACAACGCCCCCTCCTCCCGGGAGCTGGAACGGCTGGCTGAAGCCGAACACATCTATTTGCGCCTGTACGATACAGACGGCAATCTCCTGCAGTCGTATGACGGAATTCCATCAGAAAGTACCATGCATGGCCATTATGTGGAAAACACCGTTCCTGTACTGAATACCTATCGGCAGCAGATCGGCACCATGGAGATCGGCTATTGGGATCATTCCCTTTTGAGTCAGACCGCCGCCAATTTCACGCGCTCCCTTACCGTCTCCACCCTGCTCGCCATGCTCGCTGCCTTTGTGATGGCCTTTTTCAGCAGCTTCTATATCAGCCGGCGGATCACCCGGCCGGTGGAAGAAATTATGGCACAAACGGAGAAAATCCGGCAGGGCGATTTTTCCTTGCGTCCCGCACCGCAGGGGTTTGCCGTCGAATTCGATCAACTCACAGACAATATCAATACGCTGTCCGACACCCTGAAAACACAGGAAAGCTCCCGTAAAAAATACGCCCAGGATATCGCCCATGAGCTGAAAACGCCCGTCACGGCGCTGAATCTGCATGTATCAGCCATGTTAGACGGCATATTGCCTGCCAATGAGGAAAATCTCCGAGCGATCCGCTATGAAATTACCCGCTTAAACCGCATGACCGAAATGCTGAAGTCCACCTTTGATGCGCAGGAAAGTACCGACCGGATCCATATCGAATCGGTTGACTGCACCGCACTGCTTAACGAACTGGCCGACTCTTTGCGTCCCATGCTGAACAAAGACCGGGTGCAGATTACACTCTCTGTTCCCGCTGAACTTGTCACAGAAACCGACAAGGAAAAGCTCCGGCAGATACTCTATAATTTGTTGTCCAATGCAAAAAAAGCGGTCGACCAGGGCGGCCGGATCCGGATCGAAGGACACAAAACGAAAAAGGATATTGTTCTGACCGTTGCGGATGACGGCATCGGGATTCGTTCGGTGGATCTTCCGCATATATTCGACCGCTTCTATCGCGCGGACACGGCCCGGAACACAAAAAAAGGCGGAACCGGTTTAGGTCTCGCCATCGTCAAATCGCATATCCAGTCTCTGCACGGTACCATTCGCGTAGAGAGCACGCCCGGAGAAGGCAGCCGGTTTACGATTACCCTGCCCCTCTACTGGCCCGGGCAAGAAAAGAACCCGGCTTCTTCATAAAAAGAAGCCGGGTTTTATTCTCTATGCGTTTTCGTCGCTAAACAGCTCCAGAAGGGCTTCATATCCCCGTTCTTTCATTTGGTCTTTGGGTACAAAGTCCAATGCGGCGCCATTGATACAGTAGCGTAATCCCCCTTGGTCCCGGGGTCCGTCGGGAAAGACATGTCCCAGATGCGAGTCGCCTTCTTTGCTGCGCACCTCCGTACGCCGCTGCCACAATTTGTGATCGTCTTTTTCCACCAGGTCTGTGATGGGTCGGGTAAAGCTCGGCCAGCCGCAGCCGGCGTCATATTGATCCCGCGAAGAGAACAGCGGCTCCCCGGATACAATGTCTACATAAATGCCGTCTTCTCCAAACTGATTGTACGCATGGGAATGCGGGGCTTCCGTCCCTTCTTCCTGGGTGACTCTATACTGCAGTTCATTTAGTTCTTTTAGTCTTTTTTCTTTTTCTTTCGGGTTCAACAGGTTTCCTCCTCAGCAAAATGAGTCCGGCGATACCGAGAATCACAAACACCAGACTGACAAGCTGCGCAATGCGCAGATGGAAAAAGTACAGGCTGTCGGTACGCAGGCCTTCGATAAAGAAACGGGCGGTGCCGTATACAATGCCGTAAATCGCCATCAGCTCCCCGGGGTGTTTTCTTTTGTTCTTTCCGTACCACCACAAAAACACAAACAGAGCAAAGGTGACGATGGATTCATACAAGAAAGTGGGATGAACTGTCGTTCCGTTGATCCACATCCCCCAAGGGAGGTCTGTAGGACCGCCATAAGCTTCCTGATTAAAAAAGTTCCCCCAGCGTCCGATCGACTGGCCTAAAGCAAGGCCCGGCATCGCCGCGTCGGCAAGGTTCAAAAAGGGCAGCTTCTTTTTTCTGGCATACAGATACGCAACCAGTACAGCTGCCAATATACCGCCGTGAATAGCCAGGCCGCCTTCGCGTATATTGATAATCTGTGCAGGATGTGCAAGATAATAATCCAGGCTGAACAATACATAATAGAGCCTCGCCCCGATGATCGCCGCCACGATAGCCCAAATCATCATGGAAGAGAAGTCATCTTCGGATACCCCAAAACGTTCTGCCATTTTTCCGCCGACAAAGACACCCAGAAAGATACCGACCGCAATCAATACGCCATACCACATGATGTCGATGCCGAACAGGGAAAAGATCACCCGATTGGCGGGCGGTGTGATAAAAGCGATCATACCGTCTCCGTAAGAGCCATGCCGCTGGATGTACCCAGGCGGGTGGCGCCCGCTTCGATCATCTTTATGGCCGTCTCCTTATCCCGGATCCCTCCGGATGCTTTTACTTCGGCTTGAGCTCCCACCGTTTCTTTCATCCACTGCACAGCGTTTACGGTTGCGCCGCCGGTGGAAAAACCGGTGGATGTTTTTACAAAGTCTGCGCCGGCCTCGACGGCCATACGCGATGCGGTCCGTATTTCCTCCTCGGTCAATAAGCAGGTTTCCAAAATCACTTTCAGTATGCGCCCTTCACTCGCCGCACGCACCGCGCGGATATCTTCTTCCACATAGGCTGTATCGCCTTCTTTTAAAGCGCCTACGGCAAGCACCATATCCACTTCATCGGCGCCTGCCTCCACAGCTTCCCTGGCTTCTGCCGCTTTCTGAGCCGTTGTGTTATAGCCCAACGGAAAGCCGATCACCGTACATACGACCGTATCGGTTTTTTGCAATTGTTCTTTTGCCAGCGGAACAAAGCGCGGCGGTATACACACGGCTTTAAAGTTCCGTTCTTTTGCTTCTTCGCACAGCGCGCGGATATCCGCCGCCGTCGCCTCGGGTTTTAATAAAGTATGATCAATCATTCTTCGTAAGTCCATGATTCCTCCTGTAAAGAACTGCCATCCAAAGGGCGCAGAAAATGAGAAACAGCGCCAGTATTCTCCCGAACAGATAAATGAACAAGTCCTGCGGGAGCATTCGTATCATCATATCGGTTTGCGGATTGAGTATCCACAAATCATTCCAAAAAAATATTTCGTGAAAACGCACAAAGGCCGTGTCAAACGAGCGCGCCATCCAAACGCCGCCGGCTCCCAGCAATAAGAGGAGAACACCGATACTTGCCATAGCGGTACGGCGAAAGCGGTACAGGCCCTTTTTCTTTTGTGCAAATCGGGCAGACAGCCAGCAAAAAAGCAGCCCGATACCCGCCAGTGGCAATGTGAGAAGAATCAACAAACGCACATCGCGCATATGATGGATTTCCCGTTCATTGAAGTGTTTTTCCAGACGCTCCTCGCCGCCGATCTGTATATAGCGAATCAGATCTTTGGTAATGATCTCCAGCTCCTGTGCATCTTTTCCGATATAGGCATAATCATTTCGGTCGGCCCGAAACGCGCGATAAAAGCCTAAATCCGAAAAATTCAGCCAAAAACTGAGCACCAGCGCCAATATAATGGCCCCGGTGCCGAATAGAACCCCCGCTGTTCTTATGCCTCTTCGGGATTCCAATTGTGATAGACCTCCTGCACATCGTCGTTTTCTTCCAGTACATCAATCAGTTTTTCCATATTGATCCGGTTTTTTTCATCCTGAATAACGGCGGATGTCGTCGGCAGAAACGCAAGATCCAGACGCTCAAATTCGATCCCTGCAGACAAAAGCTGCTGTTTGACCGCATTGAAATGCTCCACATCGGTCTGTACTTCGTAATACCCTTCTTCATGCAGCACATCTTCGGCGCCGGCGTCGATCGCATGCATAAAAAAGTCATCTTCCGGCATGCTCTTTTCATCGGCAATCAACACACCTTTTCGTTCAAAGAGGAACGTTACCGAACCCGTCTGGCCCAGATTGCCGCCGTATTTGTCAAAGGCGTGACGAATATCCGGCGCGGTCCGGTTTCGGTTATCGGTCAGGCACTGTACAATCACGGCGACCCCTTCCGGTCCATAACCTTCATACCATACTTCTTCATAATGCGTATCGGCATCTTCTCCTGCTGCCCGCTTAATCGCGCGTTCGATATTATCATTGGGCATATTTTCGGCTTTCGCCTTGTCGATCGCCGACTGTAACGCCGGATTGTAGGAAGGATCGGTTCCGCCTTCTTTCACCGCCACAGAAATCATACGGGACAATTTCGTAAAGATCTGTCCCCTGCGCGCATCTTCTTTTCCCTTTTTGTTCTTAATATTGTTCCACTTGGAATGTCCTGCCATCTGTTTTCCTCTCAGTCACAAATTTGATAGTCTTTCCTTAATAAGGAAGCGTACACACAATCGCCTTCAATATAATTGAAGCCCATTTCTTCCGCCATCTCTATGATCTCCCTGTCATAGCTGCCCGGCTGGAAAAAGAGATTCCGGATCCCTTTTTCTCTGGCCGCTTCAAGTATCGGCGGCACATGTGACGGTCCGATGATGATATCGATCGCATCGATCGGTTCTGATATGTTCTGTAAAGATGCGAATATCTTTTCTCCGTCGATTTCCTCATAATTCGGATTCACACCATATACAGTATAGCCTTTTTCTTTCATTTGTCTCCATATTTTGTAACCGTACCGGTCTTTTTTTGGCGTTACGCCAATAATCGCCCAATTTCTGAGTTGAAGCATCTCGTCCTTATTCATCATCGTCTCCTTTCAATGGTTTATTCAGCCAAACCGGCTCCCCTTCCCGGACAAGGGCCGTGCCGGCGGTGATCGATGCAATTTCCTGATCCCATGCGGCAATCTCCTGCCATTCCACATAGAACCGGACTTCCACCTGTTCGGTGTAAATAATATCTGCAATCGGTATACCGGCGGTTTCCAGTTTATACTGCAAACTCCCCCAGTATCCATAATCCAGTCTGACAATCCTCTCTATAGCAGGGACCCGCAAAACAAGGCCGGATGCATTCAAGGCAATCGCCGCTGTATGCGAATAGGCGCGGGCCAGACCGCCCGTACCCAGTAAAACCCCGCCAAAATACCGGACGGCTACACAGCAGACATTGGTGATGCCTCTTCCTTCCAATACGGCAAGCATCGGGAGGCCGGCGGTTCCTTGCGGTTCTCTGTCATCGTCCGCCCGCTTGTGAATGCCCCCTTCTCCGATAATCCATGCGCTGCAATAATGGCGCGCCTGCGGATACTGTTCCTTGCATTCTTCAATAAACGCTTTGCAGGCCGCTTCGTTTTCCACCCGATCCACCAGACCGATAAAGCGGGATTTCTGTACGGTAAATGAAGCGACTCCTTTTTTTGCTACCGTTTTATAGCTGTCTTTCATCGCTCCTCCCGCTCCCAGCGTTTCAGCCTGGCCTTTTGACTGTTTGTCAGATAGGCACAAAAACGTGCGCCCTCTGCTTCATAGTCTACGGTAAAAAAGTCCATATGATGAAATCGGCGCAAAAAATCCTCCTGCCGAGCATACGGTACATGCCAGACATAGGCGCCTTCCGGATACAGCATGCTTTCGATCTTTTCGGCTACCCGCCGGATATCCGCCTCCTGTTTGGCGGAAATCCACAAGCGATTGGGGAGCCGTTTGTCTGCTATGCTGTACTCGCTGTCGATCCGGTCTGTTTTATTGATCAGGGTCATGCGGGGAATACCGATGCTGTCCAGGCGCCGCAGCATGTCCATTGTTGTATCAATTTGCAATTCTATGGTCTCTGAAGATCCGTCGATAACATGTAGTATCAGATCTGCATGGACGATTTCTTCCAGTGTGGATTGAAACGCTTCAATAAACTCCGTTGGCAGATCGCTGACAAATCCGACCGTATCCATTAATACATAGGAAGCCCCTCCGGGGAGAACGGCGTGCCGATGAGCCGTGCTCAAGGTTTCAAACAAGCGGTTTCGTACCGACACTTCCTTTTTTTCAGGGCCGCCTCCCAAGGCATGCAGTCCGTTTAAAACCGTCGACTTTCCTGCATTTGTATAACCGATCAGTGCGACAACCGGCAGAGGTCCCCTCCGCCGGCGTCCACTTTTTATGCGACGGGTTTTCTCCGCCCCAGACAGGGCGCGTTTGATTTGCTGCATTTCTCTTTGAATATGGCGGCGGTCGGTTTCCAATTGCTGCTCCCCGGGTCCTCTTGTCCCGATTCCGCCTCCGGTTCGGGACAAATACGAGCGATAACCGGTTAAACGCGGCAGACGATAGCGCAATTGCGCCAGTTTAACCTGCAGCTTCCCTTCCCGATCGCTAGCGCGATTTGCAAATATATCCAGGATCACATGCGTCCGGTCAATAATTTTACACCCCAGAGCCTCTTCCAGATTCCGTATCTGTGAACCGGACAGCTCCACATTGAAACAAACGGCGTCGATCGCATGCGGGGAAATCAGAGCTTTGATTGCATCGACTTTTCCGCTTCCGATCACGGTGGCAGGATGCATCTTTTGCAGAGCCTGTTCCACCTGTATCACCACTTCAGCATCGGCGGCTTCAATTAACGAGACGAATTCTTCCGTCTTTTCTTTTATATTGTTTTCGGAATTTCTTTCATATGCAGTGACGGCAATAACCCGTTCCAATTCTTAACCACCTCTTTTTCCCATTATACCCAATCCGGTGCCATGGCTTCCATCGGCTGTGCTATAATACGAATATGACGCCTGAAGGAGGTCAAAATGACACAGAAAAACAGACGGCGCTCACCCGGAAGCATACTATCCAAGTTTCTGAAAGTTATCTTTCTGGCCTTACTGATCGTATTGCTTTTAGGCGCGGGCAGCCTGGGCATAGCCGTCCTGAATATCGTGCAGGATGCACCGGACATCAGCACGGAAAATATAAACAGCATGCTGACGGAAAACTCCGTTATCGTCGATCCCTCCGGCCGGCAACTGGAGCTGATCCAAACGGAAGAATTCCGCCGCATTATCGAGATTGACGAAATGCCCGATCATTTGAAAAAAGCCGTTATATCCGTTGAAGACGAACGGTTTTACAGCAATATGGGGGTCGATCCGCAAGGGATTGTCAAAAGTGCGATCGACAACTTCCGCGCCGGTGACATTGTACGTGGCGGAAGTACCATTACCCAGCAGCTGGTTAAGCTGATGTATCTGTCCGACGAACAGACGATTGAACGGAAGCTGAAGGAAGCGTATCTGGCCGTACAGCTCACCGAAGCCATGCCGAAAGACAAGATACTGGAAGCCTATCTGAACCGCATCTTTCTGGGACAGGGAGCCTACGGTGTGGAAGCGGCGGCACAGATCTATTTTTCCAAACACGCAAAAGATCTTACCATCGGTGAATCGGCGGCACTCGCAAGTATCATCAACTCGCCTTCCAACAATGCCCTGTATAAAACCATTGCCCCTTCCCAGGTGGAAGAAGGCGATCGCGTGGTCGGAGAGATCCTGATCGAAAACGAAAAATACATAGCGGTATACAATCCTGACCAAGAAGAACGCCGCCAGTATGTACTCTCCAATATGCTCGAACAGGGAATGATCACCCAGGAAGAACACGATGCCGCCCTGCAAGAAGATATGTTTGTCGCCCTCGATCCGCCGGAACGAAAAACCGAGGAGGTGTCTTCCTACTTTACCGACTTTGTCAAACAGCAGGTTGTACAGGAACTGATGGATCAACTCGGTTATTCACGCGAAGAGGCCGTAGACAAACTGTACAACGGCGGTCTGGTAATTACTGCAACTATCGATGTAGACATGCAGCAAAAGCTGGATATGCTCTACGATGAATTTACCGAGCTGCTGCTCTCCGGTGATTATCTGAACTGGAGTGAACCCGGTTTCATCCGCTGGAATCAGACCGATAGCGGCAATATCCTGAATGCAAACAATAATATTGCCTATTTCCATAAGGACAATCTGCTTACCGAAGACAATCGCGCGTATCTCTCCGAAGGAAGCTACCGGATCGAAAACGGTCTGCATATTGACTCCGACAAAATGGTGCTGCGAAACAATACCATCGACATCGCCGATGTCTGGACCCGCAGCGAGGAGAACAATCTGGTCACCCATCGGGTTGGCGGCTATGAATTCGATGAAGGCGATGTCTCGGAAAACGAAGAGGGCGTTATCACCATCTCGCAGCGTTTTCTGGATGAAAACCCCGACTTCTATGAAATAAACGAAGAAGGCAGCCTTCTGATCTCCACCGACTACTTCTCCTACGATGAGATCGGTGTACTGCAACCGCAGGTCACCACCGTCATAATGGATCAAACGACCGGGCAGATCAAAGCGATGCGGGGCGGCCGCGGAACAACCGGCTCCAGCATACTCAACCGGGCCACGCAGTCTCCCCGTCAGCCGGGTTCCACCATGAAACCCCTGGCCACTTATCTACCGGCTTTGGACAACGGCTATACGGCAGCTACCCCGATCGATGATGTGCCCTATTATCGCGAAGAAGACGGACAGCGCTGGCCCACCAACTGGGACTTCCGCTATCAGGGTATCGTCTCGCTGCGAACCTCCATTATCGGTTCCATGAATGTCAATGCCGTACGGACCCTGGAAGATGTAGGATTGCAAACCTCGCAGAGCTATCTGCAGAAAATGCATCTCATCGACCCGATTCATCCGGAAAACGACAATTTCGTGACGCGGGATGAAGACCCGTATGCCAACGATGAAAACCTTGCAGCCATGGGCCTGGGCGGGATGGTGCACGGATTCACCAATCTGGAACTCACCTCGGCCTATAACAGCATCGCTAACGACGGAACGTATGTGGAGCCGGTCTCGTTTTCCAAAATCGAAGATACACGCGGAAATCTCATACTGGACAATCAGCCCGAACGCACTGAAGTCGTATCCCCGCAAACCGCGTTTATCATGAAGGATATCCTGCGTAATCTGACCGATGCCAGCGTCATACAGACCGTTAAGATCGACGGGATCGACACCGCCGGCAAGACCGGTACCTCCGGTACAACCACACGCAATATCGACTCCTGGTTTGTGGGATTCACCCCGTATCTGACCGCCGGTGTTTGGATTGGATCCGACGACCCGAATAATGTGTTCATCGATGAAGTCTCATCCTATGCTGTCCGATTCTGGGGCATTGTGATGCGCAGTATGCACGAAGGCTATGAAGACAAAACCTTCGATATTCCGGAAGGCATCGTGGAAGCACAGGTTTGTACGCAAAGCGGAAAGAAACCTACCTCCCTCTGCTACGCAGACCCGCGCGGGACCGTGCGAACCGAATACTTTGTCCGAGGTACCGAACCCGTGGAAGAATGCGATGCGCACGTAAGCGCACGGGTAGACCGATCTACCAATCGCCTGGCCACGCAGTTCTGTCCGGAAAATCTTGTCGTAAACCGGGTCTTCGTGAAAAGACCGAAACCCTATGTCCCCTCAGAAAATGAAGGCATACTGCCCGATGACTGGGCCTATACACTGCCTACCACGTACTGCCATGTGCATACACAGCCCGCACAGACCGAACCGCCGGAAACCGAACCCGCGGAAACCGAAGAAACCACGGAACCGGACACCGACACACCGCAAACCGATCCGCCGCAAACGGAACCACCGCAGACCGATCCGCCGCAGACCGATCCGCCGGCAGACGGAGACGAATAGAATAAAAGGACGGCAAGAGCACATCTTGCCGTCCTTTTTATTTGTATCAGACGCTCATTACACAGAAGGAAACCGGGGTCTTTTTCATAACGCAAACGAAGGTGTTTTTCTTTTATTCATACGCTATACGACCCAAGCATTTGATTTTCCTCATTGCGTCATTGTACGCAGACACCAAAACCATATCCGGTATAACTCTTTTTACTCCCTCTTTTTCGTTATTTGCCCTTTATTCTTTCGATGTCTTCGTTTTTACGCACCTTACAATTTTTTATTGGAGAAGTGCATCGTTTTCCGCCATTCTTCATAAGAGTCTTGATAATCCACGCTTTTATATGTCTATTTCTTCTTTTTTATTCCTTTTTTCGGCGTTTTTCTTGTTACTTTTTTGTAACCTTATGATTTCAACGCTTCCTAAAAGTCGTTTTGTGTCTATTCCGTAATATTTGTGCAAAAGTCCTAATCATTTTTTGCGAATGGCCACAAATAACAATCTAAAATCAGCTTAATGATTGACGAACAAAAACTAACACGTATAATTAGTTATGGATTTAGACAAGGAGGATGTTGAATGACAGAGAAGTCAAAGCTAAAACAGTCTATTGCCATGCTGGTTGTCGTCACTTTGCTGACAACAGGGGTTACTTCCTACGCAGCCATGACAAGACAAAAAGAACTGACCGTTCTTAAAGATAATGAAGTACACGAAGTGTCAACACGAGCCAATACTGTGGGGGAATTGCTCGACGAATTAGGCTACATAGCCAGCGATCGAACCATTCTGAATATGCCGGCCGATGCCGAAATAACCGACTATATGGAAATCGTCGTAACAACAAAAAACACCGTTGAACTGCATTTGCGTGGCGTTTCCAAGGAAATCCACACCCAGGCAAACACGGTCGGCGAGTTCCTGGATGAACAGGGCTTCACAGCCGGAGAAAACGACCTCGTTTATCCCGATCTGCAGACCCCTGTAAAGGATCACATGACGGTCACCGTCGACACCATCGTAACCGAAGAAGAAGTGGAAGAAGAATCCATTCCGTACGAAACGGAATACCGGGCAACCGATGATCTGTACGAAGGCGAAACACGCGTTGCACAGGAAGGTGAAGACGGAACCCGACAGTTTATCACACAAACCATTCGGCACAATGGCCGAAGAGTTTCGGCCAATACACAGGAAATCATCACAAAAGAGCCGGTTACCCATATCATTGAAGAAGGCACCCTCGTATATGTAGAGCCTGTACAGGAAGCACAAAGTTCAAGCAGCAGCTCTTCCTATACCGAATCCGCCGCGACAGAAGCAAGTTACAGCAATGCGGGCGGTTGGATGGACTTCACCGCAACCGCTTATGACCCGACCGTCGGCGATACGACCCGTATGGGAACCCCCGCACGTGTGGGTGTCATCGCGGTAGACCCGAGTGTTATTCCTTTGGGATCCACCGTTGAAGTAGAAGGTTACGGCGTTTACAGTGCCGAAGATACCGGCGGTGCCATTAACGGAAGAAAGATTGATATATTCCTTTCTTCCCATCAGGAAGCTATCAATTTCGGGGTTCGCTCCGTGCGCGTGCGAATTCTGAATTAACCGTATCACCCTCTTTTCCCCTTTGAAAAAGGAGGCAGCCAAGCTGCCTCCTTTTTCGTTGATACGGTGGACAAAATCCGCTCCTTTTTTGTACAGAGTATTCGGGTTGTCTCCCTTCTAAATGCTCTTTTTATGCGATGCGATAGCCGGATACGACAAAACGGTAAAAACCGAAAATCCGATTCACATCAATCTCCAAAACGTCTTTTACCTCGATAATGGAATCGACATAGACGGTGATCTCCCCTACCGGAATTTTCTGATAGCGGGCCTGTATTTTGGGCGGACCGATCTGCACAGAAGCCTCAACAGCAATCGATTCACTGATACCCGGTATGTCATACACTACGCTGATCGTATCCGCCCCTTTTTTGCGCAGATACGCCAGGGCCGCTTCGCTAATTTGTACGTTCATCGTTTGGTTCCTCATAGTATCTGTCTACGTATTCACTGGTAAACGCCCGCAGCACCGCGCGGTAATTCATCCAGAAGCGCAGTGTTTTACCGACCTCTACGAGCTGTGCGTTGGCGCAGCTGCCTGCATCCAGTATCATATGATCCGACGAAGCCCCCAGTATCTGCATACAAGGACTTTGCAGTACCAAATCCGCTGCATCGGCATCCTGCCTGCCGACCGCCACAATCGCTCGCAGACGATCCCCTTTATCTTCAAATACCGGCGTTTCCCCGAATGCGTTTTTACCGATGGTGCCGATCGGCATGGAGGGTTTCACACGACTCTCAACAATTTCTGCCTCCAGTTCAAAGCAGTCGGTATGCAGATGCAGAAACGGACGCCCGTAGGCGGCTTCTGTACCCAAAGCCAATGCCTCCCCGATACGCAGCTGATTCAAACCCTCCGGCCATCCTTCCTCCTCGGTAAGATATAAGGAGGACGAATTCCCGGCAGAAATTACCGGCAAGGAAAGACCGGTTTCTTCGCGTAACCAACGGGTTGTTTCCAGAAGTTGCGTGAGGTTTTCCTTTGTGGGCAGTACACCGCCGTAGCAAGTCAGATTCGTACCGGTACCGATCCAGTCGATATGGGACAAAGACGCAATCTCTTTTGCCATTTCACGCATTTCTCCGCGTTCGTATACGCCTTCGCGCAAGTCTCCCAGATCGATCATCAGAAGGATCTGATGCGTTTTATCCTGTCGTTTTGCCTCTTCGTTCAGCTTGCGGATCGTGTGGATATCCGACTGCAAGGAAATATCCGCATGGGTAATCACCTGCTGCAGCTCCGACTGCATGGGGATGCGCAAAAGCATGCGCGAACCGTATGCCGGAGAAATACGCGCCAGATTTTGTATACGGGCATCGGCAAAATGTCGGATACCACCGTCATAATATGCCTTAAGAATCCGGGGATCCGCCCCGAAAACTTTGGTGACCGCAACGGTCTGTATACCTTTTTCGGCCAAGAACCCGACCAGCCGCGCTGCGTTCTCCTGCAATTTCTGTAAATGGATAATCACTCTCGGATACATAGGTACCTCCTCGTTCACTTACCGCTATTATACACGAATAAAAAACATCGCGACGAAAATCCGCATCGCGATGTTTACCCATCCTGTTGATCACGTAACTTTTGTAATTCTTCGTAAAAGGAATCCACATCCTTAAAGTCCCGGTAGACCGATGCAAAACGGACATAGGCCACCTGATCGATCGCTTGCAGCTTGTGCATCACGCGTTCTCCGATCTCGGTGGAACGGATTTCTTTTTTATTCAGCGTCAGCAGTTCCGATTCAATCTCTTCTGCCGCCTTTTCCAGTGTCACCACCGGGACGGGGCGTTTTTCACAGGATTTGATCATGCCGCCCAGCATTTTTGTCCGATTGAAAACTTCGCGGTTTCCGTCCCGTTTCAGTACGATCAGGCTTCTTTTCTCGTAGATTTCGTAGGTGGTAAAACGCGCGCCGCAGTGATTGCATTCCCTGCGGCGTCGCACCGAATCACCATCATGCGTCGGCCTGGAGTCACTGACACGGGTGTCCATCGAACTACAGTACGGACATCGCATACCGTGCTCCTACGAATTCAGCTTATTGATAAAGGTCGGGACAAAAAGTTCCTGATTCGACAGAATCTGTTTCTTTTCTTTCTCCATGCGATCTTCCTGCATGCGTTCAGCATTAAAACCCGTAGCAATCACCGTGATCTTGATATCATCTTTCAGGCTTTCATCGATACCGGCACCAAAGATAATATTTGCTTCGGTATCCACGGCTTCGCGAATCAGATCGGCGGCTTCGGTCACTTCAAACAGTCCTAATTCCCGGCCACCGGTAATATTAATGAGAACCGCCTGCGCACCGTCGATCGAGGTTTCAAGCAAGGGGCTCTTAATGGCTGCTTTTGCCGCGTCCACCGCGCGGTTTTCGCCACCGGCTTTACCGATACCCATATGTGCCACACCCTGATCTGCCATAATGCTTTTTACATCGGCAAAGTCCAGATTGATCAGATTCGGTACAGCGATCAGGTCGGAAATACCCTGGATCCCCTGGCGTAGAACATCGTCCGCCATGGTAAAGGCCTCAACGATGGTCGTGCGCTTTTCCGCGGTTTCCAAAAGACGGTCATTCGGAATAATAACCAGTGTATCCACTTTTCCTTTTAACGCTTCGATTCCTGCTTCCGCCTGTTTTTTGCGTTTCATTCCCTCAAAAAGGAAAGGTTTGGTTACGACACCCACGGTCAGAATTCCCATATCCCGCGCGACTTCTGCAATAATCGGTGCTGCACCCGTTCCGGTGCCGCCGCCCATGCCGGCTGTTATAAAGACCATGTCAGCGCCTTCCAAAAGCTCGGAAATTTCGTTCTTGCTTTCTTCGGCCGACTTCTGTCCCACCTCAGGGTCTCCTCCGGCGCCTAAACCTTTTGTAAGCTTTGTTCCGATTTGCAATTTGTTTTGTGCTTTGGACATATTGAGAATCTGCCGGTCGGTATTTACGACCGAAAACTCGATGCCTTTCACTTCATTGTCAATCATGCGTTCAACCGCATTATTGCCTCCGCCGCCAATACCGATTACCTTGATCTTGGCTAAATCATCCTGTTGTAAATCCACATCAAACATATGGTCATCCTCCTTGCAGTGCTTGCTCGTTCAATTACGTGAATTCATTATACCAATCTTACAATAAAAATGGAAGCCTTTTTCAAAGATTTTATTTTTTAGATGTTTGAAATTCAACGTTTATAAGGCCTCTTTCTAATTGTTCGCAAAGTATGAATTTTCATTTTTTGTACGCATTATTTGTACTTTATATTTCTGTGTACTTTTAGTACAATGCATTCCATCTCTTTATATGGCTTGTTTCTACCGATTGTCTCTTCTTCAATCTTTTCACTTCATGAACCTGTGGTATCTTCATACAAAAATTTCCTTCTTTCTCATAAAAAACAGGCGGATCACAGTCCGCCTGTTTTTACTGATTTGTATTCTGCGCCTATCGCATTTTCTTCTTTCTCATAAAAAACAGGCGGATCACAGTCCGCCTGTTTTTACTGATTTGTATTCTGCGCCTATCGCATTTTTTGCTCCCAACCGGCCCATGCAAGGTCGACAATCTCTTTTGCGGCATGTGGCATGCCTAAGTTTTTACTTGCCTTTTTCATTTCTTCCAGTTTCTTTTCATCTTTCAGAAGCGATTCGATGGCAAGAAAGAGACTCTCCTTGTCTAAATTCTTCTCCTCCAAAACTTCCGCCGCCTTTTTGTCCCGGACAGCAAAGGCATTTTTTGCCTGGTGATTTTCGGTTGTGTACGCTTTTGGAATCAGTATCGACGCAAGTCCCGCAGCCTGTATCTCTGCCAGGGTGATCGCACCGCTGCTTGTCACCATCAGATCCGCAATGGCATACATCTCATGGATGTCAAACAAATAAGGATATAAACGGATATTTCCGTATAAGGATATAAACGGATATTTCCGTCTTCTGCAAACCGATCTTTCATCGAATCGTAATGATCCGGTCCGGTCACCAGAACCATCTGATACGGTGTGGCAACAAAGGCCTCTTTCATACCGGCCACCGCTTCGTTGATGCTGTCATGTCCATTGCTCCCGCCAAAAACAAAGACGGTTTTTCGATTGGGATCCAGACCGTATTTTTCATACAGCGACACCTCACGCTGCAGAGAAAAGAAAACGGAACGAATCGGATTGCCTGTCAGGGTTTTTCTTGCATGATCGGAAAAATAAGGAATCGACTCTTCAAAGGTTACGGCAATATCATCCACATACCGGGAAAGAATCCGGTTGGCAATGCCGGGATAACTGTTTTGCTCATGGATCAGCGTATAATGCCCGCCTCGTGCAGCCCGGTACAAAACCGGACCGCTGACAAATCCCCCGGTGCCGATCGCAAAATCCGGTTTGAATGTACGGAGTATCCGCCCGGCTTGTGCCAGACCCCGAAGCAGATACACCCCGAAAGGAAACATCGCCGGGGAGATTTTTCTCGGCATCCCCTGAATCTCGATCGTGGCAAAAGGCAATCCTGCCCGCGGAACGAGATCGTTTTCTCTTCCGTCTTTCGTGCCGACATATAATAATTCCAGGGAAGGATCCCGGCGGCGCAATTCCTCTGCGATAGCCAGCGCCGGGTAGATGTGGCCGCCGGTGCCGCCACCGCTAATCAGTACTTTCATCTGCTGTTGTTTCCCTCCGTTCTTTTCGGGATATCTGAAGGACCACACCGATCAGTCCCATAAACATCATCAGCGATGTACCGCCATAACTGATAAACGGCAGGGTAACGCCGGTCGGCGGTGCCAGCCCTAAAGACACCAGGATATTCACCATGGCCTGCAGGGCAATCAGAGCCGCAATACCGGTACCTGTGACCTGTGCAAAGCGGTCGGGATGATTCAGTGCGATCTGCAATATCCGCATAATGAGCAATACATATAGTATAACGACAAGCATGGATCCGATAAATCCGAATTCTTCTGCCAGTACGGCAAAGATAAAGTCATTATGTGCTTCGGACAGATTCGAAAATTTCTGCACGCTTTTAGCCAAACCCCGTCCGAACACGCCACCCGATGCGACCGCAAACAGGGATTGTGCCAGCTGCCAGCCGGATCCGTAATAATCCTTCAAAGGATTCCACATGGCGGTAATCCGTTCCCAACGATAGGGATCCGCACCGATATACAAGGCAAGAAGCCCCGTTACGACCCCGATTCCCGGCAGCAAATGCCTGAGATTCATCGCAAAGACGGCGTATAAAGCAAACAGGACCGCGCCGATAATAAAGGTGGTTGAGGTATCCGGTTGCAGCATCACCGGTATACAGCACAGGGCAATGAGTACAAAAGCGGGCAGCGTTCCATGCCGAAAGCTCTGCGGCCGCCGGTTCCCCGCTATAAACCTTGCCATTGCCAGAATGCTCGCTCCCTTGATAATGTCTGACGGCATAAGGGTTGTAAAGCGCAGATCAATCCAGCGCCGGGAAAAAGTCCCCAGATTGGTCCCCAGCGGTGTAAACACCAGTCCCGACAAAAACAGCGCCACAAGCAACAGAAGATAGGCATGCTTCCGGTAAAAACGAAGCGGGATATTGGATACGAGGATCATGAGGACAAACCCGATCCCGAAAAACAGCAGCTGCTTCAAAAAAATCTCATAGGATACATCGTGCAGACGCAAGGAATACGGAAAACTGGCACTGAACACCATGACCAGTCCGATAACACAAAGTATAAGGGTCAATAGCAAAAGACGCAGATCGGATTTCGTGCGAAAGCCTTTCATTTGACCCCGAGGTCCTTTGCAATGCTGCGAAAATGCTCGCCCCGCGTTTCAAAATTGGGATACATGTCCCAACTGGCAGAAGCCGGCGACAAAAGAATCTGATCATTCGGCGCACTGTCGGCATAGGCTTTTTTAACCGCTTCTTCCAGACCGGGAAACATCTCTATGCGGGTAAAACCAAATTCCAATGCCGTATCCCGGATCAGTGCTGCCGTTTCCCCGTATAAATACAGTTTTTCGACTTTTCCTTCCAGTTTCTCAATCAGCGGCAAATAGGAAACCTTCTTGTCCATCCCTCCTGCCAGCAAACGGATCGGATACGGCAACGCCTCCACAGCTTTTATGCTCGCATCCACATTGGTTCCTTTGGAATCGTTGATAAAGCGAATCCCATGGCTCTCCCCGATGTATTCCATTCGGTGCGCCACGCCGGCAAATGTACGCAATCCTTCTTTGATGGCTTCATCGGAAATGCCGAGGCTCTCTGCCATGGCAGTAGCAACCAGTGCATTTTGCTGATTATGAAGCCCCGGTATCTGCAGCTCGGAAAAAGCAAAAAACGGTTTGCCCCGCCGCATCATCTGCTCGCCTTCTTTATAATAGCCGTCTACCGGTTCCTGCAAGGAGATCGGCAGGATTTTTGCGCGCGTCTGTTGGGCAATCTCCTGCAAAAGAGGCTCATCCCGATTGATCACGGCCGTGTCCTCTGCCTCCTGCTGCAAGAGCAGTCGTGCTTTTGCCGCCACATAAGCCTCCATCGACTTATGCCAGTTGATATGGTCCGGCGACAAATTGAGTATTCCGGAAACCGACACGCGCAGGCTCGGGCTGTGTGTAAGCTGAAAACTGCTCAGTTCAATAATATACAGATCCGCATCGGATCCCTGAAAAAACGCCGGCAGCACACCGACCCCAATATTGCCCAAACAGTGTACGGTTTTTTCCTGCGCGGCGATATGACATAAAAGGGCTGTGGTCGTCGTTTTACCGTTTGTCCCGGTTACACCGGCGATGGTTCGCTCTGGAAACAGGCGGTAAGCCAGTTCCACATCGCTCCAAACCGGTAGCCCGGCTTGTTCCGCGCGAAGCAAAAGCGGATGATCCGGCTGGATCCCCGGGCTTTTCAATAGTAGCGTAAATTCAGAAAAAGGAACCGTCTCCACCGTATCGTATACAGCCACATCCGGAAACGCCGCTTTCAATTCCATTGCTTTCTCTTTTCCTTCGTCATAAATGGCAACGCGTCCGGCTGCAGGCAGCAACGCTTCCGCCGCCGCTTTTCCCGTAACACCGCCCCCCATAATCAGAACAGACAGGGTACTGATTTTCATAGAACACCTCGATACATCCAAACACCAAGAAGAGCCGCCAACAGGCTGATCATGCCGAACCATATGACTATTTTCTGTTCGGGCACGCCTTTCAGTTCATAATGATGATGAATCGGACTCATCAAAAAGATCCGCTTGCCACCGGTACGGCGATAATAAAACGTTTGTATCAAAACCGATGCGGCTTCTATTACGTAAATGATCCCGATAATCGGCAAAAACCAAACGGTTTTTGTAACGATGGACAGCATGGCGACCGCCCCACCGATTGCCATCGACCCGGTATCTCCCATAAAAATGGAAGCCGGATTTGCATTGAAAAACAAAAAAGCGATCAGGGCACCGGCAAAACTCAGGGCACCGACCATGGCCCCTACCTGTCCCTGCAAATGCGCAATCCATGCATAAGCAAAAAACACAAACAAAGACACCAGGCTGTTTAACCCGTCCAGACCGTCTGTCAGATTGGCTGCATTCACACAGCCCACAATCACAAACAGATACAGGGGATAAGCAAAAACAGAAAAGTCGATCGCCTGCCTGCTGAAAGGAATAAACTGCAGATGCGGCTGTTGGGTAAGCAGCCCATAGAGAACAACCAGCACCGCCGCCAGAGACACTTGCAAAATGATCTTTTGGCGCTCATCCAGACCCAAGGATTGTTTTTTTGTCAGCTTTTCATAATCGTCAATAAAACCGACCGCCCCTAAAAAGAGCATCCCTAAAAGAACCAGCCACCCGGACCGGTCGCCACCGAATACCAAAGCAATCAGCAGCACCGGTATCACCATCAGAATACCGCCCATTGTCGGTACTCCGCTTTTCGCATGATGGCTTTCCGGTCCGTCGTCGCGGATCGGCTGCCCCATTTTTTTGGCCCGGATAATCGGGATCCCGATCCGCGAAAGCACCACGGTTGCAATAAAGCTCATAAATAAAGCAGGGATTCCTGCAAATTCTATGCTCAAATAATCCACTCTCCTTTTCGCTTATCTATTATACTCTATTGCATCCTGCGGTGCGCGCTTCTTCGTCAACTTCCTCTTCTTCCCCGTCCGGATCCGCCGGCCAGGTCAGTGTGTTCTCGGTTTGCGGCTCCTCTTTATCGTTTGTGTCGGTATCCGTAACCGGTTCCATTCCATTCAGCGCAATATAGGCTTCCAGTATCTCTTTTGCCACCGGCGCCGCTGTCGAATTTCCGCTAAACCGGTCCTGTGGCTCATCCACCACTACAAGAAGAACCAGCTCCGGTGCATCGGCGGGAAATACGGCAACGTAAGAACCCACCACCGTTTCAGTGCTGTATGCACCGTCGACAAATTTAACCGAAGTGCCTGTCTTTCCGCCCACCCGATAACCGGGAATTCTGCCGCCGTCAGCGGTGCCGTGTTCCACACCGTGTTCCAACAGTGCCCGCATGCGGGCAGAAGTATTCTCCGATATTACGGTACGTAAGGGTTTGGGCGCAAACGACTGTACCGTCTCGCCGTCTGCATCGGTAATACGGTTAACAATCTGCGGCTGATACAAAACCCCGCCGTTTACGGTAGTCGCAATGGCACGGATCATTTGCAGCGGTGTCACCGCGATCCCGTGACCGTAGCTATTGGTCGCAAAAGTCGCCTCGTTGATTTCTTCCGGATCGGGCGGTACAATTCCCTCTTCCTCCGACGGAAATCCGACACCGGTCTTTTCTCCGAAACCGAAGGCATCAATATATTCTTTGCTGTTTTCTTTACCTAAAGCGCGGATCATTTGCACAAATGAGGGATTGCAGGATTCATCCATGGCTTCGGTAAAGGTCAGATGCCCGTGCGGCTCGTCATACGACCAGCAGCGGATCAGAACACCCGGAATATCCCGTATGGCACCGTCGCAATAGTATTCGGTTTCATCGGTTGCGGTGCCCTCTTCATAAGCGGCCGCCGCCGTGATCACCTTAAAAACCGAGCCCGGCTCGTAAACATCCTGTGCACTGAAACTTCGCCACATGGAATAATATCGGTCAACCCGTTCTTCTTCGGTCATCTGTGCCAATTCGGCGATTTCCTGTTCGGTACGGCCCCGCCGTGGATTGGCCGCATCCAACAGGGGAAAATCGGCCCATGCCAGCATTTCTCCGGTATTTGGATCCATTGCCAATATCGACATCTTCCGGGGCTGCATGCGTTCAAATCCCTTGCGTCCTTTTTCCACTACAATCTCCTGCAAGGCGGAATCGATCGTTAAAGACAAGGAATATCCTTCTTTTTTTGGATACTGCACTTCCTGCTCATACGGAACGGGAATCCCGCCCGAGTAGGAAAACAGGCGCATTTTTCCCGGCGTTCCCTTTAAAAGATCCTCGTAATACGCTTCCAGTCCGACTGCACCGCGATGATCCTGGCCCGTAAACCCGATCAGGCTGCCTGCAGACAGACTCTCCGCATACCGTCGTTGATTCTGGGTAATTACCGACAATCCCCGGGCTTCTATCGCCATAAGGGCATCCGCCTGTTCCTGGGAGATGTCTATATCGGCTGTTATCGTGCCCTCCCCGTTCAGCCAGGTATCCACGGTTTCCTGATCTGCCGGCAGGATCTCCATAATCTGCTGTCGCAGCGCCTCTTTATCCTCTATTTCCTCAGGAAACAGATACAGGACATACGCATTCTCGTCATACGCGAGGATGTATCCGTCACGATCGGTAATGGATCCGCGCGTAGGAAAAAGCTCGATTGTTTTACGCATCAATTCGAGCATTTTCTGTCGGTATTCGGGATTCAAAATCTGCAAATAAAACAAGCGTCCCGCAATCAGCGCTACAATCAGTGCGCATAGCCCAAGCAGAACGCTTATCCGTCGTTTTACATGAATGGTCTTTTTCATAGATTCTCTCTTATCAGCGGTAGAGCAAACTGAACACAAAAACGGACAGCTGCCCAAACAGGGTCGGATTCTGTGCGGGTACAGCCGGTGCTTCCAATTCCCCATCCGCTTCCGCTTCGGCTACCCTTTCTGCTATAGGTACTCTCTCCTTATTATACTGCATTCCGAGCTCGTTTTTCGCAATTTCTTCCACATGGGTTTTTTTTGTGAACGGATTCAGCTGATGAATCAGCGCGTCTTTACGAGCCGTCAATTCTGCAATCCGTGTATCCAGTTCGGCTGCTTCTCTCCCCAGTCCGGCAATCTCGGTATAGCGAAAAATAAACGCAGCCAGCATGGCAAGAAAGAGAATGCATAAGAAAACACCCGCCCCTTTAGCGAGATTGCGCTTGTATCGATTCTTTTTACGTCTTATGCGGGCTTCCATAGCGGATTCTCCTATAGTTTTTCTCCAATGCGCAGCTTCGCGCTGGCAGCACGTGGGTTTTCCTCGCACTCCTTGCGTCCTGCCGTGATCGGTTTTCGTGTGATAATGCGCGCGATCCGCTGATGATCGCAAACGCAAACCGGAAATTCTTTCGGGCAGATACAGTCCTTGTTTTGTTCCACAAGAAATTGTTTTACAATGCGGTCTTCCAGACTGTGAAAAGTAATCACACACAGCCGGCCGCCGGGCAGCAAAAGCTCCATGGCATCTTCCAATGCCGATGTTAGGGCGTCCAATTCGTCATTGACCGCTATGCGCAGCGCCTGAAAGATCCGCTTGGCGGGATGTCCGTCCCGCTGATTTCTCCGGGGCACCGCCTGTTCCACAATATCGGCAAGTTCCAGCGTCGTAGTAATGGGTTGTCGGGTTCGTTCGCGAACAATTCGCTGCGCGATCTTGCGCCCCCAGCGCTCTTCCCCGTACTTCCAGAATATTTCTTCCAATTCGCTTTCATCGGCTTCCCGCACAATATCCGCTGCACTCGTTTGTTGACTCGCGTCCATGCGCATATCCAAAGGGCCGTTTTTGAGATACGAAAAACCCCGTTCGGCCTGATCAATCTGCGGGGAAGATACTCCGATATCCAGCAGAATCCCGTCTACTTTGGTAATCTGCTGTTCCGCTAAAATCGTTTTTAGCGCGGTAAAATTACCGTGTAGCAAAAGAACCCGGTCTCCAAATTCCTGCAGCCGTCTTGCGCTTTCCTGCAGGGCCGTCCGGTCGCGGTCAATTCCGATTAAACGACCGGAAGTCAGGCGTTTGGCAATTGCATAGGAATGACCGCCCATTCCTACGGTGCCGTCTACATAAATCCCTTCCGGCTTTATTTGTAATCCATCCAATACTTCCTGCAAGAGTACCGGTATATGTTTCATAAGCAACCTCTAAAAATCTATATCATCCATATGATCCGCCAGGGCGTCATAGGTGAATTCTTCCGAAGAATTGTATGCTTCCCATTTTTCGCGATCCCAGATTTCCACGCGATTGGAAACACCGATTATAACCACATCCCGCGAAAGATCCGCATATTCCCGCAGATTCTGTGGGATGACAACACGCCCCTGCTTGTCCAGGGACTGTTGCGATGCACCGGCGAAGAATAAACGAGAAAAGGCGCGTGCGTCTTTTCGGGTGAGCCGTAGATTATTGATTTTTTCTTCCGCCTTTTCCCATTCTTCTTTGTCGTACACAAAAAGACAGCTGTCCATCCCCTTTGTAATGTAAAAGACAACCCCTAAGTCTTCTCTGAATTTGGCCGGCATACTCACTCGTCCTTTGTCATCCAACGAATGATGGTATTCTCCGATAAACATGCTCATGGCGCACCCGCTTTTATGGAATTTGTTCCACTTCGTACCACTTTCTTCCACTTGACTCTACTATACCCGATTTTTTACCTGCTTTCAAGCCACAGCGACAATTTTCCCCTTTTCTGCACAAAAAAAGATCCTCCGACGGAGGATCAAATCGGAGGATCTCAAAATAAGGTCAGACTTACTCCCAACGGGTTCGCGCCCAGGCGCGGGTTTCCCCTTTGCTATCTACAATGCGATGAGCGATTTCTGCCCCTTCCTGTGTGGCGACGGTTTGCACCGTATCCGGGTAAAAGATTTGTTTTCTGTAGGTGAGCACCATCTTTTTCAGTGCATGGGCACCGCGAAACACCGGCGGTATAGCTTCCAGAACCCAGTCAGCATATACGAGGTTGTTTACATGCTGATTGGCGTCGATGTGATAGCTGCGTACGCGAATGTCTTCTTTGTGCACCGGCAAAAAGGATTCCGGTTCTTTTTCCGTTTTTAGCTGTTTGGTTAAAAGCTCCGACCCGTAACGGGCCGCAAAGGCTTCCGGTACGCGCAGAGGTCTTTGATCGGAATGGGAAAGCAATAGCCAGCTGGTGCGCGCCTCGGCTACCGTTTGTCCGTTTTCTTCCAAAAGGAATTGCCGGTAGGCATAAAACTTGTAAAAGCCGGTCGTCCATGTCGTTGCCTGCAAGGTCGTGCCGGGCTTCGGGAAAGAATGAAAGTCGACATCCCATTGATACAAGACCCAGAAGCCGGGAAAATCCGCCTGTTCCACCGAATCTGAATGCCGCATGGAACTCTCGATCATGGCCCGCATCACCGAAGTAGGCGACATGCGGCCGGATGCATCCGAATCGGAAAAGTGCACCGGAATCTGCATCGTGAAAGTCTGCATTTCACACCTACAGCACAAGCAGGGAAACCGCCATCACCAGCATCCCGGAGATGAGCCCGTACAACGAGATATGATGCTCTCCGTATTCTTCCGATGCGGGTAACAGTTCATCCAAAGAGATATACACCATGATCCCTGCAACGACAGCAAACATAATGCCGAAGGTCAGATCGTTAAAGAAACGCGACAGCAGTAAGAATCCGACCAAAGCCCCCACCGGCTCGGCCAGTCCCGACAAAAACGAGTACAAAAAGGCTTTTCGCTTACTTCCGGTTGAATAATACAAGGGGATCGAAACAGCAATCCCTTCCGGTATATTGTGAATGGCAATCGCAACCGCAATGGGAATCCCGAGGCTCGGGTCACGTAATGTTGCCGTAAAGGTAGCCAATCCTTCCGGAAAATTGTGAATCGCTATCGCAATGGCGGACAATATGCCCATGCGGTACAATGCGTCCTTGTTCTGTTCCGGTGATTTGTCGATACCTTCTTCCACATCTTCCCGTAATTCGTCGAGTTCTTCCTGCGAGTGCATCGTATGCGGGTTTTCAAAATCCGGTACCAGTTTGTCAATCACGGCGATCAGGAGCATGCCCCCGAAAAATCCTCCCATCGTAATCAGATTTGCCGTGCGATCCGGATAGACGGCACTTAGAGCTTCCAGCGCTTTGGGATAAATCTCCACGAAGGATACAAAAATCATAACCCCGGCGGAAAAGCCCAGCGCGGCGGACAAAAACTTCATATTTGTCCGTTTTACGACCAACGCGATCAGAGAACCGAAACCGGTGGACAAACCCGCCAGCGCGGTTACAATAAATGCAATCGTAAAATTCCCTTCCATTATTATTCCACTTCCTTTCCTATCTCAAGCAATACCGGATTGTCCGATAATTCTTCTTTCATGACCCGTGTTTTCCACTTCCCGTTTCGATAGAACCAAAGGCCCAATACAACGACAAGCAGATTGCTGACAATCATCGCATACCAGATCCCGTCCCGCGTCCAGGCATGCAAGGCCTGCAAAATCCAGATCATCGGCAATCGTATACCCCATAAGCGGATCACTTCCATCATCATGGAGTAACGCGTGTGTCCCGTTCCCTGGAAAAAGCCCTGCAAGACACTGAAAAACCCCATTAACGGATTCAAAAAAACCGCGTACAGCAAAAAGTGCAGCGCCAGAACCATGACGGGCGATGTCCGTTCGGCCGGCATAAAAAAGTTCAGGATCGGATAATCGAACAGATACAAGGGTATCGTAAGCGTTACTGTAACGGCGAGGGTCATGAGAAATCCCCAGCGGAGAGAGTCTTTGGCACGCGGGATCTGCCCCCGCCCGATATTCTGTCCCACAACCGTGGTTAACGCGGCGCCGATTCCCATCGCAGGAAGCATCCCGATACCGGATACGCGGTTTACCAATCCGAACGCCGCCAGCGTATCGGTTCCAAACGCCGCAATGATGCCGTTTAAAATAATAAAACCAAACGCAGCACCCGACTGTCCGATCGCAGACGGAATACCGATTCGTCCGATCAAAAAGATGCGTTCCTTGTTCCAGGGTACGCGACGCCATTGTACCGTAATATGCACCGACTTATACCGCACAAATAAAAAGCCGATGACAACCAGGACCCCCTGGGCCAAAACCGTAGCCCAGGCCGCGCCGGCTACGCCCCAGCCCAAACCGGCAATCTGTGTGCCGGGTATACGGGAGAAAATAAAAAACGGGTTCAATACCATATTCAGGCCTGCCGATACCGCGCTAAGGGTAGTCGTCAGCATGGTAATCCCCTGCGCCTGAAAAACGGCATTGGTCGCAAAAGCTAAAAACTGAAAGGGCATACCCAAAAAGAGAATCTGCAGATAGTCCGCACTCAAACGGGCAAAATGGCCGCGTGCACCCATCCAATGAATAAGAGAAGGCGTTACAAAATACCCCAGTGCCGCAATCAACAGGGCAAAACCCAAGGCCAACCGGTAAATCAGGGAGGCAAATTCCGACGCATCTTTGTACTTACTTGCCCCAATCAATTGC
>JGI24712J26585_10000760_pt1 | contig 27521 bp, 23 predicted proteins | sample BioPla3DNA2_FD_26585 | JGI IMG/M metagenome (IMG submission 26585)
CATACCAAACGCAGTAAAGTCATAATTTTTAAAGATTTTTTATAATATTATTTAGATTCTTTTGGGGTTGTCATGCGGATGACTTTTTCAGCAGCTTTGGTATATGCCTTATTATTCTTAAGTACTTTTGTACATAATTAGGTCATTTAAATAAATAACCGGTCGATAAATCAAATCTTAAAATTTGAATTATCAACCGGTTAGGTTAAATATCTAATTAGTTTTTCAAACGTTTTTCTAAAGCATCTAATTGTGCAATCAATTCTTTAGGAAGTTTTTCTCCATAGTTAGCATAGTGTTTTCTGATTGACTCAACTTCCTTCAACCACTCTTCTTTATTAACTTTGAGAAGTTCAGCCATATCATCGGCACTAACATCAAGTCCTGTTGTATCAATAGCATCTGCTGCAGGCATGTAACCGATAGGAGTCTTAACTGCCTTGCCTTCTCCAGATACTCTTTCGCAAATCCACTTAAGAACACGGCTGTTATCACCATATCCAGGCCATAACCATTTACCGTCTTTATCTTTACGGAACCAGTTTACATAGAATATCTTAGGCAATTTGCCCTCTTCGGATTTTGATCCAACTTCTAACCAATGCTTTAAGTAATCACCAACATGGTAGCCTATGAATGGTAACATAGCAAATGGATCACGACGTACTTGACCGATATTAGCTGAGATAGCAGCAGCAGTTATTTCTGAACCCATGATTGAGCCCATAAATACACCATGCTCCCAATCGAAGCTTTCATGTACCAATGGAATAGTACTTGGACGACGTCCACCTACAAGAATTGCTGATATAGGCACACCATTAGGATCTTCCCACTCAGGTGCAATTACAGGACACTGAGCTGCAGGTGCTGTAAAACGAGCATTTGGATGAGCTGCAGGTGTTTCAGAACCTGGTGCCCAATCCTTGCCTTTCCAGTCAACAAGATGTGAAGGAGCATCGCAGCCGATACCTTCCCACCAAACATCACCGTCGTCTGTTAAAGCAACGTTTGTGAATATTGTATCCTTATCTATACTCTTCATAGCACTTGGATTTGAATCCATGGAAGTACCAGGAGCAACACCAAAGAATCCTGCTTCAGGATTTATAGCATACAAGCGGCCATCTTTACCGTATTTCATCCAAGCTATGTCATCACCTATTGTTTCAACTTTCCATCCAGGAATAGTTGGTACAAGCATAGCAAGGTTTGTCTTACCACATGCACTTGGGAAAGCACCAGCGATATATTTCACATTACCTTTTGGATCTGTAATACGAAGGATAAGCATATGCTCAGCAAGCCAACCTTCTTCACGAGCTATAGCAGAAGCTATACGAAGTGCAAAACACTTTTTACCTAAAAGAGCATTTCCACCATAACCTGAACCATAAGACCAGATAGTTCTTTCTTCTGGGAAATGGCTGATATATTTCTTTTCAATTGGTGCACAAGGCCATGATGAATCTTTCTCTCCTTCAGCTAGAGGAGCACCTACTGAGTGCAAGCAAGGTACAAATTCTCCATTATCACCTAATGTTTCTAAAACCTTACTTCCTATACGAGTCATAATACGCATGTTAACTACAACGTAAGGGCTATCAGTCAATTCAACACCTATCTTTGATATTGGTGAACCTATAGGTCCCATTGAGAAAGGTATAACATACATTGTTCTTCCTTTCATGCAACCTTTGTAAAGTTCTTTCATTGTAGCCTTTAATTCATTAGGATCAACCCAATTGTTGGTAGGTCCTGCATCTTCTTGCTTTTTAGAAGCAATATAAGTCCTGTCTTCTACACGTGCTACGTCAGACGCATCACTACGGAAGAGATAACTCCCCGGACGTTTTTCAGGATTAAGTTTAGTAGCCATCCCTGAATCTACCATTTCTTGCAGAAGACGTTGATTTTCTTCATCGGAACCATCACACCAGTAAATCTGGTCAGGCTGACACATTTCAGCCATTTCTTTTACCCAAGCTAATAACTTTTGATTGTTTGTGCTCATTAAAATTCTCCCTTCAAATAGTTTAATATACTATTGCAAAATTGCAATATCAGAATTAGAATAACCGAAGTGTTGATATTCGGTAATATACTAGAGTAAATAGTGAATTAGTTAATTTTTTCACTAACTAACATGCTATCACAAAACCTTCTAAATTTCAACAAGTGTTTTTTGTTTTTCCTGCAGATTTATAATTCACGAGAGTGACACATACTAGTTTAAATTAACTAACAACTCTTAGCATTAACTCTTATACAGCCAAAATAGAGCTTAAAGAAAGTAGCATTACTATGAAAGTCTTGACTTTTTAATATTCATTTTGATAATAAGCTGAGTTATTTATATAATTTGCCCATATTTCTTACGCCTAATCATTTTTTTAGACCTCACCAAAAAAACAACCTATATATAATTCCTCTAAAAAAGTTTGTTATTTTTGAAAACTTTTTTGCCACACACAAGTTATATCAATGCATAAAAGGAGAATTTAGAACTCAGAATTCAGGATTTAAGAATATTTCCAAAGCATGAAATATACGGTCTGGCATCACAATTTAGGCGTACCACTGTATCAACAGCTGCTAATGTAGCTGAAGGTTTTCGTAAACATAGTAAAAGAGATAAAATGCGTTTTTATAATATTGCACGTGATTCTCTTGAAGAATGCAGATATTATCTAATTCTTACAAGGATCCTTAAATATTGTGACGTTTCAGACTAAAAACTTCTTTTAGAAGAAGTTAGCAAATTACTAGAAGCATATTGTCAGAGCGTTTTAAATTCTGAATTCTATGGTTCTGAATTCTTGCGGCTTTGCCGCGGTATATTTTGCAATAAACGTTTAAAATTTATTTTAGATATTCCAACATATACAGCTATTAGATCACAGAGCACTCCCTTAACAACCGCTGCTTCATCTCCCATAAAGGTGTAGATAGATCTACAAAGTAAATGTGCGGGTTTTCAAACCTCTTAACTTCATCCCATAAATTATTTATCTGCTCCTGGCAATAATCCTTAATTTCCTTCAATTTTGGGCTTTTATACACACATTTTCCTTTATCAAAAATCTTTTTTTGCAGCCTTTTTGCACTGAAGTTTGTTACTATTTTTCTCTTCCAAGTGTGCTCAGGGTCAAATATTTCATAAGGCTTGCTGTCATCAATAACTTCATCACGAGTAGTTAGGACATCCGCAATAGCTTTTCCAGTCTTTTTGTCAAAAAGTCTCCAAAGTTCTTTAAATCCAGGATTGGTTATTTTAGTCACATTTTCACTGAGTTTTATTTTTGGAATAATGTTTTTGTTTTCCTCAAGAGCTACAAGCTTATATACTCCCCCAAATACAGGCTCGGACTTTGAAGTTATTAGCCTCTCACCCACACCGAACAAATCAACTTTTGCACCTTGAATAAGAATATCACGAATAATATATTCATCTAGAGAATTAGAGGCAACTATAGCACAATCATTAAATCCTGCTTCATCCAACATCCTTCTAGCTTCCTTTGATAGATATGTAATATCCCCCGAATCTATTCTTATTCCCTTTGGCCTAAATCCCTTCTGAACCACTACTTCATTAAACACTTTTATCGCATTAGGCACTCCGGATTTAAGTACACTATAAGTATCAACAAGCAGTGTACAATTATCAGGATATGCTTTTGCATATGCTCTAAATGCTTCGAGCTCTGTTGGAAACATTTGAATCCAACTATGAGCCATAGTACCAATAGCCGGAATTTCAAAATCCCTCTCTGCAATTGTACACGCTGTTCCTATACATCCTCCGATATATGCCGCCCTTGCTCCGTAAATAGCACCGTCATAGCCTTGAGCTCTCCTAGATCCAAACTCCATCACACTACGACCTTGAGCCGCTCTAACGATACGGTTGGCTTTTGTTGCTATAAGACTCTGATGATTAATAGTCAAAAGTATCATAGTCTCAATAAACTGTGCTTCTATAACAGGTCCCCTGACTGTTACCACTGGTTCATTTGGAAATATAGGTGTTCCTTCGGGCACAGCCCATACATCGCAGCTAAATTTAAAGTTCTTAAGATATTCCAAAAATTCTTCACAAAATATCTTCTTACTTCTCAGATACTCTATATCAGCCTCACTAAAGCTAAGGTTTTTCAGGTATTCACTAAGCTGTTCAACACCTGCCATTATGGCAAAGCCTCCCCCATCGGGCACTTTTCTGAAAAACATATCGAAGTAAGCAATTTTATCTCTAAATCCGTTTTTAAAATAGCCATTAGCCATAGTCAATTCATAAAAGTCGGTCAACATACTCAAATTTATCTTTTCCATTTCCAACCACCTCTGTATGCTTTTTATATCAAGCTTCAATATTTCTAACTACCTCTACTCCATTGATTATCATATTATAAAGGGCCATAATATTTACTAAGTCACCATTATGAATCCCTAAATCATAAGTATCAACAGCGTTTATAGGCACGATTACTCTATAATTCTTGTTTTGCATATTAAACCAGGTCTTTAATGTTATTGCAAACTGCTGGACACATATATCCGTACAAACACCAGTAACGATGAAATTTGTTATCTGCGGATTTTCATTTAGCCATTTCTTAAACTCTTCTTCATGAAAACCGTTGGTTGAGTTCTTTTTAATTAGTTCAAAGCCTCCAACCTCTTTAATTTCATCAACCACTTCTGCTTCAGTAGTTCCCTCCATACAGTGCTTAGGGTAGGATTCAAATTCTGGTGATGCATCAGTATGACAATCTGCAAAGGCAAGCTTTTGAATTCCCAATTCATCACACTTTATTGATAAACTGACTATTTCAGGTATCGAGTCCTCAGTCCTTTCACTTTTTAAAGCACCTTCCCTTGCAAAGCCATTTATCATATCTACTATAAATAGAGCTGTTTGCTCTCCCTTTAAGTCATTGAGCTTAATACCATCTAAGCCTTCTAGCATATCAAGCATTTCATTTAAAGTTTGTGTACTTCTTTTTAAGAAATCTTCCCTATTAATTTTTTTCATATAAATCTTCCCCTTTCACTTTTATTAAGCCTCTAAAACACTCTGTCAGTTTGGATTAAACCTAAACAATTTTGAAGGTCTGTGACCTGCATCTTTTGTATATTCATTGGTTTCAATAACCATATCCGAAATCTTTCTTCGGAAATTAGCCTTTAATAGCTCGGTATCAAGGATAATTTCGTATACTTGTTGAAGCTGTGTCAATGTAAAAAGTTCAGGCATAAGGTTAAAAGCGATGTCGGTATACTCTATTTTATTTCTAAGCCGCTCAATTCCATATTCTATTATTTTTGCATGATCAAAGGCTATACCCTCCGATTCAACAATTTCTCTCTCAATTTTAGTTACTCTGTTTTCAACCGTTTTCACTATTTTGATAGTCGCCGAGAGGATATCATCTTCATTTGAAAGAATTAATTTAAAAAGTCTTTGTAATATATATCCGGCTGGTGTTACTGTTTTTTGCTCTTGAAACAATTTGCATGAAACGGTAAACCACTTTGCATCATCGGCATCATCGTTGGCTTTTACATCAAGAGAATGACTGTCAACTAGAGACATATAGGATGTACTTATTATTCTTGTCCTTGGATCTCTTCCTACATCTCCCCATGTATAAAGCTGTTCCATATATATATTGTCAATGTTGGTTTCCTCTTTCAATTCCCTTCGTGCTGCCTCATCCATGCTCTCATCCATATTCACAAATCCTCCGGGAAGAGCCCATTGACCTATATAAGGATGATCTCCTCTCTTTATCATCAACAGCCTTAATACTTTTTCAGGAAGCTTCCTGTAACTCTCCTTTTCCTGATCAGTTACAGTAAAAATAAGCATATCCACAGTAACTGAAGGTCTCTCATACTCACCGGCGTCATATGTTTTTAAAAATTCTTCTTCCGTAAGCCCTTGCTTATTTTTCAGTTTATTGTCCATTTTTTCAACCTCGCCGTTATTGATATTATCATTTTGTTATTATCATTATAATACCATATATTTATTCTGTCAATAATTATTCTTGATAAGATTTGCGTATTTTATGATTTTTATTTTGACAAAACCATTTTTGGTAGTACAGATGGTGTTTTTCTAATTTTAGAGTTGTATGAATAATTATACTGTTAGAAGCCGTATAAAGGAAAAGGAAGAAGAGAAAGATTTTATGTTAGCAAATCCTCGGAAGACCTTCGCCTTGAAGTGCCTTCAAAATTCTTTTGCCACCAATTCTGGTAGTAACCGTAACAGCAACATCTTCACGTTTTATAACTTCACCAACTATTGCTGCCTTTTCTCCATAGTTACTGTTTTTTATGATATTTAAAGCTTTTTGAGCATCTTCTTGTGGGACAAAACAAACTAGTTTACCCTCATTGGCCATATAAAGAGGATCAAGTCCTAATATGTCGCAAAAGCTTTTTACTTCAGGATCTACAGGAATATTTTCTTCTAGCAAGCCAATAGTAGTATTAGAACCATCAGCAATTTCATTCAATACAGTGGCTAGTCCACCCCTGGTGACATCTCTCATAGTCTTTATTTCTATTTCCTCTTTTATTAAGTTTTGCACCATTTCACCTAGATAAGCACAGTCACTGCTGATTGTATTTTCTATATTCATTCGTTGGGACAATATGCAAGCATGGTGATTACCTAGAGTTCCGCTTAAAATTACAGCATCTCCGGGCTTTACATTTGATGTATGAAGAGGCTTTTGATTGATAAATCCAAGTCCTGAGGTATTTATATATATTCCACCCTTTCCTTCAATTACTTTAGTATCCCCAGCCACAATTTTTATATTAGTATCTCTAGCTATAGCAGCCATTGATTTAACAATTTCCTCTAAATCCTTCATATCCATACCTTCTTCAAGAATAAATCCTGCTGTAAGGTATTTAGGTGTAGCTCCCATAACAAGAAGATCATTTAATGTGCCACATACGGATAGTTTTCCAATATCACCACCTTGAAAAAAAATCGGGGTAACAACAAAGGAATCGGTGGTATATGCAATTTTCCCGCTAGGAACATCTATTACCGCCGCATCTTCCATCTTATCCAATGCATCATTTCCAAAATTTTTTTGAAACAATTCTTCTACCAACATTCTTGTTGCACTTCCGCCACTTCCATGTGCCATTGTTATCTTTTGACTTTCTCCCAAAATTTCCACCTTACTTTCCTATTTATAAAATAATTTATTCGTGCATATTATAGTGAATACCACAAGTTCCTTCGTGTGATACCATACATGGTCCAATCGGATTAACTGGAGTACATACTTTACCAAATAGAGGACACTCCTTTGGTTCTATTCTTCCTATAATAACTTCTCCACATCTGCATCCATTAGATTCCTTTAAAATCGCCTTCTCTTCACTAGGAAATTCAATGGTGTAATCCATATAAGCTTTACGCAAGACATATCCCGAATGGTCAATAACTCCTATTCCCCTCCAATACACAGAAGAAGGTTCAAAATACTTCTCTATAATTTTCATGGCCTTAGGATTACCTTTATCTGAAACTATGCTCCTATACAAGTTATGAACCTCATGCCTAGCATTACTGGTCTGTACAACAAGGTCATATATTGCTACCAATATATGTTCTGCGGAAAAACCTGCAATACAAAAGGGTTTATGGTATTTATTCGCTAGATAGTTATAAACTGAAGTTCCAGTAACTGAAGCTACATGCCCAGGAGCTATAAAGCCGTCAATATCCGGTTCGCTTTTGCATAGCCAATCAAGGGCAGGACCTATGGTTTTCAAACTAGTAAAAAGCTTAACATTTGTTATCTCCATCTCAGTGAGTTTATCCAACAAAAGTGCATAGGCAGGAATAGTGGTTTCAAACCCCACCGCTGCTAAAACATAATTCTTTTCGGAATTATTCAGTGCTATCTCCACTGCATCCATAGGGGAGTATATAATTTCCACACTGCCACCTGACGCTTTGGCTTCAGAAAGTGAAGCTTTCGTTCCGGGGACCCTAATTAAATCTCCAAAAGTCAGAATGGCATATTTCTTGCTTTCAGCATATTTCATCAGTAAGTCAATATAATTTGAAGGAGTTACACATACTGGACATCCTGGACCCGATACAAGTTTAATACTTGGTGACAGCAAAGATCTTATGCCATTCTTTACTATACTTCCGGTATGGGTACCACACACCTCCATAAGCTTTATCTTAGGACCTGTATATTCAATAAGAAAGCGTTTTATCTCTTCTATATTTATCATTACAGAACATCCTCCAAATCGGCAAAAAGATTGGAAAGTTCCTCAGCCAATTCTCTTTTTACTACTTCAACGGCATATCCGGCATGTACAAGAACGTAACTACCAACTTTTACATCAAGCAAACTAACGTTTACCTCTATAATGTTTCCGCTAAAGTCCACTTTTGCAATTTTACCCTTTAGTTCTATTACTTTTCCAGAAATAGCAACACACATATTTTCACTTCCCCATCATTTTTGTACTATAATATTTCCCTGAATGTGTCACAAAAAACCCCTCTAAATTTCTTTCACTTCAAAATAACATTTCTATACATCAAAACATTCCTGCAAAGGCCTGACCTAAAGAAACACCACCATCATTCACAGGTACTTTTGTATTAAAGAATACATTAAATCCGCTACATTTTAATACCTTCACTGCACCTTCAAAGATAATTGAGTTTTGGAAAACTCCTCCACTAAGTGCCACATCATTAATTTTATATAATTCTCGAATTCTTGTACATGTTTTTAATACGTAATTAATTATGGTTACATGAAACCTCCATGCTATTTCTCTTTTATCTACACCATTTACGCTATCGGTAATTATTTCCCTTATGCACCTATTCATATCACCAATTAGCTTACCATCAATTTCATTAATCTCATAATTGTAAGGTTTATAAAAATCCATAATATTCTCTGAAGAATAGTCCATAAATCCTTCTTGTTGACTATGCACCCCCCCATACTCCGCCGCATAGTTCTCCAATAAAATTGCACATTCTCCTTCAAAAGTCGAATACTCTTTAATACCAGCAAGGAAACTTACTGCATCGAATAACCTTCCCATACTAGACGACCTTACAGTATTGATATTATTCTTAAGTGCGGCTTTTATAAGCTGCCATCTATCATCCTTTATATACATCTCTAAACCTGAATTGTACAAGTATGAATATCCTGTCTTATAAGCCTCTTTTACACTTGAATCGCCCCCTAACATCGGAACATATTTTAAATGTCCCGCCCGTATAAAGGTATCCGTCGATGCAACAAGGAATTCACCGCCCCACATGGCACCATCCGTGCCATAACCTGTTCCATCAAAGGCTACACCTATAACAGGATGAAACAAACGATTCTCTGCCATAACCGATAAAATATGTGCATGGTGATGCTGAACCTCAAGAACTTCAAGACCACATTCTCTAGCATATTTTGATGTTTGATATCCAGGATGAAGATCACAACATACTCTTTCAGGTTCAATGCAAAAAATTCTTTTAAAACGTTCAAGGTTCTCCTTATAGACCTTAAAGCTTCTAGCTTCTTCAAGATCACCACCAAATTGACTCAAGTATGCATAACCGTTTTGACCAACACAAAAGGTATTCTTTAAATCACTGCCACAAGCAAGTACAGGTCTGCCTTCCTTAAACCTTTCACCTAAATATACTGGCAAAGGAACAAACCCTCTTGCCCTCCTTATAAATTGAACAGAATTATTAGAACTAACCTTTACTACAGAGTCATCTATTCCGCTAAGTATTCTTCGATCATTGTACAAAATACCCGACAATAATTTATCGTTTAGTGACATCATCTTCAAATTATCGATTATAATCGGTTCACCGGAAATATTCGCACTTGTCATAACCAAGGGACCAATTGTATTTATCATCATCTTATGGAGCGGAGTATATGGCAGAAAACATCCAAGATATTTACTGGATTTAAAAACCTCTTCACAAAGGTCTGATTCTTTACGCTTTAGGAGCACAATAGGTCTTTCTCTTGACAATAGCTGTTTTTTCTCTTTTTCAGATACAAAACAGTATTTCTCTACTTCCATTACACTATCAAACATAACAGCAAAGGGCTTTCCTTCGCGCCCCTTAAGCTTTCTTACTCTAGCTACAGAATTACTGTTAAAGGGACTACAACACAAATGAAAACCACCAACTCCCTTCACAGCAATAATCCCACCCTGCTTCAAAAGCTTGACAGCTTGATCAAAAGCTCCAAACCCCATTATTTCCTTATCACTGCCCACTTTCCTAAATTTCAATTGTGGACCGCATTTATGGCAGGAAATGGTTTGAGCATGATAACGCCTATCCTTTATACTTTTATATTCTTCAGAACACGAGCTACACATAGGAAAGTCTGACATAGTTGTATTTTCTCTATCATAGGGAACACAGTCCATTATACTAAAACGCGGTCCACACTCCATACAGCTGATAAAGGGGTGCAAATATCTACGGTTAGTTTCTTCATATAATTCTTTCATACAATTTTCACATACTGTGAAATCTGGCGAGATAAAAATTGGACTTTCGGTGTTATTGTTGCTTGGTTTTATCTTAAATTTGTCAAACAAATCAATATCGCCGCAGTTTCTTTCAGACACCTGTAAACTAACAATATCTGAAGACTGCGGCTTTTTCTGTTTTAAATCACAAACAAAATCTTTTAATTGTTTCTCATTAGCCTTTATAACAATAAGAACACAGGCACCATCATTTGAAACAAAACCATCTAAATTATGTTTATGTGCCAAACGATGAATAAAAGGTCTAAAACCGACTCCCTGAACTGTTCCACAAATTCTTATTTCATAATTCTTCATTATACTCTTACCTTATTTATCCATTGTACAAGCTTATCAAAACCTTCTCCAGTTTTTGCACATACTTCAAAAACTGGAGCCTTTTTATTTAGGGCAGCTATTCCATCATAAAAAAACTTATCGTCAAAATCCACATACTCCTTCAAATCGCATTTGTTTAACACAATAACATCAGCATTTTCAAAAATTATGGGATATTTATATGGCTTGTCGCTTCCCTCTGGTACAGAACATATCAGCATTTTAATATGCTCCCCAATAACAAATTCTGCGGTACATACCAAATTTCCTATATTCTCAACAAAAAGAATAGCTTTCTCCCTAAGATTAAAGTTGTCTAATGCACTATTAATAGTTGGAGCGTCTAAATGACAAGCTCCTTTAGTATTTATTTGATAGGTCTCCACACCAATTGATCGCATTTTTTGTGTATCAATGTCCGATTCTAAATCACCCTCAATAACATAGAATTTAGTGTCAGGCATTAATTTAATAATTTGTTTTAGTGCCGAAGTCTTACCTGCCCCGGGCGAACCTAAAACATTAACAGCAAAAATACCCTTTTGGGTAAGTTTTTCTTTAACTGAAAACGCAATTTTCTCATTTTCACTATAAATATTCTTTACCACTTCAACTCTTTGAAGTTCCATATTATCGGTCCTCCATAATAATCAAAAAATCATTTATCCGTCAATATATCAATGTCCTTAACATAGAATTCCTTGCCTATCTCTGTTGGCAAACCCATCCCACCACATTGGGGACATTCAAAACTAAACCTCTTACGGTAAAAAAACGAATTACACTTTGAACACTTTAACTGAGGCTTTACATAGGTTATATCCACTATTGCACCTTCAGCTAAGGTCCCCTTTGATAAAACATCAAAATACATTTGAATGGACTCCCCTATAAAACCCGATAATTCACCCACTACAAGAGAAATCCTTTCAATTTTGATAGCCCCATTACTTATCGCATTTTCTTCAGCTATTTTAACTATTTGTTGCGTTATCGAGTACTCGTGCATTCGCAAATACTTCCTTATCTTTTGATACTGCCGGTTCACAATACTCATTAGACATTGAAAGGCATTTCTTAGGGCATGCCTCCACACAGTAACCGCATGTTACACACTTTAATCTCTCAATTTCCCACTTCTGATCTGCCCTGTTAACCGATATAGCCTTTGTAGGACATTTTTTCTGGCAGATTCCACAAAATACACAGCCTTCGATATTCATTTCTATCTTTCCTCTGGTATTTCGTGTGAATTCTCTTTTAACAACAGGATACATTAATGTTGCTGGTCTTGTAAATAAATTTATAAAAATCCTTTTTGTCACATTAAACGCAAACATTTCTTATCACCTCTCCGTACAACTTATACATGGATCTATAGTCAGTATTAATATTGGTACATCAGCAAAGTCACAGCCTTGCAGCAACTTTAACAATGCTGGAACATTGGCAAAGGTAGGTGTACGGACTCTTACTCTATCAAGAAATTTAGTTCCGTTACCTTTAATATAGTATACAACCTCACCTCTTGGTTGCTCTAAACGTGCAAAGTATTCACCGTCAGGATTCCCAGTAACCTTAACGTCCACAGGGCCTTCAGGTATTTTATCAACCGCCTGTCTTATCAGGCTTATAGACTGGAATAACTCATCAATTCTAACAGCACACCGGTCATAGCTGTCTCCATTTGTGCGAGTGATAGGTTCAAACTCCAACTTGGAATATGCTCCATATCCCAAGTTTCTCATATCTTGGGCAATACCGCTTGCACGCATCATAGGTCCAACGGCACCTAATACATGAGCATCTTCCTTTGAAAGCACTCCGACTCCCACTAACCTACGCTTAACAGTATACTCATTCATAAATACATTACTAATATCCTTAATTTCCTTTTCAAGCTCAGCAAGAAGTTTATCTATTCTTTTTAATGTAACAGGATCAATATCCTTACGAACACCGCCCACTTTGCAAGAGCCAAATATGACCCTTCCTCCTGTGGTTTCCTCTATTATGTCAAGAATTTTTTCTCTTACTCTCCAACAGTTCATAAATAAGTTTTCAAATCCAAAGGCATCGGCTAAAAGCCCCAACCAGAGTAAATGACTATGAAGCCTTGAAAACTCAGCCCATATAGTACGCAAAAAAACAGCCCGTTCCGGTACTTCTATATTCATAATTTGCTCAATCGCTTGAGAATAACCCATACCATGCATAAAACTGCAGATTCCGCATATTCTCTCTGCCACATAGATGTATTCAATAAAATCTTTTTTCTCGACAAGCTTTTCCAATCCCCTATGCACAAAGCCTATGGACGGAATTGCTTCCACTACTTTTTCATCCTCCATTACCAAGTCAAGATGAATTGGCTCAGGCAATACAGGATGTTGCGGTCCAAAAGGGATAATGGTTCTCCTTGACATATATATATCCTCCTACCTCAATAAGCTATAATCAACAATTTCCAAAGGGAGTCTTTACTGCTGTTTTGTATAAGTTACCTTTAAAATCGATTGCCATACCTTCAATACTTAGTCCAAAAAGATCATGTATTTCGTTCTCATACAACAGGGCACTCCAGTAAATATCACTAACACTTGGCAATTGGGCATCTTTTCCCACATCCAATTTCAAATTTAGAAATTCATAATCCTTATCAAAGGAATAATTGAGTTGCATGTTTTCATCAAGTTTTGTACAGCTTATCTGTACCAGTCTATATCCTTTAGCTGACAACTCCTTTACCGTGCTCACCAGTTTATCTATAGTAATGCTTTTGAACTCTTGTTTCTCGCTCATACTCAAACCCTTCCTTTTTTAACTAAAGATTTGCTTTCTTTCATTTTTTTGTATTTCTCCTCAAGTATTGTGGTTGCCTTAACAATCCCATCAATTATTGACTCTGGTCTTGCAGCACAGCCCGGCACATAAACATCAACAGGTAAAACTTGATCTATACCGCCCATAACATTATAGCATTCTCGAAATATCCCTCCGGTAGCTGCACAAATTCCCACTGCTACCACCACCTTAGGGTCGGGCATCTGATTGTAGAGATTCTTTATTACATCTATGTTCTGCTCATTAACAGAGCCTGTTACTACAAAAATGTCTGCATGCTTAGGATTTCCTGTATTTATAATTCCAAATCGCTCCACATCATACATAGGTGTCAAACATGCGAGCACCTCAATATCACAACCGTTACAGCTTGAAGCATCATAATGGAGAATCCAAGGTGATTTTGACAAAGAAGACATATCATCCCTCCTAACTAATAAAATACAAAACAACTATATTAACCATTCCAAAAAATATTGCTACAGCCCAAGAAGAAACCATTGTAAATCCCCACTTTGCTCTGGCATTACTGTTATCGATAAATATCTCCAGAAAAAATGTTGCTAATGTTACTATAATCGCTATGATTGGGTTACTTCCAAAAAACAGGTACACGAACCCCAATAATAATACATTCTCATACCAATGGGCAATTTCAATCATGGCTAATTTCTTGCCAGAAAACTCCGTTGTAATTCCCCGTACAATTTCTTGATGGGCATGGTGCGACATTGATAAGTCAAAAGGAGATTTTCTAAATTTAATAGTCAATATATAAAGAAACCCTAGAAATACTCCCGGTAGGTACATTATCAAAGGCGTGCCAAAAGATATAATCTTTGAAACATAGAAGTCTTTTGTAACCATATATATTCCAACCGTCATAATAATCATCATAGGTTCATAGGACATCATCTGGATTAATTCCCTTTCAGCTCCCATATGGCTGTAAGGAGACGATGTCGAAAACCCTGCTAAGACAAGCAATATACTAGCAAGTGTCAGTGCAAATACAACTAAAAGCAAATCTTCACCCGCAAAAAACAAACAGCCTGTAAAAATTACTACCACTAAAAAGGCAAATACATAAAAATTCTGCGATTTATTAACAATAAGGGTATCCTTTTTCATCAGCTTGAAAACATCATAAAAAGGCTGAAACAAAGGTGGTCCTACTCTCCCTTGCATCTTTGCAGTAATAACCCTGTCTATACCTGCAAGTAGCCCTCCTATCAAAGGTGCTAGTATTATAAATAATATAACAGAAATTGCGATTCTCAAAGTCGTGTTCCCCCTATCAAAGGTATAATTCTATAAACTAAGTAACATCAGTCCTCAATAAATAAAAGCCATAACCAGCATTAATACGGTAACTGATGTACAAATCCCCGAACCTATATTAAATAGTCTGTTTTCTCCAAAATACTTATCCATATAGTAATTTTCTATATATATCTTACGAACCTTTCCCATCGAACCATAGAATCTCTTCGGCTCACTAGTATTTGCCCCTCCTAAGTATATAGAAACTTCCTTCATATCTTTCTTGTATGCTAACAATCTTATAGGGAGTAATAAAATCAATCCCATCATAATCAGCATTATAATTACATTTCCTCTGTCCATAGAAGCACCATGACCAAAAACTTCTATTACATACGGATTTACCATCATTGCTGAAATAAAAGGAAACATTAAACATACCATAATTGTAGCTAGAGATAATACAGCTAGAGGTAACACTTCACTCTTCTTAACATTGCTTTCCATATGTTCTTCATTTTGAGGAATTGCTACAATCTTCCCCATCCACTTTGTCCAGAAGAATAAAGTAGCAGCACTACCAAAAGCTATAAATATTGTAAGTACAGGATTTGTATCCACAATAGCTTTTAATGCAGCCCACTTACTGATTAGCATTCCAAAAGGAGCAAGGAACATCCCTGATATCCCTATAATCATCATAACTGCCAATTTAGGCATCTTCTTTATTAGACCATGCATAACTTCAATATTCCTACTACCAAGATTATGTTCAACAGTACCCACACAAAGGAATAGAAGAGATTTAGCAACTGCATGGAATATGATAAGCAACACAGCCGCCCACACAGATTCATAGGTTCCAATACCGCCACAGACTACAATGAGACCAAGATTTGCGATGGTAGAATAGGCAAGAACCTTTTTTGCATCATTTTGTGCTATTGCGATAAGTGAGGCTGTCAAGAAGGTAAAGCCCCCCACAAGAGCCACCAAAAAGCCAGCTGCTGTTTCATTTAAAATAGGTGCAAACCTCACAATAACATAAACGCCCGCTTTAACCATTGTACTTGAATGAAGCAATGCTGATGTAGGAGTAGGTGCCACCATCGCACCTAATAGCCATGATGAAAATGGCATTTGTGCAGACTTAGTAAGTCCAGAAAAACATATCAACACTACCGGTATCAAAACAATAGCCTTTTCACTCGCAATCACTTTATCAAGCTCTAATACTCCTGTTTTGCCCGCAAGATATAAAAGTGCAATTGCAAAGGCAAGTCCTCCTAAAACATTCAATAACAAGGCCCTGAATGCATTATTTTTTGATTCCTCTGTATTTGTATATCCAATTAGTAGGAAAGAACATATGGTAGTAATCTCCCAGAAAAAGTATAACCACATTAAATTGTTTGAAAATGCAATTCCAAACATCGCTGACAAGAACACAAACAATACAAAGAAAAATTTTCGTCTTTGATCTTTTATTTCTTTATGATGATGTTGATGATAATCAGCCATATAACCGACGGAAAACAGACATATCAAGCTCCCGATAATACCCACCAATATAGCCATAATTAGCGAAAACTTGTCTATAAACATGTTATGCTCAATGCTTATAGAGCCAATCATATTAAACTCTATCCAACAAAGAACTATTCCCTGAAGTACCATAAGTATTGATACTAGGTAATTCTTATGCTTTATCCCTAGGTAAGTGACATATATCCCAATTGCCAATTCTATACAAAACATTATTTTGTTGATAGCCTCAACATCAACTTTATAATAAATGGTTTGAAATTTCAAATCTGAAACGGTCAAAAATAAAGTCACTGCTGCAATAATAGCTGCTGATAATTTTACTAGCCAATTCCTCCGTTGATGATTTGGTGTTATTGCTACTAATAACGCAACACATAAAGGAAACAACACCAAAAAGATCAATAAAGCCATTCGATCCCTTCTTTCGCACATTGTATATTGTATACATCATAATAGGTCACAGTACTGTATAGTTGTAGAATAATTTCATAGAAATCTTCTAGCTAAAGTCTTAATGTTTTTGAATACATAATAAAATAAAAACACCAAGCAAAGTCCTTTGTTTCTAAGGCTTATCATAGTTCTAAGAAGCAACAGATTTTTATCTACAAAGCAAATGACCTATACCTTTACTAGTAATTACGGTAATTATAAAAATCCGTCTTTACTAAAAGTATACGCCATTTCATCTATATTGTACTGTTATTAATATGTCCAACAATATCCTTAATAATAGACAGCTAAAACTATTATAATACTTATTTAAGACAATTAAAATTGTGGCAATAACATAAATTCAACAAAATAAACTTATAATAACTCTTTTAGCTATTTTATTTCAACAATCCATATTAATATCAGACTTATCTCATCAAAGCTTCAATTATCAAATATTCTTATTAAGGCATATAAAATGTAGTTTTTCCACCATATACAATAAATTTTTTACTAGCGAAAAATCCCCTACTTAATAAACAAAAACAGCTCTTTTGAATTTAGCATTACTTCTTCAGACAACTATACGGGAAGCATTTTCGCTTCCCGTATAGTAAAAATCAACAGGTCATCAAAACTCTTTGTTTTGATATTTACCCCTATGTTCTACATACTAAGACTAATAATTTTCATTAGTACTTTCCGTAGTTATTATCCTCTAGAGATATACTTGTATAATTACTTTCCATCGCAATAGACTCTTCATCCTGATAATTTGTTTCTTCTCTAGAATGTCGTTGTGACTTTTTCTTATCAACAATACTTTCTATCGCTCTTATAGTATCAGTGTCTAGACCGTCAAATCCAAGATTATTCTTAACACTTTTCAACTTAAATATGTTGACCGAATTTTTTAGCAATTCCGCTTGGCTGGACAATTCTTCACTAGCAGAAGCACTTTCCTCAGCCGTTGCAGAGTTGGTCTGCACTACCTCAGCCACTTGGGAAATGGCCTGATTTATCTGAGCAATACCTGATGCCTGCTCATTTGATGCTGTTGCAATATCTCCTACAAGATCCGCTGCTTTGGCTATGCCTTCTACGATTTTATTCAATGCTTCTGCTGTATTATTAGCAATCTGGTTACCTACTTCAACCTTCTTAATTGAGTTTTCAATTAGCTCTGTAGTCTCTTTTGCAGCATTTGCACTCCTTGCAGCGAGATTTCTTACCTCATCGGCCACTACTGCAAAACCTTTACCATGCTGCCCTGCCCTTGCTGCTTCAACAGCAGCATTTAGTGCAAGTATATTTGTCTGGAATGCTATATCATCTATGACTTTTATAATCTTTGAAATATTAGCTGACGAGTCATTTATTTCTGCCATAGCCTTTATCATTTCCTGCATCTGTCTATTACCATTTGTTGCGTTATCTTTAGCACCTAAAGCAATCCCATTTGCCTCATTTGCATTTAAAGCATTTTTCTTAGTTTGATCTGCTACTTGTGCCATTGATACTGTTACTTCTTCAATAGAACTAGCTTGCTCTGTAGACCCTTGTGAAAGAATTTGACTTGAATCAGACACTTGTTTTGCACCACCAGAAACTTGTTCTGCAGCAGAACGTATATTACCTAACACCTCATTATTTGTATTTATCATTTCTGTGAGTTTTTTACCCATAAGGTCATTTTCCGACTTAATTTTTACCTCCAAAGTCATATCCCCAGCTGCCATTTTCTCAACAGCATATGCCTGTTCACGTATATTTTCCACCATATTCGAAAAGGCAAGCATTAGATTTCCTACTTTTGCTGAGTATTGTTACCATCTATCTGTGGAGGCGGTACGATATTCTCACTAGTAATAGATGCTACCTCTGCTACAGCATCTACTATCAGCCCCACAGTTATATCCCTAACTTCAATAACTATTGTACAAGTCCTATCATTGTACTCCTTTGCTTCCTTATTGAATCTGAGTCTAACATCCATTACGGGAATTATCTTTCCCCTAAGATTTATAATTCCTTTTACATAGTGAGGAAGTTCTGGAATTTCAGTAATGGATTGAAGTCCTATAATTTCAGTAACATAGCCAATGGCTATCCCGTATTCTTCCTCTCCTAACACGAAGGTAAGATACCTATCTTTCTGCGTATCTTCTTCAAACAACTCAACATCCTCTAGCATTTGTTCCATTTTAGTTCTCCTTTCTTTCTTTGTTTATTTATATTGTGTTTCTTTGGGCACCACATTTTCTTGCATAAACCAATTCTTCAAAGCAGATAACAATAGCAACAATCCAATATATCGGTATTTTTACCTTATATATCCAATCGCTTTCACAAAAAAATAGGCTACATTAAGAGTCATGTGTTGCAATACAATAACTTACCAATATTAAAAAAAGGAAAAACAAAGAAAACCAAGAGTTTATTAGATCCTAGAAATGTAAAATATATTCAAAGCATCACAATATGATTTGTATAATAAATTGTATGCATACTTATTTATAGACAAAATATTAGCCACCCCTTTATAAACAAACGTAGTATCTTGCTGTAATTTTGAATCACTTTATATTTATCGGAACACTAATTAAAATTCATAACCTTTTTTTATGAAAAAATCGAACTTTTTGTCTAAATAATGTCTAAATAGTGAATTGGTCTAGAACATGCATATTTATAAAAAAAACGTATTTTTCTTCTTGGAATTTATGCTTGTAAATTTACAAGGTAAATGGTTGAGTACAGCACCTTAAGGACATCCTATCTTTAAGACGCGTGAGGAAAATATCAAGATTAAAATTACAGATACTTTGTGAAAATTATCCAATGGAGTCAATAGTGAAGTACCTTTTAAATTCAACTAATCACCGTATATTTTACGTCTTTCAAATTATACAATTTCATATGGTAAAAGGTAACGATAAATTTTAGAACTGTATATCTCTATGAAAATTCGCTTCGCTCATGATTTTTCTTGTTCGTTAGGGAACCCTATGGTTCCCTAGGTCGAATCTCTTTTTTTCACGAAATGCCAGAAAGGCTCTAGAATCATTTTTTGGGAATTGCAGTTAACCAGCTATTATTTAGATATCAATTTATTAAGTTAAAACCGTCTAGTTCTTTTCAATCACCACAATACAAGTGCTGTCCGGAAGCCTTATAGGATTTCTCTTTTCGTCAAAAAACTCAATCTTCTGAGACAATGCGATGGTATAGCCCTCCTGAAGGTAATGCTTGAATTCTACAATCTTTGCCCTTGTTCCAAGTACAGTCATAATAAACTCTCTAAAGGCACTTGGAGTAAAATATCCAAATTGTTCATTCACCTCATGTACATAGGACTTTTCACCCCATGTATAAGTATAGAGGAACTCCATAGCATCATTAACAGGCATTAATACCTCATTTTGCCCAACTACAGTATATTCAATCTGTCTACCTTTGAAATCACTTGCATACCTTGCAAGGAATTCCATTCCTTCCTCCGATAAAAACCTTATTATCCTCTTTTGTTCAGTAGGCTCTGTCATTATACCGTCACGAATTATAATTCTTCCACCGTAGGGTAAAACTTCAAAAGCACTTTTAAAGGCTACAGCTAAGATATCACGGTTAAACTTCCTTCCGTTGTATTCAATATATGAGAACAATTCGTGCAGTATAGAACAAAAAATTATAGTGTCAACTGCCCCCTTTTCGATATATTGACCTAAGTTTAGTGCATCACCATACAACACATCCCAGCGTCTTTGTTCAAGCTGTTTTTTCTTTCTGAGGCTGTCTAGCACATTTTGTGAAATATCAACACCTAGGACTTTCTTATGCGGATATTTATCCGCTATAAGATCCATCAACGCACCACCGCCAGGTCCAATATCTATAATACTGTTGCCGGTAATATAATCTAAAATAATTTTTTTGTAGTCTATTGTCTGATTCATTGTTTGAAGATAGGACTCCTCCTCATAGAAACGGTCATACTTATCCTTTCTGAGCCCAAACAGATCAAACAATAAAATTATGGCACTTTCATAGAGAATATCGGATTTTTCCGCTTCGACACAGAAATCTATCAGTTTAGCCCCTGCTTCTGAAAACTTAAAATCAAAAAACACTGTATCATCAACATCTTCATGATAGGATATTTCATGGGTGACATGAAGGTTTTCCTTAAACCTTCCTTCTAAAATCTCCTCCATAGTGATGTCTGATAGATATTTTTCAATAATCCTCTTTTTATAAATATTAACCCGTTTTTTTCCTTCATGCTGATAATAAAGACCTTTCATAAATCGCTCAAAACTTATATGCTTAATATTTTCATAATCCACTTCATATTCCATAATCAAAAACACCTTAACAAACTCCTCAAAGGAAAAGTCATGCATTGCTGCCTCAACATACCATAAATCAGCCTTATCTAGTAATCTTGCCATTCTAAGTATTAGCCTTGAATCGGAAAGAATCCTCTCAAACTCCGCCTCAAAATTTTCTCCATACTTAGAAGACACCTGCCTTAATCGTCTTATTCTATCTTTAAATTCATACTGTTTATCAAAACACCCGGCAACAACGATATCAATTATCCCTTCAACCTGCTTATTTATATCCTGCCATATACTCTCATCCACAGCAGCTATGATGCAGAAATTAAGTGCCTTCAATATTTCCTTTAAGTCTATAGCGGAGAGTTTGTTATCTACCACTAATTCATAAAGGGGCTTATTGTCACTCAATGGAATCTCACCGCGTATATACTGCCCAATCAAGCCATGAGTCATTATAAGGTCATGTACAATTTTCTTAACCCCAATATCAGTTTCCTTAGAGTTTTCATAATAAATCTGTGCAGAACCAACGTTATGGGCAAAAAGATTGTATCCCTTCTTTATCCATTGCTCTCTTTGGTGTTTAAGTCCAGCTTTAGCCACCTCACTCCACTTAAGTGTTTCTTCAAGTATATACTTGTGGTGCTCCTTAAGTTTAACACTTGAAAGAAGTCTTAAAGTCTTCTCAACATAATTCAAGACATAGTTATTTTTTGTTTCTTCAAGGGAATAAATCCTCTCAAGGTTGATATTCCTTTCTGATGTTAGAGCTAGATACATTAACCATTTTTCACTTTTTAATATATACTTATCACCGTTGTTTAATAATTCAATGGCTTTAAGAGGTGATATCTCCAAGCTAGAGTTCTGTAAATCTTCTGCCTCTGCTAATATTTCTGCATCTTTTTCTTGTGGTGTATATAATTCTAAACTATACAATTCAGATGAACACGATTGGTAATCAATTGGTAGGTCAATTTCCTTTTTATCCGATGAATTATCAACCTTATTAACTTCCTCAATTAAAAGAAGTTCGTTTTTAGAACCTTGATACTCTTGACCATAATAGCTTTCTATAACTTTGATTTTCCCAATAATATGTTTATTAAACTCATTAAGCTCCTCTGCCGGTATCCACAATTCCTTATGTACAAAGGCTCCTACAGTCTTCACCTCAAACTTCGAAACATATTCATCCTCCACATCAAACTCTGTGACAAAACCAGCATAGCCAGGTGCACTTTTTGTATTCCACTCCCTTGCTATTTGACAAGCATACTTTCTATTTAGAACTGGATAGAATATCGGCTGATCCGGAAGCCTTGGGGGAAACTCTGTCATTCCCGACTGTTTAATTAATTCAAGTTCGCGTATTCCAACAGGTCTGTATAGTTTCATTGATATTACACCTCTATAATTTATACTAAAAATTGACCGGTTATTTTCTTTGCAACCACATAGCTTTCATTTTCTTAAAAAAACTATTTTATATTTATTCTATTTCTTTTAGATTAAGTAATCAAGTAAAATAAATTTAGCAAATAAAGATTTACTTTATATAAAAATAAGTATTCCCATCTACTTTAAAGTAGTTTTTGGAATACTTATTTCCAAAGAAAATTCGCTCATTACTTTTCTTGTTCGCTAGTAAACCCTATAGTTCCCTTTAACATATACTTCGCATCCTAGGTTGCATAGACGAGCAGTGTAGCGAAACAACCAGCCTGAGCACCTTACTCAAACCGGGAAAGGAGAATCCACTTTCCAATCCTCAGTATAGAATTTCATAAAAATTAGGTTTTCATCAATTCCTGTACTCCATAAAAAATTATATTACAAGGTTATCTTAATCATCAATTAGGTCTTACAAACTTTAACCTTGGCCACCCTCTTTTCATCAACTTTATCCACCTTAAAAACAAGACCGTTAAATTCAATACTTGGACTATCTCCATCATCAGGAATCCTTCCTAGCTGACCTATTACAAAACCACTCAAAGTATCATAATCCTCCGTTGGAAGATCCACTTCAAAATAATCCCTGACAGCGTCTAAACTGGTAGTACCATTTATAACAAAAGTATTTTCATCTAGTTTGTCGATATCTTTTACAATCTCATCATCTTCGTCAAATATATTCCCAACTATTTCCTCAATCAAGTCTTCTAATGTAACAATCCCCGCAGTTCCTCCGTACTCATCAATTATAACTGCCATATGAGTACGCTTTTTCTGAAGTTCCCTAAAAAGTTCATCCGTTCTTTTTGATGAAGGAACATAATAGGGTTTTCTTATAAGATTTCTTAAATTGAATTTATCACTGTCATTACCTTCAGCTATATACTTAATGAGGTACTTTGAATGCATTATACCGATTATATTATCAATGGTATCTTCATAAATTGGTACCCTCGAATACTTTTCAGTATTTATAAATTCTGTTACCTCTTCAAGGTTTGCACTGATTGGCAGGGCTGCAATTTCGGTTCTATGAGTCATTATCTCCGAAACAATTTTATTATTAAACTCGAAGATATTATTAATCATTTCTTTTTCTGCTTCGTCAATGGTTCCTCTTTCTTCTCCAACATCCACCATCATTCTTATTTCTTCTTCGGTAACATTCTCTTCTTCTTTTGTTGGGTCAACACCAAACAATCTAACTACAGTATTTGTCGAGAAGGTAAGAAACTTCACAAAAGGCGATGTTAAAGCCGACAGAAAGCTTAACGGTGATGCAACCAGCATAGCAATAGGCTCAGCCTTCTTCATCGCCAACCTTTTAGGTGCCAATTCACCGAAAACAAGAGAAAAATATGATAAAACTATTGTAATCATTACCATAGCAATACTTTCAAGCACTTTATCTGGAATAGAAACTCCCGTAAGCTTTATTACTTTAACCAATTCTCCTGAAAAATTACCTGCCGCAAATGCACTGGCAAAAAAACCTGCAAGAGTTATTCCTATTTGTATTGTAGCAAGAAACCTACTAGGCTCATCGACTAGCTTTTTAAGCAAAACAGCCTTTTTATTCCCTTCTTCAGCCATCAATCTAAGCTTAGTATCATTCATTGAAATTAACGCGATCTCAGAAGCTGCAAAAAATGCATTAAGCACTATGAGAAAAACCAAAACCAATATCTCGGTAAACAAAATTTTCATCCTCCATGTAATTAGTTAAACATACAAAAAAAGGCACAATCCACCTATATTCCAGGATTCAAGGCCTTCTGTAAAAATGAGTTTTTAACCGATTTTTTGCTTTTAATGGTCTACATAGTGCCCTACTACTTCGTATATCTTCCGGAATATCGTCCATTCCACTATCACCCCCACAATATCTTAATTTTATTATATCATAATATATAATAGATAATTCCCACTTGTCAACATCGTCCTATAAACTATAATATCCTTTATCCAAATTTTAATAGATTTTTCTTCAGTTACCTTAATATTTCCATATTGTAAATCTATTTTATTTTGCTAAAAAATTCGTTTGGTTCAATATTTTCTTGTTTTCTAGGGAACCTTATGGTTCCCTTCGACAGATACTTCGTAAACTAGCATACATAGGCAAGCTGTTCAGTACAAAAGAACGATTTCATCAAGAGTTGACTTGTAATGAAAGTATTTTATATTTTATTTATTGCTTTTACCATACTTTTTACATAATCCTCAACATAGGGCACACATTTAGCACCATATTGTGCAATAATCTTTACAATTGCACTTCCTACAATTACACCGTCAGAAATTTCACTCATCTTAGCAGCCTGTTCAGGTGTAGATATCCCAAAACCAATTGCACAGGGAACATCTTTTACTTCCTTTGCAAGTTTTATCATCTCTTCTATATTACTTCCAAATTCGTTTCTAACTCCCGTCACCCCCAGTGACGATACACAATAGATAAATCCTTCCGCCTCAGAAGCTATCATACGTATACGTTCATTAGAAGTCGGTGCTATCATGGATATGAAAGTCACATTATATTTTGAACAGAAAGGTGTAAGCTCTTCTTTTTCCTCATAGGGAATATCCGGAACAATTACCGCACTCACTGAAGCTTCCTCGCAGTTCTTCATAAACTTATCGGTGCCGTAAGTATAAATCGGATTTGCATAGGTCATAAAAGCTATGGGCACATCACACGACTTACGTATATTTTTTACCATATCAAATATTTTATCAGTAGTTGTTCCTGCCAATAACGCCCTGTAATCCGCCTCCTGAATAACCGGTCCTTCTGCTATAGGGTCTGAAAAAGGTATACCTAATTCAATTAAATCCGCACCAGCTTCTGCCATCTTAAGTACCAACTGCTCGGTTATCTCTAAAGAAGGATCTCCTGCAGTAATAAACGGAATAAACGCCTTTTTGTTTTTAAAAACCTTTTCTAACTTATTCATAGATTTTAACCCCCCTGTAACGTGCTATTGCAGCAACATCCTTATCCCCTCTTCCGGAAAGACAAATAACAATAATCTCATCTTTACCCATAGTTGGTGCAAGTTTTTTTGCATATGAAACCGCATGTGCACTCTCTATTGCTGGGATAATTCCTTCAATACGGGACAGGTATTCAAAAGCTTCTACAGCTTCGCTATCTGTAACTGGAACATATTCCGCTCTCCCTAAATCATGCAGATTGGCATGCTCGGGACCTATTCCCGGATAATCTAGACCAGCTGAAATTGAATACACCGGAGCAATCTGTCCATACTCATCCTGACAGAAATAGGACTTCATTCCATGAAATATTCCTAGTTTTCCGGTAGCTATTGTTGCCGCTGTCCTATCGGTATCAGCACCGTGGCCTGCTGCTTCACATCCAATTAGACGCACCTCTTTATCTTCAATAAAATCATAAAACACTCCCATTGCGTTACTGCCACCACCCACACATGCTAAAACAGCATTGGGCAAACGACCTTCCTTTTCCTTTAGCTGCTCCTTAACCTCACGCCCTATTACACTTTGAAAATCACGCACAATTGTCGGAAATGGGTGAGGTCCCATTACAGATCCTAACACATAATGGGTGTCACTTATGCGTTGTGTCCATTCCCGCATAGTCTCATTTACGGCATCTTTCAAGGTTTGAGTTCCACTTGTTACTGCATGAACCTTTGCACCTAATAGCTCCATCCTATATACATTTAGTACCTGACGCTCTGTGTCCTCTTTGCCCATAAATATCTCACATTCAAGTCCCATTAGTGATGCTGCAGTAGCTGTAGCAACACCGTGCTGTCCAGCACCTGTTTCTGCAATCACACGGGTCTTACCCATTTTCTTTGCTAATAGCACCTGACCTAATACATTATTAATTTTATGCGAGCCGGTATGATTCAGATCTTCTCTTTTAAGATAAATCTTAGCCCCACCTAAATCTTTAGTCATTTTCTCAGCATAATACAGTAGTGACGGACGCCCTGCGTAATTATTGAGCAGGTCTTTCAATTCCTTTATAAATTCCGGATCGTTTCTAAAACGATTATAGGCCTCTTCAAGCTCATTTACTGCACTCATTAATGTTTCAGGAACATACTGACCACCATGTATTCCAAATCTTCCTTTAGACATATTTATCCCTCCAGCTTTATATAATAAAAACTTTATATTAGCAACTTTTTGCATACTTAGAATTTTGATTCCTAATTTTCACATCTGTCACAATGCCTATTTATCATAAGCACACTTCTATATATAAATACTCTTATCTTTAGTATGTTTTTTGACATCAAAAAAAGCCTTTATCCCTACATAAGGGACAAAAGCCTAAACTTCTGCGGTACCACCCAATTTGACGATAAATCGTCCTCTCAACTGTATACTAACATATACCCCCACTGATAACGGACAGGGTTCCCGTAAGCGCCTACTATTTCTCAATTTTGGGCTTCCCTCACAAGTCCATTCAGAATAACCTTTGTAACTGCATTTTCAGCAACTAGCAGCTCTCTTTTACAAGTAATTATTCTTACTTCTCTTGATCACAGGTTTGAAATATTATTTAAATTATATCATTGGTATATTCTTTTGTCAATCTGGTAAAATTTTGAGTTTCCCCAAATTTAGTAACAAAAAACTGAGGGATCTTTGAGCTTAAAGGCTTTGAAAATATCAAGTTGTTGTGATGGAGGTGGTTTTTCT
>JGI24712J26585_10000761_pt1 | contig 27509 bp, 27 predicted proteins | sample BioPla3DNA2_FD_26585 | JGI IMG/M metagenome (IMG submission 26585)
AATTCGTCTTGCCGGGGAGCAGGATTGTATCACATTACTATGGAGTATAAATTTATTCATGCTTTCTGATCTTGAAAAGGAATATAATCTTAGCCGGCTTGAAGAGCGTTTACACGATGGAGCTGTTCTGCTTTTCCATACTGCTTATCCTGCAGTTGCCGAAACTCTTCCGGATATTATTGAGTTTATTAAATGGAAGGGTTATTCCATAGGATCCCCGGAGAAGATTTTGGAAAAATATACCGATTAGGGTTATGGAAGGTGAGGATTTGTTTGTCCTTTTAATATCCTCCAAAACAAAGATTATCGCTCTCATTTTGCTGCTTGTTATCGGCAGTGCATTTATTTTTCAAGATAAGGCTGTAAGGTATTTTTGCGGTGTAAAGTCCGGTGTAATGTTTCTTGAACATAATGTAGGCGGATATTCCAGGGAAGAATTGACAGAATTAATAGGAGCAAAATATGGTGAATGGGTAGTCAGCCCCGTTGATGCTGTATATGACGAACAATACAATTCAATCATTCCGGAATTGTGGGGCTGTGAAGTTAACCTCCAAAAGACAGTGGATAAAATTATGCAAGCCCATTCGGGAGAAAAAGTAACGCCCGTTCTCGAAACGCTGCTGCCGGATATAACGCTGAATGATTACCCCTGGGCTTATATCCGGCAGGGAAATCCACTGAAAACAGAAGTGTCTTTTATGATTAATGTTGCCTGGGGAACTGAATATATCCCCCAGATGCTGGCAATTCTTGATAACGAAAAGGTATCTGCCAGTTTCTTTGTAGTAGGCAGCTGGGCTGAAAATCACGAAGATCTGCTTAGACAAATTTCCAACAGCGGCCACACAGTTGAAAATCACGGGCATACCGATGCTAAAGTGTATACCGAACTTACTCCCGAAGAAATGGAAGACGGTCTGAAAAAAGTGAACAGTTTTGTGCAGAATCTTACCGGTCGAAAACCAAAATATTATACTCCTCATAAAGGGGAATACAACGAACTGGTTCTGGAAGCGGTATCCCGTCAAGAGCTGCGCACCGTTTTATGGTCGATCGACACAATCGATTGGATGTTGCCAGGAGTCCAGGCGATGAAATCCAGGGTGCTGGAGAACCTTCATGGAGGAGCTATTGTGCTGATGCACCCTACAGAAGATACTGTAATTTTTTTAAGGGAGACCATCCCCCTGATCAAAGATCAGGGATTCCAGATTGTGAGTATCGAAAAATTACTAGATCCAAACTATAACCGGACGGAATTCAAATGAAAAAAATAATTCTTTTCAGCATTAAGGGTACCACGTTTTCCTTAATTGCTGTATTAGTCATGACCGGCTGTTTGGCTTTTAATATTAGAGATAACTATAATCGCCAGAAGTACGGTGTTTCCCGGGGAGTGTATCTTGGAGATACTTTGTTGGAAAAAATGTTGGAACATGAAGTAATCGATTACGTTCTCTCCCTGAGCCGGGATAATTTTGTTCGCCCCCGAAACGCTTATCTGGATTCTTCTACCGGCGTGATCCTTCCGGAGGTCTATGGTAAAAAGATTGACATTCAGGCAACAGTAAAGATGATTATGGAAGCGGATCCCTTTACCAATCTTGACCCCGTGTATATCGAACTTGATCCGGAAATTACCGCAGATGTTTACAATAAAATCAACAAGAGAATAGGTTCTTTTATGACTGGTTTCGGCGGAGGCAACAGGGGAGAAAATATTAGACTGGCAGCATACCTTATTAACAATACTCTGGTTGCCCCGGGAGAGGTATTTTCATTTAACAAGACAACAACGCCCAGAAAGAGCGATAAGAGAGATTATCGCCTGGCCCCTATTATTGTCGGAGGTTCTATCGTTCCCGGTTACGGGGGAGGGATCTGTCAGGTTGCAACTACATTATATAATGCTGTAAAAAATGCCGGCCTGGAGATAGTTGAACGCCATCCCCACAGCAGACCGGTTGGTTATGTCCCCAGAGGTATGGATGCTACGGTATCGTATCACCTCGACTTTAAATTTCGAAACAACAAAGACCGTTTTATCAAGGTTAAAGCAGCGGATTGGGGGTATCGCCTTGTAGTGGAAATATGGGAATGATCTGCCAAAAAAATAATGCTAAAAACCCGGCCGCAATTTGCTTCACTGTAGTATTATCTCGGATTCTGTTGCCCGCGCTTCTTGGAACAACCAGAAACAGTTGTTGCCTGTTATTCCTTCGATGCTAAAAGGATGATATTTTCAATACGCACATGCAGCCCATAGCTTTTTTGTAATAACATGTTAACTATACCGGTATGGTTAATTGACATCATGCAAAAACCCGGCAGAAAAATTGACCGGCAACCGAAGGAAGGCTCTTTCTTTATCCGGGCAGCGATCCCCTCAAAACCGATCATATGATAAGCAACAACATCCTTGCATTCATATTCCCGGGAATACTTTGGACCCACAACCCAGGTGTAGAGCAAGCCGGTAACGTTTTCAGCTTTAATAACCTTTAACACATGGGGGATGGGACACCCTGCCCCCATAGGCCGGCCTGTAACATAATCCCCTTCGCTTATCTTCATTTTTTCTACTATATCTCCTCTGAAGGGGAGGACAATTTTGCGGGCGGATATTTCCCCCGGTAAAGGTTCAAGGATAAAATCATAAGGATTCCCCAGGATGTCCTTTTCAGGATATTCGGCGTCCATGATGAAATCGTGATCCGGCCCTTCACTTAATAACGGGTCATAGAAATAGGGACAATCCGTATAGTCCTTCTTCCCTTCGCCTGCCATACGTACAAAGTTTTTACAATTTTTTTCACCACAGAGCCCGCAGTTTTTGCCTGGAGGCAGCCAGTATTTTTTTTTGTACACTTTTATTCACCCCGGTAAAGATATTCAGCGATCTGGCCGTCCAGCTTTTGCACAACGCCAAAATGATGTTTCCAGCCTACTTCCTTCTTCCCCACGCAAATAGTGCAGGTGCCCAGAGGCGGATTCCCCTTAAGCATCAGTTTATCACGGTCGATATCACGGGATTTTATAATCAGGTCATATAAACGGTTTAGAGAATTGCCTTGCAGCGCATTTGTTTCCATAAGAATGATTCTAGTATGTACTTCTTTGATTTTTTGGATCAGCACTTCCCTTTCTGCCTGACTTACGAGATCTATCTTGGTGATAACGGCAATATCAGCCAGGCTAACCATAGCACCCATTTTTTCGGGAGCATGGATGCCTGAAATGGAACTGAGGACGATAATTCCCAGCCCCTGATTTAAATACGGTGAACAGCGCAAGCACAAGCCGGCACTTTCGACAATTAAAAGCTCGGCAGCGTTTTTCTGCCCCCATTCAACAGCGTCTCCCAGCACCATCACTCCGGCGTGATCCGGACACAGGTCTCCTGAATAAAATTTTTTGGTTAGAATGCCAAATTCTTTTTTTAGTTCCAGATCCTCAAATGCTTTTACAACATCAATTTTTAAGAAAGCTATGGTCAATTCATCTTTAAACCTTTTTACGATCTGTTTGGCAAGAGATGTTTTGCCGGCTGATGGGGGGCCGGCAATAATGACCAGTTTCATTTATAGTTCACCATCCTATCGTCAGGCATAATTAACGGCGGGAAGATCAAATGTTATTGATTTTCCCGCTCTTAGTTCTTCCCTGATTGTGCCAATTTTCTTATCCAATTCCAAAAGGCTCTGGGCGGCCCTTATCTCAGGTTCATTCTGGTACAAGACTTTTTTGACAGCGCCGTTTTCCATAATGATCCGTGTTTTTGTAAGTAAAGCGATTACGGGATCATGGGTAACAAAAACAACCATCTTGCCGGCTTTATGAATGAGATTTACCACTTCCTGTTTAAAAATACCTGCATTTTCAATCTCGTCCAGCAAAATAATCGGGGATGCACCCACCATAATGGCATCAGCTATTAAGAGGGATCTGGTTTGCCCTCCGGAAAGCACAGTAACTCTGGTATCTTTTTTTATCTTTTCACCGGTGAAATTGTTCGCCAGATCAATAGTTTTTTGGATCACCTGCTTATCATAAATCTTTCGTGCCCGTGCATGGATCTGTAAAAACTCTTCGGTTGTTAAATCCGCAAAACATTTCGTATTCTGTGTTATCATAACTATAGGTTTCATGGCAGGGTTGAACCTGATTTCATCCGAAGGCACCTCTCCATTAACAAAAATTCGCCGTTTTGTGGACGTATCACCCTGCGCCAGCAATTCAATATCGGAAATAAGGGCCGTTTTTCCGCTTCCTGTCGGCCCGACAATTGAAACAGTATCTCCTGCTTTTAATTTAATGTATGTATACTGTTCTTTGCATCCATTCTTATCAAACCCGGGTAAAATTGTAATATCAAAGATCATCTTTTGCCCCTCCTATTAGATTATCTAGCAGTCTAATTTATTCAATAGCCCGGTAAATAGTTACAACAGGGATCTCCGGACTGTGATTTGCTGTTTGTATTGACAAAAAGCAATAAACTAAATAGAGTACTAAATAGTAAAAAGCCTAATATAAAGGTTTAACATGTTGGATCGGGAAGGTGAAACCGTTGAAAGAAATAAAGATCTTGTTTAAAAAATTGGAGCACGCAAAAGATCTTCCGCTGCCCGCATATGCAAGCGAAGAAGCTTCGGGGCTGGATCTTCACGCGGCAGTGGAAAAGGATGTCTTGATTGGCCCGGGTGAGTTCAAGCTAATTCCGACCGGAATAGCCATGGCGTTACCACCGGGATATGAAGGACAAATCAGGCCCAGAAGCGGGCTGGCCTTAAAATACGGTCTGACCATATTAAATGCACCGGGTACTATTGACGCCGATTACAGGGGTGAAATTCAGGTAATATTAATCAACCTTGGCAGGGAAGAATATCTTATTCAAAGAGGTGAACGTATAGCACAGCTGGTTGTTAATGAATTGACCAGGGTAAATATAATTGCAGTTGAAAATTTGCCCCCTTCACAAAGAGGCGACGGAGGCTTTGGCCACAGCGGGAAATTCTAACCGGTTACACGGTTAAAAAGGCCTTGTTCCCTGCATAGCATAGGGGATGCATAGAAGAAAACGCCTTGGAAATAATATAATTGCAGTGACAATTAAAATGAGGAGGTTATGATTATGGCAAAAGCTGTAATTGGCGTTTTCCGCAGCGAAAACCGCGCCAGAGAAGCGATTGATGAGCTAAAAAGAAATGGTTTTGATGAAAGGGAAATTTCTCTGGTTGCAAAAGATAATAAAGGACAGGGAAACAGGGGAAATTTAGAATCCGAACAACGCTTAACAATGGAAGATCAAAATCTGAGCGAAGGGATGTTTACAGGTAGTGCGCTCGGCGGTATTGCCGGACTGCTTGCCGGTGCAGGGGCTTTGCTTATTCCCGGTGTAGGTCCGATCATTGCAGCCGGTCCTTTGGCGGCTTTTCTCACCGGCGTTGTGGGTGGCGGCCTTGCCGGCGGCCTCGTAGATTTTGGCATTCCTGAAGAAAGGGGCCGTTATTTTGAAGAGAGAGTAAAAAAAGGAGATATCCTGGTTACTCTTAAGGCAAATGATGATGAGGTTTCGGAAATTGCTTCTATTTTAGAAAATAATGGTGCAGAAGACGTAGAGTTCCACTAATGCATAAGAAAATTTACCGGTTAACCCAAGCATAATTGGGTTCGTCCTTGGTGATCTTTTTGAAGAATTGCAGGGCAGGTAGCGCTGCTAATAAAACGTGCCATTAAAATTGGCGCGTTTTTCTTTAGCCCGTTCACATAATTATCTGCAACCTCATATGATAATAAAAAATGAGGAGATCCATTATAAAGGAGGTGCAAGTAATTGGACGTTATCCTCTTAGGGCTGAATATTCTGATAATAGGCGGGGATAGAAGGGAAGTAGAGCTCTACCTTCATTTGAAAAAAATTGGGGCCAATGTTCACTTATACGGGTTTGAAAAGTACCCGCATTTAGAAAATATCTCTGTTAGTGATAATTTGATCGCATCAATCAAGCTTTCGCAAGTAATTATAACACCACTTATGGGCATTGATGCGAATGGAGAGATATATACCCCTTATGCAAAAGAAAAAGTCTATCTAAATGAGCAGAATATTTTACGGGCTATTAATCCAAGAACATTATTAATTGCCGGTCATATCTGGCCTGCGTTAAAAGAAATATTAATCCAAAATAATATACTGGTTTGCGAAACAAGGGAAATGGATGAAATATCGGTCCCCGGTGCCATACCGACTGCCGAGGGTGCGATACAGGTTGCCATGGAAAATACAGAGAGTACAATCCATAACAGCAATGTTCTGGTTCTTGGCTATGGACGCTGTGGTTCAATATTAGCCCATACCTTAAAAGCCCTGGGAGCCGAAGTAACTGTTGCAGTCCGGAGAAAAAAAGTGCTTTCCTGGATTGAAGCCTACAAGATGAAGCCTTTACCACTGAATTCTTTGGCGGAGGAAATCGGAAAATTCGATATAATATTTAATACTATTCCTGCCCTTGTTTTGGATGCTGAAGTTCTTTACCGCGTTAAAAAAAGCACTCTAATTTTGGATATCGCTACTTCTCCGGGGGGGGTTGATTTTGCAGCAGCTGAAAGATTGCATATCCAGGCAATCTCCCTGCCGGGTTTACCGGGGAAGGTTGCACCGAAAACAGCAGCAAATATTTTATGTAAGGTTTACCCGGACATAATCGTCTCCTCATTGAAAAGAGGTGATAAGCATGAGCCTTCAAGGGATTAAAATAGGCCTGGCGATAACCGGTTCACATTGCACAATGGATAAAATGTTCGTTCAGTTGGAAAACCTGCAATCGGCAGGGGCATTAATTTATCCAATAATATCTCCTGCCGTCCGGAATACGAGTACTCGTTATGGAGAGGCAAAGATGCTAAAAGAAAGGGTAGAGGCAATTACCGGAAATACTATTATTGAAGAAATTGTCGACGCGGAACCGATTGGACCTCAGAAACTTTTTGATGTAATTGTCATAGCCCCCTGCACGGGCAATACCCTTGCCAAGCTCGCTAACGGAATAAGCGATACCGCCGTATTGATGGCGGCAAAAGCACAGCTAAGAAACCAGCGGCCAGTAGTACTGAGCATAGCTACAAATGACGGCCTGGGAATAAATGCTAAAAACATCGGGATCTTGCTGGCTACAAAAAATATTTTTATGGTACCTTTCGGACAGGATGACCCCGTAGGAAAACCTAATTCGCTTGTTTCTCAAATGGATCTGCTGCCGCTCACCATTGAAAAAGCGCTTAAAAAAGAACAGGTTCAGCCCCTTCTGGTTTGCATCCCCTCATCCTCCTTAAAGGAAGAAAAATTCATAGAGCAAAATAAATATTGTGGTAATTGATCATCACTTTTTATTCTGATATAATGGCTAAGAAATATGGGATGGAGGTATTAGCCCATGCAGAATACGTTTGGTTCTTTGCTTACAGCTATGATTACTCCTTTTGACAGGCAACAGCGTGTAAACTACGAGCAAGTTGCTGAGCTGGCAAAACACCTGGCAGACCGGGGTTCTGATGGTCTGGTTATTACGGGTACAACCGGGGAATCCCCCGCTCTTTCAAATGAAGAAAAATTTCGTATTTATGATACCGTGGTGAGGGCAGTCAAGGGGAAGACCAAAATCATTGCCGGTACCGGTTGCAATTCAACCCTGGCGACAATTGAAACTAGCAAAAAAGCTGAGGAAATAGGCGTAGATGGGCTGATGCTGGTTGTTCCCTATTATAATAAGCCGCCTCAGGAAGGTCTCTACTTACATTTTAAAAGTGTAGCCAATGCTGTATCGCTACCGATAATGTTATATAATGTTCCCGGTAGAACAGCAGTTAATCTTTCAGCGGCAACAACCTTGAAATTGGCGGAGATTGATAATATTGTTGCCGTAAAAGAAGCCAGCGGTAATCTGGAACAGATTACATATATCTGCAGGGAAGCTCCCGAAGGTTTTGACGTATACAGCGGTGACGATTCCCTGACCCTTCCTGTTTTAAGTGTCGGCGGAAAAGGAGTGGTCAGCGTTGCTTCTCATCTTGTTGGATTGGAGATGAAAGCAATGATTGATGCTTTTTTTGAAGGGAAGATTGAGGAAGCAGTAAAAAAACACCAGTTTTTAATGCCTTTGTTTAAGGCTTTGTTTGTTATGGCCAATCCAATTCCGGTAAAGGCTGCTCTCAATATGGCCGGTATCGATGCGGGAAGGACCAGATTGCCGCTAAGCGATATGCCGGAGGAAATGGCAGCGGATTTGCTTGACTTGCTGAAAAACTATGGAATTGTATGAAAGTAATATCCCGTTCTTTCTTTAATGCTCCTTTTAAAGGGGCATTTTTTAATTTGCTCTTACTAATTATTTAAAGTATAATAATAATAATTTTAAAGGAACGGAAAATATGGTTTGAAAGAGAGGTGCTATTTTTTTTTGCGAAACAAAGAAAAACAAAAAAAAGAGGCAGACAAACTTTTCATTATTCCACTTGGCGGTATAGGCGAAATAGGGAAAAATATGTTTGCCATTAATTACGACCAGGATATTGTAATTCTGGACGCCGGCCTGATGTTTCCGGAAGAAGAGATGCTGGGGGTTGATATAGTAATACCGGATATTACTTATCTGATCGAAAATAAAAATAAGGTTAAAGCTATATTCCTTTCGCATGGTCATGAGGATCATATCGGAGGATTACCTTATATTTTACCAAAGATTAACGTTCCGGTTTATGGAACAAAGCTTACGCTGGGTTTATTGAGAATTAAATTGGAAGAGTTCGGGTTGCTTCATAATACGACATTAATCGAAATTAAGCCCGGTGATGTAATTGAAACCGGCCGGATAAAAGTGAGCTTTTTTACTACAAATCACAGTATTCCGGATTCCGTTGGCATTGTATTAAACACTCCTGTGGGCAATGTAGTGTATACGAGTGATTTTAAGTTTGATCATACTCCGGTACAGGGGAAAATAACTGATTTCCATACCCTTGCTGAAATCGGTAAAGAAGGTGTACTGGTCGCATTATCGGATAGTACCAATGCCGAGCGTCCGGGTTATACCCGTTCAGAAAGGGAATTAGGTGAAAAATTAATTGATATCTTCAGCTCTGCTGAAGGAAGAATAATTGTCGTTACTTTTGCCTCCAATGTCCATCGTATTCAACAGATTGTAAACGCTGCCAATTTTTCCGGAAGAAAACTTGTTGTAGATGGTTGGAGCATGGTTAATGTTGTAGAAATTGCACAAAAGCTTGGCTATCTCAACATTCCAAGAGGCATGCTTATAGATATCGATGAGGTTAACAAGGTACCAAAGAGGCAGATAGCGATATTGACTACGGGTACCCAGGGAGAACCGATGTCTGCTCTTGCGAGGCTGGCTAACGCGAATCATAGAAAACTGGAAATCATACCCCAGGATACAGTAGTAATTGCTGCTACTCCTATACCTGGCAATGAAAAATTGGTTTCCAGGACGATAGATAATCTTTTCCGGAGAGGTGCCCAGGTAGTATATGAGGCCGTCTCGGGTATCCACGTTTCCGGCCATGCCAGCCAGGAAGAGTTAAAACTAATGCTTAATTTACTTCGTCCCCGTTATTTAATACCGGTTCATGGGGAATTCCGTCATCTGATTCATCATGCCGATCTGGCGCAAAGCCTCGGGATGGATAAAGAAAATATTTTTATCGTAGAAAATGGTGCCGTCATGGAATTTTCATCCTCCTCGGGGAGAGTGGCAACAACTGTTCAGGCAGGGGGGATCTATGTAGACGGACTCGGTGTCGGTGATGTGGGGAATATCGTGTTAAGGGACAGGAAGGTTCTATCCAAAGACGGTATTTTTATTGTGGTTATGATTATCGATACAAAGGAGAAACGGATAGTATCCGGTCCGGATATTGTATCCAGGGGATTTGTCTATGTAAAAGAATCCGAGGAGTTGTTGGAAGAAGCTAAAGAAAATGTATCCCTTGTTCTGGATTCATTATTGCAAAAGAAAATAAGCGATTGGCCTACTATTAAAAATACTATTAAAGATTCGGTAGGTAAGCTGCTCTGGGAGAAGACCGGCAGAAAGCCGATGATTTTGCCGATAATTATGGAAATCTGATCGTAAACATTTGGTAAACAATCGGCAAACATATGGAAAGAGAGAACCTTCGTTTTTATTTCGAGAACAGGAGGATTTTAATGGTTTTAACCCTGAACTGTAAAATCTGGGTAGAGAATAACGGCCAAAAAGTGTTCGGTGACGGCCCCTGTGAAATTTTGCAGAGAGTTAAGCATACCGGTTCTTTACGTATGGCTGCCACGGAGATGAATATGTCCTACAGCCAGGCGTGGAAACTTATCGATGATTTAGAGTCCAAACTGGGTTTTACACTGCTTTATAAAAAGGCAGGGGGGCATTCAGGCGGCGGGTCCGTTCTAACTGAAAAAGGAGAAGACCTTGCAGAGACATATACCCAATTTCGGCGTGAAGCTCAAGAATCATTGGAAATAATATTTGAAAAGCATTTTATTCATAGAGGAGAAAAATGGACCCGTTAAGCCTGGTAGACAGTTTGCAGCTTGGAGAAAGAGAAATAGTAGCAGTATATGGAGCAGGCGGTAAAACCTCGCTGCTTTACCGCCTTTCCCGCGAATTGTCAGGATTAAAGAAGAAAGTAATCTTGACGACAACGACCAAGATTTATAAGCCCGGTAAGATACCTTGTGTTATCTGCTCCGAATTGAGGGAAGCTCTGGTGGAATTGCGGCGGGAACTCCTTACAAATGATCTGGTAGCGCTCGGCAGTTCTCTTTTACCGGATAACAAGCTAACAGGGATCGATCCATCATGGGTTGAGGAGATATACTCTTGCGGGGCAGCCTCCTATATTCTTGTTGAAGCTGATGGCGCTGCAGGAAAACCGGTAAAAGGCTACGCCCCTTATGAACCTGTTTTGCCTTCGGTTTCAACGCTCATCATTTCCCTTCTGGGTCTGGATGCGCTGGGGCTGTTTCCGGATTCAAGGTTTGTCCATAGGCCGGAACTGCTCTTAAAGATAACGGGATCGGCACCCGGGGAGCGGCTTACTGGAGAACACCTGCTCCGGTATTTAAAATACATGATCGAACTGGGCAGTGATATGTCGCCGGCCGCGCGCATTATTCCCGTTGTAAATAAGGTGGATCTTTTCCGGGACAAGGAAATGCCTGAGATAATCATTGAAAGTGCTCTAACCGGCACTTTATTTGGGGAACCCGCCCTTGATCGAATATTATTTACTTCTCTTAAGGAAGAGGCTGCAGTTAAGTATATCTTTGACCTGACCGGCCGCTTTTCCAGGCCTTTTATTACCTGTGTTGTTCTTGCCGCGGGTTCTTCCTGCCGAATGGGGGCTAATAAGCTTTCTTTGAAAATAAATGATCAGACGCTCCTGGATCTTTCTTTAAAAAATGTCCTTAAATCACAGGTAGATGAAGTGGTTCTGGTTATCAGGCCCGGATTTAGCTTTTCGCAGCATACCCTGGAAATTTTAAATGATCCGAGAATTAAGGTAGTGATCAATAATAATCACCTTGAGGGAATCGCTTCGTCTTTGAAAACCGGCATTGCCGCTTCTCATCCTCTGGCACAGGGCATTCTCTTTACGCTGGCCGATCAGCCCTTTATACCTCCTGAAGTGTATAATTTACTCATAAAGGAATATACTTCCCGCCTTAATTTGCTTACGTTCCCTTCGTATAAGGGCAAACGGGGCAATCCGGTACTCTTTGACCGGCGCACCTGGGGGCAGCTTATGGGGCTGGAAGGGGATGAAGGCGGAAGGCAGATTATCTCCTCTATTCCGGACAGGGAAAAATGCCGTGTAGATACTGTATTTCCTGGAATACTTGTGGATATTGATACACCCCAGGATCTTCAAAACTACGCCAATGGTATATAACGCTGGGAGAAACTACTGCTCAATATCCCATTTCAGCCTGATTTCTTTTCCCGGTTGGAAGGCCGGATGAAGATAGTCGTTTAGATCACTGCTATTTAAGCGGACTATTTTCGCGCTGTTACCTGATGTTATTTCTACCTCAATAAATCCCCTGCTGAAAGGTATCTGGAAATAGACCGGCTTATGCCCTTCACTGCCCTTCATCACGATCTCCGGCGGTACCGGCGTGTAGAGTATCATGATATTGCTTATCTCCTTCTTTTTTCTTGTTGATCATTTCTCTAAGTTTATTTACAGCTTTTGAAAGCCCTCCCACCTCGTTAATCAATCCAATATCTACCGCTTCATGGCCAACCAGCACCGTCCCGATATCCCTTCCAAGCTGTCCGGTATTAAACATCAATTCCTTAAATTTTTCTTTTGATACTCTGGAATGACTGGAAACAAAATCGATTATTCTTTCCTGCATTTTGTCCAGGTATTCAAATACCTGGCTTACTCCAACAATCAAGCCCGTTAATCTGATTGGGTGAATGGTCATGGTGGCAGTTTCGGCGATAAATGAGTAATTGCAACCGCAGGAAATTACTACGCCGATAGAATGCCCTCCTCCTAAAACCAGTGAAACGGTAGGTTTGGAGAGAGTGTTGATCATCTCGGCGATGGCCAACCCCGCTTCCACGTCACCGCCTACCGTGTTGAGGATAATTAAAGCTCCTTCAATTTTTGGATTTTGCTCTACCGCCACCAGCTGGGGTATAACATGCTCATATTTTGTCGTTTTATTTTGAGGAGGTAGTACCATATGCCCTTCTATCTGTCCGATGATCGTTAAGGTAAATATATCATTATCCGGCTTTGGCAGAGCAAGCTGACCTAATTGGGTAATTGTTTTACTTGAAGGTTCGTTTTCCTGTCCCTCCGCAGGTTGCTCCGGATTATCGATTTCCGGTTCTACAGTATGTGAGCAGTACTCAGAGTCGAATATCTTCAAAGTTATCGCTCCTTTCGCACTATAATTTTCCCCAAAAAGACTTTTATTATCAGATGCCGGCTGTCCTTTTTTATGGAATAATTATGTTCTATTTATCCTCTTCTTTAATAAAATCAAAAGAGGAGGTTAACATTGATCGTTATTACTGCTGCCGCCAAATTTATCCTGGCAATTGCCCTGCTTCTGGGAGGTATTAGAAGTGTAAGTATTAGCCTGCGCCAGATTACAGGAGGGATGCTTCACGATCTGCTAAAAACTTATACTTCCACACCGTTCAAAGGTTTCTTACTGGGTGTAATTGCCACAGTTTTTTTACAAAGCAGCAGTATCGTTACTGTGATGGTCGTTGGTTTTATCAACGGGGGGGTTTTAAGTTTAACACAGGGACTTGCTATAGTTCTCGGTGCAAACCTGGGAACGACCGTTACCTCACAGTTTTTTTCGCTGGAAGCCGGAAATTTGATTTTCCCCCTTATTATCGCCGGAGTGTCTGCTTACTTCTTGGAGCTTGTTTTGAGGAGAAATTTTGGGGGCAAGGTGCTATTGGGCATAGCGGTGGTTTTAAGTGGAATTGAGCTTATGATTCTTGCCATGGAGCCGTTATCCGCTACTATGTTTTATCAAAAGCTGTATATATTCAGCAAAGGGGCTCCATGGAAAGGCATAATCACCGGAGCGCTTGTGGCAGCAATTTTGCAGAGCAGCAGTGTTACAATTGGTATGGTTGTAGTGCTATGCAGAGAAAATTTGTTAACCCTGCCGGAAGCTCTGGCTATAATCCTCGGAGCTGATCTGGGGACATGTACAACATCAATGCTTGCCTCCTATGGCACTATTTTACCCGCGAGGCAGGTAGCCTGGGGCCACCTTTTTTTTAACATGGCCTCCCTGGTGATTGTATTGCCTTTTTGGCAGTATTTCCTATGGTTTATCAGCATCACAGCAGATGATTTTGCACGGCAAGTTGCCAATGCACATGCTCTGTATAACCTGGTGGGTGTAATTGTGTTTCTTCCTCTTGTTGACAAATACGCCTCTTTGTTGGAATATATAATAACAGGAACACAAAGAGATAAGTTCTATTAAATTTTGGCAATAATAAACGCTGGAGGTATTTTAAATGGGAGCTTTGGAGGCGATCTTACTTGGTTTATTGCAGGGACTTACTGAATTTTTACCTGTCAGCAGTTCAGGCCACCTGGTTGTAGCCCAGCATTTTCTGGGTATAACATTACCGGGGGTTACTTTTGAAGTGATGGTTCATTTTGGGACCTTATTGTCTATCGTCTGGGTATTTCGGAAGGACCTTTATCACCTGTTAACGCATTTCACTGATCAAATGGAAGAAAAAAAGCTTTTGATATTATTAATTATCGGAACGATACCGACAGGCCTTATGGGGTTATTTTTTAGTTCTTTTTTTCGTGAAATATTTGACAAGCCCCTTATCGCAGGTTTGATGCTGCTGATAACCGGATTTATAATAATCGCAATACAGAAAATTAATGTTGGAAACAAAGGAATTAAAGAAATGAGCCCCTGGGATGCAGTGCTTGTCGGTGTGTTTCAAGGAATAGCCATTATCCCCGGCATAACCAGGTCCGGTTCTACGATTCTGGGCGCCCTCTGGAGGGGATTAAAGAGAGAGGAAGCGATCCGGTTTTCTTTTTTGCTTGCGCTGCCTGCTATCGCCGGGGCATCGTTTTTGGAACTAATGGACTTGTACAAAAGTGGTGATTTGGTGAACGGTTTTTTATCCTACACTTTTTGGGGAGCATTAACAGCTTTTTTATCCGGGATTTTTGCTATTAATGTTTTTATTAAGCTGCTAATGAAAGAAAAATTCTATTACCTGGCTTATTATTGCTGGCTTGCAGGCATTTTAACCCTTTTATTTGCCGGCTCATAAAGAATTTAGCAGCTGCAGTTAAAGGGATTACTGAAAAAATGTCGAAATTTTAATACGAGAGTATGTCTGAAAATCTATTTAGATAGGATAGAAGCAATTTATGGCCTCGAAAAAAAAAGTAAATCAAAAAAAACTGAAAAAAACATTTCCTTTTAAGAACGAATTCATAAATAGGCAGATTACGTCGGTAATTATGATGGCTTTGGCAGTCTTTCTATTTGCCGGGATACAATTTACTGCACAAACCGGCTATCTTGGCCTTTTACTAAATAATATCTTGAGAACTTTATTAGGGGATGCGGCACTTGCGCTTCCATTCTTATTTGCTGCCATTGCTCTAACCCGCCTCTGGCCGCTGGAAATTGAAAATATTCAATACCGTTTTTTGGGACTGGCTATTCTTTTTTTGCTCTTGACGATTACATTGCATTTAACATTGTCTTTAGAAGAACTGGCAGCCCTTGCCAAAGGGAATATTTATACCTCCATGATTTATCTTGGTCTGCAACAACAGGGTGGAGGACTACTGGGGGCCGTATTAACCGTAATTCTTTTTTTCTTATTTAAGGATATAGGCAGTTATATTATAATTGTTGCTCTTGGTATACTTGCCTTGCTGCTGATCACCAATAGCTCTATAGTAGAAATTTTTTCCGGCTTTTTTAAGTACAGCAGTGTTATCCTTTCTTTTTCTGGCCGTTTGGGTAAAAATATTATTGGATTTTTCCCCCAGGGAGAAAAAATCGCCGGCTCTTCTTCCAGTAAAAAATACCCGGTAAAGAAATATGATGACTATGTAACGATCCCCTCAGTTGAAGAGAAAGAAGAAAATGCAGGAGGATTTTTGGAAAAAAAATATAATAACTTCAATAATGAGGCAATACAGCAAACAATACTCACAGCGGAAGAAGTATTATCCGAAGACGTTCCGGCTGAAGGCGTTGAAGCAAACGGTTCCCTGAATAACCTTATCGGGGAAAATAAAACGCTGGAAGATTATAAGATACCTCCCCTGAACCTTTTGGTAAAAGTAAACAAGCTGCGCGATTATCAGCAGCAGAAAGTAATTCAGGAGAGGGCGAAATCTTTAGAGAGTACTTTTGATAGTTTTGGTGTAAACGTAAAAATAAAAGAGATTCAAGCAGGTCCGGCGGTTACACGTTTTGAGATACAGCCTGAGACCGGGGTAAAAGTGAGTAAGATACTCAGCCTTAGTGACGACCTTGCTTTAAATCTGGCGGCTCCCGATGTACGCATTGAGGCACCAATACCCGGCAAAGCAGCAATTGGAATTGAGGTTCCCAATAAAATTATTTCGCTTGTTTATCTTAGAGATGTGCTGGAAGATCCTTTTTTTTATAGTTCCGCTTCTCCGCTAACCGTTGGTCTGGGAAAGGATATCGCCGGCTCTGCCGTTTTTGCCGACCTTCTAAAAATGCCGCATCTTTTAATTGCCGGTTCAACAGGTTCGGGTAAAAGTGTGTGTATAAATGCGCTTATTTCCAGTATTCTTTTTAAAGCGACCCCCTGGGAAGTAAAATTATTGCTTATTGATCCCAAACTGGTAGAGCTTAGTATATATAACGGCATTCCGCATTTAATTTCGCCGGTAATTACAGAACCCAAAAAAGCATCCATGGCCCTACGCAGTATGGTAAAGGAAATGGAGAGAAGATATGACCTTTTTGCCCGGCAGGGTGTTCGCGATATAAGCCGTTACAATGAACTGCTCAGAAGTAGTGTTAAAAGAGAAAACAGCTCTATTCCTGAAGATTGCAGGGCTGAGGAACTTCTGCCTTATATAGTTGTTGTTATCGATGAACTGGCCGATTTGATGATGGTGGCTCCGGCCGAGGTTGAAGATTCCATTGTAAGGTTATCCCAGATGTCCAGAGCCGCGGGGATACATCTGGTAATTGCAACCCAGCGGCCCTCTGTTGATATTATCACCGGATTGATAAAAGCCAATATCACATCACGCATTGCCTTTGCAGTGTCCTCCCAGATAGATTCACGGACGATCTTGGACCTGGGAGGGGCTGAAAAGCTTCTGGGAAGGGGCGATATGCTCTATTACCCTATTGGTGTTCATAAGCCCCTGCGGGTTCAGGGAGCATACATAAGTGAAAGGGATATTATCAAATTAGTGGAATATATCAGGCAACAGGAAAGCCCCCTCTATCAGCAATCATTTTTTACAGAAGAGGTTAGCGAAGTAAATATTAAGGAAGAAAAAAATGATCCCCTGTTACCTGAAGCGGTGGAACTTGTTTTACAGACGGGACATGCTTCTATATCCCTGATTCAAAGAAGGTTCAGAGTCGGCTATGCTAGGGCGGCGAGACTTGTGGATGATTTGGAACGGTTGGGTGTAGTGGGAAAATTTGAAGGTAGTAAACCCCGAAAAGTATTAATGAATATGGAACAGGCTGCTGTACTTTTAAAAGATATAGTAAACAAATCGGATAACGATGAGTAAGCATTTTTAATATTTTTGGAAGAAAGGGGGGAAATCTTGAAAGAAATAGGTGATTTTTTAAAAAGTGCCCGCGAAGAAAAAGGAATTAGCCTGGATGAAATAAGCAACGCGACAAAAATTCCCAAAAGGCACCTCAGTTCCCTGGAGGAAGGGAATTTTTCTTGCTTTTCCGGAGAGGTGTATCTTAGAGGTGCGTTAAAAAATTATGCAGAAGTGGTAGGACTCAATCCCAGGGAAATTATCTCCGGTTATGAGCTATTGCTTAAAAAGAAAAAAACTATAGAAAACGGAAAAAGAGATGGAAAAAAGCAAAAAAAACAGGAGTTGAAAGAAGATCATAAACCGGTGGTTTTCAGGAATAGGAGAAANCCCCTGCCGCTGGCCGCTTTAATCTGGATTTTTTTACTGGTGATTGTTGTTGGGGGAAGCCTCTGGTATTTTTTTCAACAGCCACCGGGCGAAAATACCGGGCCACCATATACCGGTGAGCCTGCTCCAGAAGAAAACGGTATGAAAGAAAATAACGGTATGAAGGAAAATAACGGTTTTGTTGTGTCAGAAGAAGCCCCCCTCTGGGAACCGAAGATAACTATCGTTAATTCCGATAGCAATGAGACGGTTTACCTGTTAAGCGGAGTGGAACAAAAGCAGATTATCATGAATTTTTCCGGGAGATGCTGGGTCAGGATAGAACAGGAAGGTACTCTTGTTGAGGAGGCTAATTACGCAAACGGTGACAGCAGACAACTGGGTGATGCCCTGGAAACCCGCATACGCCTGGGTTATCCTGCGGCGGTGGATATCAGGGTGAACGGTATTGAACTTGAAGGCCTGGCAGGTGTAGGCAATCCCATTAATATTATTATCAGGAAAGAAAATTGATGCAAGATTAATATTCCATTTTGGAGGATAATAGCCAAGTAAAATGCTCAAAAAAACTTTTGCTTTTATCTCCTTGGGTTGCGCAAAAAATTTGGTAGATTCGGAGGAGATTATAGGAAGCCTTCAAAGTGCTGGCTTTCAGTTGAAACAGGATATCAAGAAGGCCTCCTTTGCCATTATCAATACATGTGCTTTTTTGAAAGAGGCGCGTTCGGAAGCGCTAAAGACCCTTAAGGAGGTTGCACTGGTTAAAAAAAACCCAAAAAGCCAACTGAAAAAGATCGCGGTCATTGGGTGCCTGGCCCAGTATTACAATGAAGCCCAGATAAAAAAGCTTGTTCCTGAAATAGATTTAGCTGTGACTATTGACAATTACCATGCTATCCCCGATCTCTTGGAAAGGATGGTTTCTCCCCGGGCTGACATCAAGGAGGTTGAGCGTGTTAAAAGGCGCTTTTTAAGTGGCTCTCCTCATAGCGTCTATATTAAAATTGCTGAAGGGTGTAATAATAGATGTTCATATTGTTTGATCCCGTCTTTGAGGGGCAGGTTGCGCAGCAGGTCGATGGGAGATATCCTGGATGAGGTTAAGGCAGTTCAAAAGCTGGGAACCAGGGAAATTTGCTTGATTGCCCAGGATACCACCGCTTATGGACTGGATTACTACGGAAAAGGTATGATCGTTGAATTATTAAAGCGCCTGTCTGCTGTAAAGGGCATTTACTGGATCAGGCTCCTGTATGCTCATCCGGCGCGGGTAACGAAAGATTTATTAAATACTATTAAAGAGGAACCCAGGATTTGTAAATACATTGATCTTCCTATCCAACATATCAGCGATAAGATTCTCCGACGGATGGGAAGGATGTCGGGTAAAGAAAAGATTGTCTCCCTTTATAATGACATACGTGATCTGATACCGGATGTCACCTTGCGGACAACGGTAATGACCGGTTATCCAGGTGAGGGGGAGAGGGAATTTAATGAGCTCCTTAATTTTTTAAAAGAGTATCCTTTCGAGAGACTCGGAATATTTCCTTTTTCACCCGAAAGGGGAACGCGGGCTTTTAAACAGGGACACCGGGTTAAAACTGAAGTAATCAATCAACGGTTGGAAAAACTTCTGGAACAACAGAAAGATATTTCCAGGGAATTTAACAGGAGCTTACTGGGAAAAAGGGTAGAGGTCATGGTTGATTTCCCTCACCCCGAAAGGAATAACGCTTACGGAAGGCTGGTTTCTCAGGCCCCTGAGGTTGATGGAAAGGTTGTAATAACCGGAGTATCAAGAGTTCATCCGGGAGATTTTTTACCAGTAAAAATTAGTGGAGTGGGAACGTTTGATTTGCTGGGAAGTAATCTAGATGGGAAGTAATCCCCGTTCCGCACTAATAAAACCCGATCAGCGCTAATTCCTAAAAAACCCTTCTTACGAGAAGGGTTTTTTAATTCCCATAGGCTTAATTATTTGTTATAATATATTATGTAAATTTATTATGTAAACTGAAAAGCGGTGGTTGAGTTGAAAATTAATTTAAGATGGCCCATTGTATTGCTTGCGCTGGTGCTTACCGTTTCAGGCATATATGGGGTAAACTACTGGCGCCAGCAGCGTTTAATCGATGAGCCCTTAAAAGAATCCCTTTTAAAGGTTGACGGGGTAGAAAATGTTAACATAACCAATACAAATAAGAATAGCGAGATCTCGATCTCTCTTCAGGAAGTGAAGGACCTTTCCAAAACTTACAGAGAGATAGAAGGAATTTTGGATTTAACTTATAAGCAGGGCTCATATCAGGTTACTATTTTGGATAAAAGGGACCCTTATTTGGAATCGCTTTATGAAAAGGTTCATTATGCTTTAATGGAAGGTGAAAGAAGGGGCAATTACAGTTATATGAACAAAGAGATTTCCCTGCTGCTTAGCGATGAAAAAGGCCTGGTAAATTATCATCTCTGGGTAGATCAGGAAAGAATATACCTGCAGCTTTTTTCAGAGGAAAATTATTTGTATGAAGTAATCCCCATTAATATGTCACGGAGGTTGGCAGATGCTTAAAGAAGTGGGAGTAGGAGTTGGCCTGGGAGTAATAATTAGTTTGATCTGGCTGGGGTTTAATATATATCCGCTGTTATTTTTATTGGGGTTATTTTTCCTGTTGTTTAAAGTTATGGATGTCAGAGGAGGAGTAAAGGAATTTCCATTTTTATCTCATAATAAACATCAAATAAGGAACTCCATTTCCTTTGATGATATCGGAGGGCAAAACTCAGCAAAAAAAGAGCTGCTTGAAGCACTTGATTTTATCAAAATTCCTGAAAAAATAGGATTAATGGGGATCAGGCCTTTAAAAGGCATCTTACTGGCCGGACCTCCGGGAACGGGGAAAACCCTGCTGGCAAAAGCAGCTGCTGCTTATACTGATTCTGTTTTTGTTTCAGCGGCAGGAAGTGAATTTATTGAAATGTATGCCGGGGTAGGAGCCCAGAGGGTAAGGCAAATATTTCAACAGGCCAGAAATTCGGCCAGGAAAAAGAATAAGCAGAGTGCAATTATTTTCATTGATGAAATAGAAATCCTGGGTGCAAAAAGAGGCAGCCACAGCTCGCATCTGGAGTATGATCAGACGTTGAATCAACTGCTGGTAGAGATGGATGGCCTCAGCATGGAAGATGAAATTCGGGTTCTGTTGATTGCTGCGACGAACAGAGCTGATCTTTTAGACAATGCGTTGCTGCGTCCGGGACGATTTGACCGGATTGTTCAGCTTGAACTGCCCGATCTTGAAGGCAGACTGCAGATACTGAAACTTCATACCCGCAATAAGCCTTTGGCTAAAGATGTTCAGCTGGAAAAAATTGCTGCTGAAACCTTTGGGTTCTCAGGGGCTCAACTGGAAAGTTTGGCAAACGAAGCTGCGATAGCAGCTCTGCGTGAAAAAAGCAAATGCCTGGAAAGAAAACATTTTAGTGAGGCTATCGACAAAGTCATCATGGGAGAAAAATTGGACCGCCGCCCGGGAGAAGAGGAGATACGGCGTATTGCTATTCATGAAATGGGCCATGCACTGATTAGCGAGTATATTAAACCCTGTTCTATTTCTACTATTACTATTGTCCCCAGGGGAAAAGCAATGGGATATATACGGCAAAAACCGGAGAGGGACAGTTATGTCCATACCAAAGAATATCTGGAAGGGCAAATCGCAATTTTGCTCGGAGGGGCTGTCAGCGAAGAAGAGCTTCTTGGAAGCCGCAGCACGGGTGCGTTGAATGATTTCCAGCAGGCGGTTGAACTGGCAAAAAAAATTATCAGCTCCGGGATGTCATCTCTTGGTGTCATTAGTTCACAGGACCTCCCCGGAGGGGTTCTTCATAAAAATATAAAAGAAATAATCAGTATTCAGGAGGAAAGAGTTCGGATAATTATTATTAAATACAGGGAAGTTATTGAGCAGGCTGCGCAGTACCTGCTGAAAAAAGAAAGAATTAGCGGTAAGTATTTACGCGAATTGCTAAACGTGAAAAATACAAACGAGGTTGAACATGAAGTTGTTTAAAAAAGGCCTGAAGTTTTTTTTTAGTTTGGCGGTATTGCTCATTATTATCCAGTTTCTTAATCCATTTACTTTTTCTGCGGGAGCATTCGAATTTGAAACAAGCATTAAAGTATTTGGCAGCGGCAAAACACGGATTCATTTTCCCCCGCTGGGAAACATTACAGCATCAACGCATAAAGGGCCTCTCGATTTATGTTTTTCATTGAAGAATATTAATTTGGATGAACTGACGGAATATGCCTCCACTATCTCCCAGACGGATTCATGGTCGGATAATATTATTGAACAACTGAAAACAACTGTGTTTAAATATCTTCTTTCACTATTGCTGCTGGCCTTTATTTTGGGGGTTTTATGCAGCCTGCTCTCGTCCCGTCAGAAGATTAACAAATTCGAGATGTTCTTCAGCGGGTTAATAAATTTTCTGGTATTGCTTTTGCTAATTTCTTTAGCGGCATGCTCCTATAATCCTGAAGCTTTTTCTTATGCTGAATATGAGGGGATACTGGAAGCAGCCCCCTGGGTTTTCAGTGTCCTTGAAGAGGAAGGAATAGGTATTATAGAAGAGATCGGATTACAATTTACGGATGTTGTAGAGAATATTTCATTTATGCAAAAAGAAATGGAATTAAGTGTAGCGAAGGAAAAAAGCGATAATATAATAAATATTCTTCATATATCGGATATTCATAATAATCCCGCCGCTTTTGACTTTATCCGGCGTATCACAGATACCTATAAAGTGGATTTGATTATTGATACCGGGGATAGAGTGGATTACGGGACAGCACTCGAAATGGATTTCCTGGCGCATAAAATGAACGAGATTAGCGTTCCCTGTGTATTTATCCCCGGAAATCACGATTCCCCTCTGGTTGTTGAACAACTGAAATTAAATGATAATATTACTGTTTTGGAGGAAGGAATAATTGAAGCGGCGGGGTTGCGCATAGCCGGTTTGGCAGATCCGGCTTCCCGGTCGACCATTATGGCTGCCGGGAGTGAGGATTTGATTGATAAAAATGCAAGAAAGCTGTCAGAATTAGTTTCTGCCGCTGAAAGGGTAGATCTGATCGCAGCGCATAATCCCGCTTATTTCAAATACTTGCGTAACAACAATCATCTGCTTCTTGCAGGCCACCAGCACACCCCATATATAAATGATGAGGCTGATTTTATTGAAATTAATGCCGGCACAACCGGTGCCTCCGGCATAAGGGGTATTCAAAATATGGAAATTAGTTTTAGCCTTATCCTCCTGAGAATGCAGTACTCTGAGGAAAATGACAATTTTTTTCCCTTAAACGCGGATTTAATCAAGGTTAAACAATTTCCCCTAAACTACAGCTTTGAACGTTTTATTTTTAATAATGATTAATTATTGTTCAAGGCAGCAGGAGTTTTATGCTATTAATGGAAATAATAGAATAAAAATAGAGTATTTATAAAAAAGGATATGTATCTTATGCGGGCTTTTGTTGCAATTAAACTGGATATGAAAGTCATTAATGACCTTAGGAAGATTCAGCAAGAACTAAAGTCAAGGATTAAAGGAATTAGATGGGTTAAGCCTGAGCTATTGCATATCACTTTAAAGTTTCTTGGTGAAATAAAGGAGGAAGATATTGCTCCTCTAGAGCAACGTTTAAAGGAGCTGGGAAACCGAACAGCCCCTTTTAATCTTTCTTTTTCATCACTGGGGGCATTTCCGCACCAAGGGGATCCCCGTATTATCTGGATTGGGGTGAATGAAGGCGCCGGAGAACTGTATGCTCTCGCTCGGGAAATAGATAAACTATTACTTACTCATAAAATCTATAATAAACCCGATAAATCAAAATTTAAACCGCATTTGACGCTTGGAAGAAGAAATAAACATGAAGAACTCTATCTGCCTTGCCGGGTTTTTGAGGAGCGCCTGGTTTGTAATAGTATTATGAACGTAAAGGAGTTTTATTTGCTGCAAAGTACCCTTTATCGATCCGGGCCTGTCTATGCTCCATTAAAAAAATTTTTATTAAAAAATTTTAATTAGGCAGGATATTCCTGGGTAAGAGAGAATATCTAATCATAACACAAATAAATGTTAGTACTTTTGTTCATGTTGAATGCCATCCCTGAGGAGGTTGGAAATTGATGGAAAAGAAAAAAGCGTTAGAAATGGCGTTGTCACAAATAGAAAAACAGTTTGGTAAAGGATCAATTATGATCCTCGGTTCCGAATCCAGAGCTAATATTGCTGTTATATCTACGGGAGCGCTATCGCTGGATATCGCTCTGGGAGTAGGAGGGCTGCCCAGAGGGAGAATTATAGAAATATTTGGCCCGGAGTCTTCCGGTAAAACTACCGTGGCTTTACATGTTATTGCTGAAGCTCAGAAAAACGGCGGCTTCGCTGCTTTTATTGATGCCGAACACGCTCTTGATCCGGTTTATGCGGAGAAGCTCGGTGTAAATATTGATGAATTACTGGTTTCCCAGCCGGATACCGGTGAACAGGCACTGGAAATTGCGGAATCACTGGTCCGCAGCGGTGCAATTGATGTTTTAGTTGTAGACTCTGTAGCTGCTCTGGTACCGAGGGCAGAGATTGAGGGAGAGATGGGAGATGCGCATATTGGGTTGCAGGCGCGCCTGATGTCCCAGGCGATGAGAAAACTCTCCGGTGCAATCAGCAAATCGCAAACAGCGGCTATTTTTATTAATCAAATCAGGGAAAAAGTAGGTGTCATGTTTGGTAATCCGGAGACGACTCCCGGGGGAAGAGCCTTAAAGTTTTATGCTTCTGTGAGGCTAGATATCAGGAAGTTGGAAACTTTAAAGCGCGGCAATGAAATGATTGGGAACCGCACCAGGGCAAAAGTGGTAAAGAATAAAGTGGCTCCGCCTTTTAAACAAGCGGATTTTGATATTATTTATGGTGAAGGTATATCCAGGGAAGGGTGCGTCCTTGACCTTGCAATTGAAAAGGAAATTATTAAAAAGAGTGGAACATGGTTTTCTTATGGAGAAGACAGATTGGGGCAGGGCAGGGATAATGCCAAGGCATTTCTTAAAGAAAACCCGGAAATCTATCAAGAAATTGAGAAACAAGTTCGGATGCAGTATGATCTGGCAGTTGATATAAAAGGAGAAAAAGAAGAGGGGAAAAAGGAAGAAGAAATAACAGGAATTAAATAAGAATTTTATTGCCTTTATTGGATAACAGCGAAAATCGGGTATTATTTACTTGACATAAACCCGTAAAGAATATAGAATTATTTTCAAGTGGATTAAAAGTAATACATGGTTTTAAGATTAGTACAGTATTACTTAAAATAGATTTGACCATGATATAATGCCCTGCGGCATTTGATATAAAACCTTTTTTATTAAGATATAATTGGATCTATAATTGGATCGGTTAATTTAAAAGGATATATTATATGGCCATTTCTATTTTAAGCTGTTAAATGCAGCTTATTTTTATTGAATAAAATTAAAAACACAGGAGGTGAAAAAAAATAGTTGGAAGCTTTAACCGTAATAATTTTAATAATCGGCTTATTTTTAGGGTTTGGCGCCGGTTATTTAATACGTAAATATGTTGCGGAAGCAAAAATAGCTTCTGCGGAGGAAGCAGCAAGAAAGATTATCAGTGAAGCGGAAGAAAAAGCGCAGTCTCTAAAAAAAGAAAGAGTGCTGGAAGCCAAAGAAGAAGTTCACAGGTTGAGAAATGAGCTTGATAAGGAAACAAAGGAAAGGCGCTTGGAGTTACAGCGTTTAGAAAGGCGTATTTTACAAAAAGAAGAAAATTTGGATAAAAAAATTTCTCAGTTTGAAAAAAAAGAGGAGGATTTAAAAAAACGGATTGAAGAGAACGTGCATATACAGCAAAGATTAACTGATATTTATCAGCAGCAGCTTAATGAACTGGAGAAAATATCCGAATTATCTACTGCAGAAGCTAAAGAAATGATCCTTCAAAGGGTAAAGGATGAAATTCAACACGAAATTGCCCAGATGATTAAGGATGTCGAACAGCAGGCCAGGGAGGAAGCAGAAAAGAAAGCGAGAGAGATTATTACGCAGGGAATTCAGCGCTGTGCAGCTGATCACGTCTCTGAATCAACTGTTTCTGTAGTCAACCTGCCTAATGATGAGATGAAAGGGCGTATTATTGGCAGGGAAGGAAGAAATATCCGCACCCTGGAGACATTGACAGGTATTGATTTAATTATCGATGATACACCGGAAGCGGTAATATTGTCCGGTTTTGACCCTATTCGCAGGGAAGTTGCGCGTTTAGCTTTGGAAAAACTTATTATTGATGGTCGCATTCATCCTGCTCGCATAGAGGAAATGGTAGAAAAGGCCCGCCAGGAAGTTGAGGTTCAGATCAGGGAAGAAGGCGAGCAGGCAGCTTTTGAGGTTAATATTCACGGTCTTCATCCGGAACTAATTAAAATGCTCGGCAGATTAAAATTTCGGACCAGTTACGGGCAGAATGTCCTTAAGCATTCCCTGGAAGTCGCTCACCTTGCAGGTATTATGGCTTCAGAACTGGGGTTGGATGTTAAGCTGGCCAAAAGAGCCGGGCTGCTCCACGATATAGGAAAAGCTCTTAATCATGAAACTGAAGGCCCTCATGTAGTCAGTGGAGCTGAACTGGCTAAAAAGTACCATGAAGCGCCGGAAATAATTAACGCTATTGGAGCCCATCATGGCGATATTGAGCCGCATACCCTGGAGGCGGTTTTAATACAGTCTGCCGATGCGATTTCGGCCGCCAGGCCAGGCGCCAGAAGAGAAACATTGGAAGCCTATATTAAGCGGCTGGAAAAGCTTGAAGAAATTGCTGATTCATTTGATGGAGTAGAAAAAGCGTATGCTATCCAAGCAGGGCGTGAAATCCGTATTATGGTTAAGCCGGAGAAAATTGATGATTTAACAGCCGTTCAGGTTGCGAGAAATATAACTAAAAAAATCGAAAAAGAACTGGAGTATCCCGGTCAGATAAAAGTTACTGTCATTAGAGAAACCAGAGCAATTGAATATGCAAGATAAAAATTTATGGTAAAAAGTGCTGCAAGGCACTTTTTTTTTTGAGAAGGATTTCGGGGAGGTATTATTGAATATCTTATCGATTTATTTATTATTCCCGGGTTATTTTTTTATCCGAAGAACAGGAGTGAATTTTAATGAAGTATAAGCAGGCATCTGAAGATATATCAAATGTAGATTTATTAATTTTTTTACTTGTTCGCTTTCCAGAGATATTTACTATCAAATATAATCAGGCACAGGAAAAATTTACTCTTTCATTTATGTTAAGAATAGACATTGATCATGACCATTACATACGTTTTAAAAACAAGTTTTTAACATGTCTTAAAGCATATAATGATCTTTCCGGTTCCAGGCAGCCATTAATAAAGCTTTGTAAAAGGTTTATCAAACCGTGGACCTTGTTACAGGTTACTTTAAAAAAAGAGAGGATTTCCTTTGAAGAGGTAAATCTTATCAGCAACCTGGTATTAAATGAATACAAAAACGGTTTGGTTTTTGACAGCAGGGATAATAATAATTTTGATAATAAAATAATAGAAAAAGAAGAGTTAATTGAATATTTGCTGCCCAGGAAAAAGAAAAGCGATGAAGAAAATTTGATTGCTTTTCGCGAATCCGGTAAAGTCTACATATACGACAAATAAAGAAATTAATAAACTGTTT
>JGI24712J26585_10000765_pt1 | contig 27454 bp, 29 predicted proteins | sample BioPla3DNA2_FD_26585 | JGI IMG/M metagenome (IMG submission 26585)
ACAGTTCTTTCATGCGTCCGCCGGTGGTCCGCACGCGGTGAAAAGGAAAACGGCGGGGATAGTCGCCCCCGTGGGTTACCTGTGTGCTCCAGTCCGGCAGATGCTGATGCAGGGTTCCGCCTAAGACGACATTGATCAGATGCATGCCGCGGCAGATGCCCAGCACGGGTTTTTTGGCTTTTCGCGCTGCATGAAACAGCGCGATCTCCGATGCGTCGCGCTTGAAATGAAAGCGTTCGGATTCCTTGTGCGGGTCCTCGTCGTACAAAAAGCTGGATACATCGGCGCCGCCCATTAAAAGCAGCCCGTCCATCTGTTCGACATAGGGGGTGAGATCGGCTCCGCGGTCCCGAATCGGCACCAAAAAGGGAACCGCACCTGCGCGGGCGATATGCACGGCAAACATTTCGTTGATTTCATGGACCGGTCGCTCCAGCCGGATATCCGGCCAGCAGGCAATGGCTACACGTTTCATAGTGCCTCCAGAAAGTTTTCAAAATACGGGCGGTAATACGGTTGATCCGACAGGCGTTCAATATGAAACTGCGTGCCCCAGAGCTTGGCGCCGTGACGGCCTTCTATGGCTTCAATCAGTCCGTCCTGGCTTTTGGCCGTGTCGATCAGGGTGGGTGCCAGCTCTTTGATTGCCTGATGATGCAATGAGTTCACGACAAACTGCGCACCCAGACAGGCGTGTATAAATGAGCCGGGCCGCGTGTACACATAGTGCAGGATGCCGTCGGGATCGCCTTTGCGATCGTGGGGGCCGGCACCTTCTACCTGCAGCGCCAGGTCCTGCCACAGACTGCCGCCTTCCAGCACATTCATAATCTGCATGCCGCGGCACACGCCTAAAATCGGCAGATTGCGCTTTCTGGCGGCCCGGTACAGGGCAATGTCCATATCGTCGGACCGCCCGGGTGCCATGTTTGTTTCGGCCAGCGGATTTTCCCCGAACAAAAAGGGCGACACATCTTCTCCGCCCGGCAGGATCAGTGCGTCCATGCCGTCCAGATAGGCATCCGCCCAGTGCGTTTCAGCAATATTGGGAATGAGAAACGGAGTCGCACCGGCACGGGTCACCATATTGATATAGGCATGGTCGATATAATTCAAAGAAGCCACATCGGTATCCAAAGCCGCTGTGGCGATTGCAATCTTTTTGTTTGCCATCGGTTCTGCTCGCAAGACGCCTTACATCGCGTTCAGTTCGTCTGCGACAAAGTCTTTGATGGACTTTTCGTCGATGGTGGGTTCTTTGGTGTCATCCCAGATATCGGCGCGGATCTTGAAGAAGTTCACATACAGCGTATCGCCTTTTGCGAACGAGGTTTCTGTGGTGCCGGGATAAAAGACGACGTTTTTATCGCCTTCTGTTTGTACGGCTTGTTCGAGTTCGCGTGCCGACAGGCGTTTCACCGGTCCCAGCATGCTGTCGGGGATAAGCTTGTCTTCCATCATCCACATATTGTTGTTCCAGAAGCGGGATTCTTTTTTCGTGGGATTGTTCATGCGCTCGCGATTGCAGATGGCGGACAGGACTTTTCGTACCGATTCGGCATTGAAATCGTCGTCATACTGCGCGGTCATGGCGGGGCTGGTGGCAAGCTCGGTCAGAAAGGTGTCGCCGATCTTTTCCTTGTCCGACAAGCACGCCCAGATATAAAGCATGCTCTCCAAAACATTGGTGTCAATACTGATTTTCATGCAGATTCCTTCTTTCTTTTTATGGTTTCACAAAGTCTGTATACCCTGCCGTACCTGTAAAAAAGCGCTTCACGCCGTATGCTTATGGCAGGTCAAAATATTCTTCCAGCGTTTGTCCGGAATTGTATATGCGGGCGGCCATTTCTTCGCCTACATAGCGAAAATGCCAGGGTTCGTACATATAGCCCGTGCTGTCTTCTTTTCCTTCGGGATAGCGCAGAATAAAGCCGAAGCGGTAGGAATTGTCCGCCAGCCAGATGCCTTCTTCGGTATCCTTGAAGCTTTCCACAATATTGTGTGCGGGATTGTCGTTGATGATGTCGATTGCAAGGCCGGTCTGGTGTTCGGAATGCCCGGCGGGCGCCACGCTCCGGCGGGTTTCTTCTTCCCCGTAGGCTTCGATATTGCGTTCGATCACGCCCAGCTGATAGTCGTAGCTGCGATAACCCGAGCCGATGTCCACAAACATGCCTTCGGCTTCCATGACATCTTTCATGCGTTCAAACTGGATCATCACCTCGGTTTTGATACCGGGGTCGTACGTTTCGGGCAGGCCGTATTCCTTGTTGGCAATCAGTATGCCTTCCACCACTTTAAACTGATCGTCGACGGAGGCATCTTCCAGTATATGCGCCGGCAAATAGCCCATGACCTCGCCAAAGCTGACCTTGGTGAACCCGCCGGCTGTGCCGTAGGTTTCCACATAGTCGCCGATGCGCACCTGTTTGATTTCCTCGTCGGAACCCGGTTCCGGTGCGATCTGTGTCGTCTCTGTCAGGCGCGAAAAGCCCTGCAGCTTCGTTTCAAAGGCGGTTTCGTCGGGCAGATTGGCCGCGGCATCTTCGGTTGCATCTTCTGTGTCTTCGGTTTCTGTCTGTTCAGATGCTTCGGTTTCGTCGTCCGCCGGTTCGGTTTTATCTTCCGTGGATTCCGCGGATTCGTCTGTTGCGGGTCCCTCCTCTGTCATCGCGGGTTCTGTAACCGCGGTGGGTGAATTGCGTAGGATCTGCCGCAGTGAACAGGCCCCCAACCCGATCACTAACAGCAATAGAATCACCAGGAGGCGTTTCCTGCCCCGCTGNTTTTTTACCTGTCGCCGACGTTCCCGGCGCTGTCTGCTTTCCATTNTTTCCTCTTTCCCCTTAGTCCGTTGCGTCTGCACCTTTACTATAGCTCATGTCTTCCATACCGGCTGTATACTGCAGACTGCCGTCTTTCAGAATCCACAGGGCTTCTGTGCCCTCGATGGATTCCACCAAAGCTCTCCCCTCTTCATATTCCAGTAAAAAGACCGCGGTCGACAAAAAGTCTGCCAGACCGGAGTCTTCTGTCACAATACTCACCGCCCGAAAACGGTCGGCGGGATACCGGGTATCCGGGTCGATCAGATGATGATAGACCTGTCCGTCCACGGTATAAAAACGCTGATAGTCACCGGATGTGACCACGCTTTGATCCGCCACAAAAACGACTTCGGCGTTTTCTTCCGATGATTTTCCCATCAGATAGTCCGGATTCTGTATGCCGATGCCCCAGCGGTCTCTTTCATCGGCAGGTTTTCCGATCGTGCGCACATTGCCGCCGGAGTTGATAATGCCTGCGGTTAAGCCGGCTTCTTTCAGCGCCTGCGCTCCCATTTCGGTTGCGTAGCCCTTGGCGACGGCGCCCAGGTCCAGGCGGATGTCTTTGTCGTCGATATAGACCGTACCTGCGGCTTTGTCCACGATAATGTGTTCCATCCCGCTGTGTGCGGCCGCTGCCTGCAGTTCTTCGTCGGACGGCACCTGCGGGTTTTCCGTGTCCTCCCGGTACAGATGCCATGCTTCATACAATGCGCCGTTGGATATGTCGGTTTTGGCAGAGATCGTCTCGTAGCGTTCTTTTGTGCGTTCGATCAGGTCGATAATGGACGGATTGACCGTAACCGGGGCTACGCCAGCATTTTCATTGATCGTATATACATTGTTTACGCCTTCGTAGGCATGGTATTTGTCAAAATCCTGATGCAGCGCGGTGAACTGCTCTTTCAGCATCTGAAGATAGGTGTTGAATTCTTCTTCGGTTTCGGTATAGGCCACCAATTGTACGACGGTGTCAAAGGTGTCATAGAAGGTGCCGGTATACCGGGTTTGTTCTTCGGGTGCCTGTGTATCTCCCTGCGGTTGTGTGCACGCGCTTAAAAGCAATAGGAGCACAAGGCCGAATACCCATTTTTTTCTCACTCGTTTTCCCCTTATAATAACCGCTGTAAAAGCGGCTGTATCAGTCCCATGATGGCGCCTAAAAGCGCGCCTAAATTCGTAATGGCCTTCAGTTCCCGATCGGCCACATCGACGATGACTTCTTCCAGCATTTTTACATCAAAACGCTTGATCTGTTCTTCCACCAGTTTGTCAACCCCGAAGCGCGCCACGCCGTCTTTTACCATGCCCGGCAGTGCTTTTCGCAACAGATCGGCCGCCTTTTGGGCAAGCCGTTGTGGCGCATCGTCTCCGAAGGATTTTAACACGTCTGCGGTCTTTGTTTCAAATAATAATTGCAGCAGGGGTTCTGTCATGGCTGCGGCCTGCGCTTCGGTGCGTTTTTGCAGGCTGTCCGCCAGCATCCCGGAGACCAGCCCGGCCGCTGTATCCGACAGGGTGTCTGCGTGTGTATGCAGCACCTTGCAAAGCCTGTCGTTTACCCCCTCTTTGTGAATCAGAAGTACCAGGCCTTCCAGTCCTTCTCTGGCCCACGCGGCGGTTTTTTCTTTGGTGACCGGCCTGAGCAGATCCGTAACATTTGTGTGCAGCAGGGTATCCACTGCACCGCGCAGGTTTTCTTTCAGCAAAACTGTGCTTTCCTCGGACTCCAGATACGCGATATAGGCTTCCGCGACCCGGCTTCCGATCCCTTCCGGGCGCAAAAAGACGCGCAGCGGGCGGGCCATGTGCTGTTCGGCCGTATCCTGTGCGGCAGCCCGGACGGTCGCTGTCATGCGGGCGGAGAGCAGCAGGCGTTTTAGCTGGACAACCAGTTCTTCTTCTCTTTCATTATACTGCGCAAGCAGGCCGAGTAAAAGCGGTTCGGGCAAGGCTTCTTCCAGCGTTTGCCCTTCTTTTTCGGCAAAAAGCGCAAGCAAAGCGTCCGCGGCCGTTGTATCCAGCGTACCCTCGGCCACGGTGCGGGTAAACAACGCCTTCAGCCGGTCGATCACAGGCTCTGCCCAGCGTTCGTTATGCATTTTGCCGGCCAGATACGTTTCTACCCGGCTTTTCGCCGTTTGGGCATCCGCCCAGCCGAACCAGCGGTTTTTCACCAGAAAGCGGCCCAGCAAAGGGGCTACAGAGGCCGGTGTGATTTCCAGACGCTGTGCCAATACCTCGCCGATGGCGGTGTCTTTGTCTGCTTCGCGTGTCAGAAAATTCCGTATGGCCGTTTCCATGCGGCCCGGTACATTGGAGCTTTCCAGATGCGTAAGCACGGCTTCTTCTGTCAGCAGATACGCCTTTACCGCCTGTCCCGTACGCGCTGCCAGCCGGTCTCTCTCCTTGGGGATCAGCCCGGGCGTAAAGGGCAGCGGTTTGCCGAACAGGTATTTGGTTTCCAGCGGCCGAAACAGCATCCGTATGGCTAAATAATTGGTAATATATCCGATCACGGCCCCCACGAGGACCGGTACAAGCAAAGTAATCGTAGTGTTTCCTCCCCTGTATTGTGATTGTACAGAATCTCCCACCGCATTTTCCGGGCGCCTAACCCGCAAAAAGAGCCGGCGACTCCCCTACTTTTTCGCGATGCAAAGGGTGGCTACCGCCTGTGCGGCGATGCCTTCTTTTCTGCCCGTAAAGCCGAGCCATTCGGTTGTGGTCGCCTTAATCCCGATCTGCTCCGGCCCTATTTTCAGCGTTCGGGCGATATTCTCCCGCATAGCGGGGATATGCGGCAGCATTTTAGGTGCCTGTGCAATAATCACGCTGTCGATATTTCCGATTTCCATTTGTCTTTCTTCTATTATATTCGCAACCCGCGCCAGGAGGGTCAGGCTGCTGATGTCTTTGTATGCCGGATCCGTGTCGGGAAAAAAGGTCCCGATATCCGCTTCTCCGGCTGCCCCTAAAAGCGCATCCATGATCGCATGCACGAGTACATCGGCATCGGAATGGCCCAGGAGACCTTTGTCATGCGGAATATCCACTCCGCCGATGATCAGTTTTCGCTGGTCTGTCAGTGCATGCACATCGTATCCGATCCCGATTCTCACGCTTCTTCCTCCCCGGCAATGCCTTCGCCAAAGCGCAGATCGGCTCTGGTGGTTATTTTGATATTGGTTTCCGAGCCCGGCAAAAGCTGTACCCGCACGCCTTGTTTTTCTACTATCGAACAATCGTCGGTACCGGCGATGCCCTCTTTTTCCGCTTTTTCATAGGCGTGCAAGAGCACCCTCGTCTGAAACCCCTGCGGGGTCTGTACGCGGTACAGGGAGCTGCGGTCGGGTGTGGTCAGGACAGACAGGTCTTCTCTTACAATTTTCACCGTGTCTGTCATCGGTACGGCTACGGCGGCAGCGGGATGTATAAGCACGGCTTCCGCGACCCGGCGGATTTCCTCCGGTCTTACAAAGGGCCGTGCACCGTCGTGGGTGAGCACGATATCGGATGCGGCAGACAGGGCCGCCAGACCGTTTTTTACCGAATGATGCCTTTGTGCGCCGCCGTACACGAAATGCACCGGATATGAAAACCCGATCTGTGTGACCAGCGCCTGTGCGAAGACTTCTTCTGCCGGACGTACCACAAGAATCAGTTCATCCACCCAGGACAAACCGGAAAATTTGCGCAGCGTGCGCGAAAGCACCGCTTCCCCTGCAATTTCTAAATGCAGTTTTCCTTCTGTCCCCATCCGCGTACCCGATCCCGCCGCGGAAATAATCACAGAAACAAATTTGTCTTGTATCATAAAATGTCCTCATTGCATGAAAAAGGGGCGCTTGCCCCTTTTTTATGCTTATTTCGGTTTTGCAAAGATCATTTTTCCGGCCGATGTCTGCAGGATCGAAGTAACCAGTACCTCGATCGTATTGCCGATATGCCTTTTTCCGTTTTCCACTACAATCATGGTGCCGTCATCCAGATAGGCCAGACCCTGATTATGTTCCTTGCCGTCTTTGATTACGGTGATCGTCATTTCCTCTCCGGGGATCACCACCGGTTTCATGGCATTTGCCAATTCGTTTATGTTCAGCACCCGGATACCCTGGACGCTGGCCAGCTTATTCAGATTGTAGTCCGTTGTAACCACGGAACCGCCGGTTTCTTTTGCCATGCGGATCAGCTTGCTGTCGACTTCTGTCACATCGTCGTAGTCCAGATCGGATATGGAAAAGTGAATGCGCTCATTTTGCTTGATCTGATTGATGATATCCAGCCCGCGGCGGCCTTTCTGGCGCCTGAGCGTATCCGATGAGTCGGCAATATGCTGCAGTTCCACCAATACGAATACCGGAACGACAATTTCTCCTTCGATAAAGCCCGCATCAAAGATCTCCGCGATCCGCCCGTCGATAATCACTGAAGTATCCAGAATTTTCGGCACGCTATCTGTTTTGTGCCTTCTGTCTTTGTTTGATGGCAGACGCAGGCGCTGCATTGTACCCTGCAGTTCGTCGCGCTTGGTGGTGGCCAAAGCCACGCCCAGATACGCCAGCAGCAGATAGACCGCGGCGGTCAGCACCAATTTCAATATACTGCCCACTACGGGTACCCCTTCGAGCACCAGCCCGATCGGCTGAGTGATCAGTGACGCCAGGATCAGACCGATAATCAGGCCCAGTCCGCTTAAAAGAATCTGCGTTGTGGGCACCGCCTGCAGTTCGCGTTCCACCGCCTGCACAATACGGGTCAGCGTTCGCATGATCGGCTCCGATAAAATAAAAAATATAATTCCGAATAAAATGAAGCTGCCGATATATGCCGCTACTTCCGCTGCGCCGGTGATGGAAATCAGGTGAAACTGGCTTGCCATATACACGACGAGTATGCCCAATGTGCTACCGATCAGTGTGATGGCGTATTTCATTATTTTTCGCACCATAGAATCCACTCCCAACTAAGTAAATTAATTAATCTACCCGGTCTGCCGACAAAGCCGGTTNACGCTTTGTCTGCAAACTGAATCGATCCGTTTCTATCATACGAGGCAATTGTCAGCCAATTATGTGCTGACAATGGTTGCCTCAATTTTTTGGTCAATCGCATCGGAATCGGTGTCTTTTACGATGACCATTTCCGATATGAGTATGTTTTTTGCATTGGTGAGCATTTTCTTCTCACCCATGGACAGCCCCTTCTCGCGATTCAGGAGGGTTAAGTCCCGTACCACATTGGCTACCTCAAAAATATCGCCGCTTTTTAAGCGCTCCAGATTGGAACGGTACCGCTGATTCCAGTTGGACGGCATCTCTTCCATCTCGCCGCTTAGGAGCTCCAGCACCTTGTCGGTGTCGGCGCCGGTACAAACGGCGCGCACGCCGACTTCCGTGGCCTTGGCCCGCGGGATGGCAATGCGCAGACTCCCGATGGGAATCCGCAATATTAAAAATTCCTGTTCCTCACCTAAAAAATCTTTCTTTTCAATGGCGACAATCACGCCCGCACCATGCATCGGATATACGATTTTGTCTCCTACGTTAAACATGACAGCCTCCTTCTGCAACTCCTTTTATTATACACCAGAAAGAGGCCATTGGCAAAACAAAATATTATATCAGCGGGATAGACGACTGTCAAGAATTATTGCAACAGATTTACGACCGCTGGGTATTTATCGATTCCGGCCCCAAACAGACTGCATCACCTGTTTGAGGGTCGCATGACCTGTGTCTGCGGTCAGGATGGTTTTATAGCCCAGCCGGTGGAGTTCGTTTACGCGTTGTTTGGCATGCGAGACGCGTTTCAGCTCGCCGGTCAAACCGACTTCCGCCACAAAGGCCGTGTCGGTGGCGAGGGGCTTTTTTTGCACCGACGAGGCCACACTCATCATGACGGCCAGATCGCTGGCGGATTCGGTAAGGCGGATATTGCCCGTGGTGCGCACGATGACGTTTTTGTCGCCCAGGGGGATGCCCGCCCGCTCTTCCAAAACAGAAAGAAGGGTGTTGAGTCTGTCGCGCGGCATATTTTCCGATATGCGCATCGGATACGGCGTGAATGATTTGGACACGAGCGATTCGATCTCGATTACGAGCATGCGCGTGCCTTCCCGCAGGATGCATTTCGCCGAGCCGATGATCCCTTTGTCCTTTCTGTCTGTCGTGAAATACGAAGACGGGTCTTTTACTTCCATCAGCCCGTTTTGTTTCATTTCAAACAGCCCGATTTCTCCGGTGGCGCCGAAGCGGTTTTTTGTGCTGCGCAGGATACGCAGTTCTTCGGACGGGTCGCCTTCCAAAAGGAGCACGGTATCCACCATATGTTCCAGCGTGCGAAGCCCCGCCATTTCGTCGGCTTTGGTCATATGCCCCACCAGGAGCGCGGCGCGTTTTTTAACCGGGTTTTTGCACAGGTCCATGATTTTTTCCGTGCAGGCCACGGTCTGCACGGGGCTGCCGGCCCGTTGCGGATGTTCCGGCAGGCGAAAGGTCTGTATGCTGTCGATGACGATAATGTCCGCATCGACCGCATGCGCCTGTGCTTCCACTTCATCCATATCCTGCGAAGCCAAAAGCCAGATATGATCATGTATCGCGGTAAACAGGCGATCTGCCCGCGCCCGGATCTGCGAGCCGCTCTCTTCTCCTGTTGCGTACAGTACCTTCAGCCCTTTTTGCGCGTATTCCTGCGCCAGTTGCAAAAGAAGCGTCGACTTGCCCGCACCGGGCCGTGCGGTCAGTATGGTGACCGAGTCTTTCACAAGCCCCTCTCCGAGAACCGTGTCCCAGCCGGGAAACGACGAACGCACCCGCTCAGAATCCTGCGCAGACACGTTTTTTAACTGCCTGGGTGTTTTGGTCGCCACCGGAACCGCGCGCGCTGCGCCTAAGCCGCCCGCCGCTTTTCGTACGACGGTCTCTTCCAGACTGTCCCACGCGCCGCAGCGCGAACAGCGCCCCTCCCATGTCGGGTGCGGCGCACCACATTCTTTGCATGTATAAGTCGTTTTTATTTTCGCCATAGAATCCCCTTGGTCTTTCTTTTCTTTCATTATACCGTATGCATCGCCGGGCGACAGTTCCCTTTATTTGGTTTTCTTTCGTTCTCCCGATATAATAAAGAGAAGTATTGGCATGCTTTTTGCTTGGAACCCGGAGATGCAATGATGCGAAATCGGATGGAAGTCACAAAGAAAAAGCCGCTCAGTAATGCAAAAATCACCGAGCAGCTCGTTTCTGAAGGTTTCGCCATCTCCCGCCGCACCGTTGCCAAATACCGGGAAGCCATCGGCATCCCGAAATCGTCGGTCAGGAAGGCGTTTCGATAGATGCGTTTATTGCAGCCGGGAGCAACCCGGCTTTTGTTTGCTTTATTTTTTGCTGAAGGTGACTTTGTCGTCTTCGTAGTCGATGACGATGGCGTCGTCTCGTTCGATGGTGCCCTTCAGGATTTCTTCGGATAGTTCGTTTTCGATCATGTTTTGCAGGGTGCGCTCCAGGGGACGTGCGCCGAAGACTTTGTCGAAGCCTTTTTCGCCGATATAGTCGGCGGCGCGATCGGTGATTTCGATGTCGATCTCCAGTCCTTTCAGGCGGTGCACCAGATCTTTGACCATGATATCCACAATTTTGCGGATATTTTCCGGCTCCAGATGTGCAAAGACAATGATGTCGTCGACGCGGTTCAGGAATTCGGGCCGGAAGGTCTGCTTGAGTTCTTCTTCGATAATCTCCCGCATGCGCTCGTATTCCTGCTTCTGCTCGTCGGTGTCGTGGGCAAAACCGATGGTGTTTCTTTTGTCGAGCCGGGTGGCGCCTACATTGGAGGTCATGATGATGACGGCGTTTTTGAAGTTGACGGTTTTTCCTTTGCCGTCGGTCAGGCGTCCGTCGTCGAGCACCTGCAGCAGCATATTGAATACGTCCGGATGCGCCTTTTCAATCTCGTCAAACAAGATGACGGAATAGGGTTTTCTGCGGACGGCTTCGGTAAGCTGGCCGCCTTCGTCGTAGCCGACATAGCCCGGAGGCGAACCGACCAGACGCGACACGGAGTGCTTTTCCATGTATTCGGACATGTCGATCCGGATCATGGCATCGTCGGACCCGAAGAGTGCTTTGGCCAGCGACTTGGCCAGATAGGTTTTTCCGACACCGGTGGGTCCTACAAAGATAAAGCTGCCGACGGGCTTTTTCGGGTCTTTCAGGCCGACGCGCGCACGGCGGATCGCATGGGCGATGGAGTCGACTGCATTGTCCTGCCCGATGACTGTCTTTTTCAGCTCCGCATCCAGATGCAGATAGCGCTGGCTTTCTTCTTCGTTCAGCTTGGTTACGGGCACATGGCTCCAGTCGGAAACGATCTTGGCGATCTCGTCGAAACCGACTTCCATTTTGCTGGTGGTGCGCTTGCGCTCCCACTCCTGTTCGCTTTCTTTTATGGTTTGTTTCAGTTCTTTGACTTCGTCGCGCAATTGGGCGGCTTTTTCAAAGTCCTGCGTGGCAACGGCCTTGTCTTTCTGTCCGGTCAGCTCTTCAAGCCGGGTTTCCAGTTCTTTCAGATTATTGGGCGCCACATAGTTTTTCACGCGGATCATGGACGCCGCTTCATCGATCAGGTCGATCGCCTTGTCCGGCAGGAAACGGTCCGTCAGATACCGGTGGGACAGTTCTACGGCGGCTTCCACAGCTTCGTCGGTGATGGTTACATTATGATGCGCTTCGTATTTGTCGCGGATACCGTGCAGAATCCTGATGGAGTCTTCCACGGTGGGTTCTTCCACGACGATCGGCTGCAGTCTGCGTTCCAGTGCGGCGTCTTTTTCGATATGCTTGCGGTATTCGTCGATCGTTGTGGCGCCGATGATCTGCAGTTCGCCCCGCGCCAGTACCGGTTTCAAGATATTGGCGGCATCCAAGGCNCCTTCCGCTCCGCCTGCGCCTACAATGGTGTGCATTTCGTCGATAAACAAAATGACGTTTTCTGTTTCGACGAGTTCTTCGATCGCTTTTTTGACGCGTTCTTCAAATTCGCCGCGGTATTTGGTGCCCGCCAGCATGCCGGGCAGGTCCAGACTGACAATGCGTTTGCCTTTCATGATCTCGGGCACATCGCCTTCGGTGATTTTTTGTGCGAGCCCTTCTGCGATCGCGGTTTTCCCTACGCCGGGTTCCCCGATCAGCACGGGATTGTTTTTAGTGCGGCGCGAAAGCACCTGGATGATGCGTTCGATTTCTGTCTGCCGGCCGATCACCGGATCTACTTTTCCGTCTTCCGCCATTTTGTTCAAATCGCGGCTGTATTTTTCGATGACGGATTCTTTTTTCTCGGCACCCGGGGTTTGTTTCATTTCCGGTCCCTGTTCCTTTCGTTCGCCCAGGCCGTTTAATATATAGTTGCGCACGGCGTTTCTATCTACGTCGTTGGCTTTCATCATCATGCTGGAGAAGCTGTCGTCTTCGCGCAGCAACGCCAAAAGGACATGTTCCACGCTGACAAAGCGATGCCCCAGCTGACGGCCTTCGTTTTCCGCCTGCTGCAGTACGCGTTTCACGCGGGGCGTAAAGCCGGTAGGCGGCGCCTGCGCGCTGCCGTCTCCGATGAGTTTTTTTACGGTGTTTGCGAATTGTTCGTAGTCGGCGCCCAGGGCGGTCAGTGCTTCTTCCGCCAGGCTTTCCTGATTGAACATGGCCAGAAGCAAATGTTCCGTGCCAATATAGTCGTGCTTCATCCCCCATGCTTCCATGGAGGCGTCACGAAGCAATTGATTGATATCGTTACCGTTTGCCATAACTTTCCTCCTTATTAAAATACTCCCGTATATATTGCGCGCGTACTTCGTCTTCGGTTTCTTTTTGTTTGGTGTCGTGTTTGTACGCGAGCATCGTATATTTTTGTACATGCAGCATTAAATCATCCAGTTTGCGAATGTCCGCCTCGGGGAAGAGTTCCATGCAGATACCGACCCGCACATGGGACAGATGCTGCAACGCCTCTTTGGCAGAGATCACCCGCGCGTAGCGGAGAATCCCCAGGCTGCGGAACACGCCGTCCAAAACCATGGTCGGGGTGTGGGTAATCAGTGCGTTTCGCGTGTTTCGTTCCTGTTCGATAATGCTGTTGGTGATTTTTTCCAGTTTGTCGATCGCTTCGGTTTCGGTAAAGCCGAGGGTGCGCTGATTGGAGATCTGAAACATATCGCCCAGGGCTTCCGATCCTTCGCCGTAGATCCCCCGGACCACCAGGCCTACTTTACCGAGTGAATCGAAGGTGCCTTTTAGCTGCTGCGAATATTTCAGCGCAGGCAGATGCACCATCACAGAAGCCCGGAGGCCCGTGCCGGTGTTGGTGGGGCAGGCCGTTAAATAGCCAAATTCCATATGCCAGGCAAAGGGGACCGTTTCTTCGATTTTCTTTTCCATCTCCATGACCTGTAAAAAGGATTCCCGTAGCTGCATACCCGGAAGCAGGCATTGCATACGCAGATGATCCTCTTCATTAACCATGAGCGTCATCTGTTCGTCGTCGCGCAGATAGTATTCCGATACGGCCCGGTTTTTGATCAGGTCCGGGCTGATCAGATGCTGTTCCATCAGCACGCGGCGCTTGATACGGTCTACATCGCGCACCAAAAAGCGGCGGTAGTGGTCTTCTTTGTCCTGCATGGCGCCGTATATTTGTTCTGCCACCGAAAACGCCTCATCTTCCTCGGCGCGATTGGGAAAGCGGTGGTCTTTTACATTTCTTGCCAGCCGTACGCGCGAGCTTACGACCACATCTTCTTCACGCGTTTCGCCGTGCATCAGCCATTTGGGCATTATTGCGTTCCCCTTTCCAAGGCATTGCACAGTTCTTTGACCTCATCGCGCAGGATGGCTGCCGTTTCGTAGTCTTCCAGCAGAATGAGCTCCTGCAGTTTTTCTTTTTTTCGCTGGATCTCGTCCTGGATCTGTTTGATCTCCCGGAAGTCTTCGGGGACATCGCCTGTGTGGGCCGTGGCGCCCTGTGTCATGCGCAGGGACTCTTTCGCCTGCTCATAGAATTCGGTATAGCAGTGGTCGCAGCCGAAGCGGCCCGTTTTTGTGATATCGGAAAAGCTGGATCCGCAGAAGCTGCATTTTTTCTGATCGTCTGGGCTTTCGGTCCGCGTTTGCGGCTCGTTAAAGAAGACCCCGACCAGCTTTTTCAGATGATCCTGAAAGTACTGGTATTCTTCGTTGTCTTCGTTGGAAAAATTCTGAAACATCATGTTTTGGGCGCAGGTTTCGCAAAGATTGATGGTTTGCGGGTCTTCGCCGTTTTCTATAATGTGGATCTGAATGGTGGCTTCGTTATCGCATCGGTCGCATCTCATGGGGTCGCCTCCTTTCGGAAAAAGACCATCAGCATATTGCGCAGCATGTCCGCGCGTACGCTGTTCCGGTCGTCTTTGACCCGCCCCAGGCTGGTGTCTTCCAACGCCTGCAGCATGATCATCGCTTCGTTTTTGGTGCATATTTTGTCCTTCACAAGCCGGTTGATAATGTGAAGGGCTCTGTCTTTTGTGATTTGGTCGCCGATGGTGTTCTGGACAATATCTTTCAGGATGTCTTCCGAATCCATGGTTACTTTTACAATTCGGATATAGCCTGCGCCGCCGCGACGACTTTCTATTGTATACCCTTTGTAGGGTGTGAATCGTGTGGTCAGTACATAGTTGATCTGGGAAGGAGCGCAGCCAAAATGCTGGGCAAGCTCATTGCGCCCGATTTCCACAATGCCGTTTTCTGTTTCTCGGAGCAGCTGGTGGATCCAGCGTTCAATCTCATTGGTTAGTCCTGCCATTCCTTCACCTCCGTTGACTTAGACTTTCTTTTACTAAACTCGGGATAAGAAAGGCTGACGCTCCGTCAGCCCTTTTATCTGTCTATAGTATACCAAACGCATCACATTATTGTCAATCTGAAGCGATTCTCTCTGCCCAGGCAAAAAAGTCCGCATAATACGGCAAAGATATAAAACGGCCTTCGTCGATCATCTGAAAGATGACCTCGTCGGTAGCCAGATCCACCGCCGCCACTTCCATCGGCTCCAGGACGAGCGCTTCTGTATCCACCTCCTGCAAAAACAGATACACATGAAAATGGATGCCGTCGTCTGTNATGCGCTGATAAAAATGCGCCTTTTGGGGTTGCAGATGAAAGCCCAGCTCTTCTTTTGCTTCGCGGAGGGCGGTGTCCATAGGGCTCTCCCCCGCATTTTGCGAACCGGATACGGTGCAGTACCACATGAGGGGATAATAGTGCTTATTGGCGGACCTTTGTTGAATGAGATACCTGCCATCCGGGGTTCTGACCCACAGTTCCGTTATGCGGCGGTATTCGTCCGGTGACAGCGGCGTCTTTTTTGTCGCCGTACGACCGGTCGGCCGATCCTCACGGTCAAACACATCAATTTGTTCCATGCCCATCTCCCCTTTCCCCCTTATTGTATCAAAAAGCCGGAACAAGAGGCTGTTCCGGCTTTTTTGCATTTAGTCTTCTTTATTGGCTTCGGCAATGATTTTTTCGGCAATATTGCCGGGGACTTCTTCGTAGCGGGCAAATTCCATTTTGAAACTGCCGCGCGCCTGCGTCATGGAACGCAGATCGATCGCGTATTCAAACAGTTCCGCATGCGGTGCTTCGGCAATAATCAGCTGGCTGCCGTCTTCCTGCGGTTCCATCCCGAGGATGCGGCCGCGGCGCTTGTTCATATCGCCCATAACATCGCCCATGTAGTCTTCGGGTACGAGGACTTCGACCTTGTTGATGGGTTCCAGCAGAATCGGATTGGCTTCTTCCATACCTTTTCTGAACGCAAGCTGTGCCGCCAGTTTGAAGGCCATTTCGTTGGAGTCGACCGCGTGATACGATCCGTCGAACAATACGGCTTTCAGATTTACAACCGGATAGCCTGCCAGCGGTCCTTTTTCCAAGGCTTCGCGTATGCCTTTTTCTACCGCCGGGAAGAAGTTGCGGGGTACTGCGCCGCCGAAGACTTCTTCTTCAAATACGAATTCTTCTTCGGTGGGTTCAAAACGCATGTGAACATCGCCGTACTGCCCTGCTCCACCGGATTGCTTCTTGTGGCGTCCCTGTACGGACGAACTTCCCTTGATGGTTTCGCGGTATGCGATACGCAACGGGATCTGTTCCACTTCCACGCCGAACTGGTTTTTCAGTTTTTCCAGAATGACGGCGATCTGTACATTGCCCTGCCCGGAGATGACCAGCTGCTTCGTTTCCGGATTTCTCTGGATGCTGAAGCTCGGGTCTTCTTCAATCAGACGTTGCAGGGAGGTGCCGATCTTTTCTTCGTCGCCTTTTGCCTTGGGTTCAACGGCGATGGACAAAGTGGGTTCGGGATATTTGATGCGCTTATACAAAACCGGATGGTCTTTGTCGGACAGGGTGTCGGCGGTTTGCGTATGTTGCAGGCGGGACAGCACGCCGATGTCGCCGGCTACGACTTCCGGCACTTCGATCTGCTGTTTGCCGCGCAGCATCAGGAGATTGCCGGCTTTTTCTGTCACATCTTTGCTGACATTGTAGATGTCGTCGCCCTTTTTCAGGCTGCCGGACATCGCTTTAAACATGGAGAGTTTTCCTACGAAGGGGTCTGTCAGGGTTTTGAACACCACAGCCGAGAACGGTTCATCCACCGATACGGCGGCGCGCTCTTCCCCGGATTCGTAGCGGAAGCCCGCATGGGCACGCGGATCATTCGGGGCCGGCATATAGTTGCCGATCACGCGGAGCAGCAGGTCGATCCCGATGCTCTTTTCTGCCGAGCCGACCAGAAGCGGCACTGCACGGCCTTCCAAAACGGCGGCACTCACCCCGCGCAGCAATTCTTCGCGCGTGTATTTTTCGCCTTCGAAGTATTTTTCCATCAACGCTTCGTCGGATTCCGCCACAACTTCGGCGATCACTTCAAACAGGCGCTCGGTGGCCAGCTGCTGATCGTGGCTCAACTCTGCCGGCGACGGACGGCCGTTTTCGTAATGATAGCCTTTTTGGAAAATCACGTCGGTGACCCCTTTGAACTCGGTTCCTTCGCCGATCGGAATCGTAAAGGGAATGACCTTCTGGCCAAAGCGTTCTTTTATTTCTTCGACAACCTTTTTGAATGATACGTGTTCGTCGTCGATTTTATTGACAAAGATAATGCGCGGAAGATCAATCTGTTCGCAGTATTTCCAGGTTTTTTCGGTACCGACTTCGATACCGGATGTCGCGTCCACGACCAAAAGCGCGGATTCCGCCGCACGCAATGCTCCGTTTATTTCTCCGACAAAGTCGAAATAGCCGGGGGTGTCGATCAGATTGAATTTGCGGTCACGCCACTCGATGGGAATCAGCGATGTGGATATGGAGTTTCCGTGCTCCATTTCTTCTTTGGTGAAGTCGGAAACCGTGTTTTTGTCGGATACTTTGCCCTGGCGTTTCGTGACGCCGGTTACATAGAGCATGGCTTCCGTTAAATTGGTTTTTCCGCTCCCCGAGTGGCCGATTAGCGCGAGGTTTCGAATGTCTTCTGTTTTGTATGCCTTCATGCATGGTCCTCCTGACTTGCCTTAGATAGTTCTATTATAGCACAGAGCAAACGATTCGCGCTCGGGGCTACAAAGAACGAAAAATCACTTGGTTCCAAAGAGCCGGTCACCGGCGTCGCCCAGGCCGGGGTAGATATAGGCGTGGTCGTTCAGGCCGTCATCGACAGCTGCCACAAAGATCGGCACGTCCGGATGCTCCTGTTTTACGCGGCGGATCCCTTCCGGGGCGGAGATGATACAGACGAGTTTAATGTTTTTGCAGCCGCGTTCTTTCAAAAAGGTGATGGCTGCCGCAGCGGAACCGCCGGTGGCAAGCATGGGGTCCAATACGAGAATGTCTCTGTGACCGATGTCTTCCGGCAGCTTGCAGTAGTATTCCACCGGTTCCAGGGTTTCCGGGTCGCGATACAAACCGATATGCCCGACTTTGGCCGCAGGGATCAGGCTGAGCATGCCTTCAACCATACCGAGCCCCGCGCGCAGGATCGGCACCAGCCCGATTTTTTTGCCGGCGATGACTTTGCCCGTGGTCGTCATGAGGGGCGTTTCCACTTCCAGTTCTTCCATCTCCAGATCGCGGGTGACTTCATAGGCCAGCAGGGTAGAGATTTCCTGTACCATTTCCCGGAATTCTTTGGGGCCGGTGTCTTTGTTGCGGATGATTGTGAGTTTATGCTGGATCAACGGGTGGTCCATTACATGCACGGTGGTCATGGTGTCTCCTTTCTCAGCACTCAATTTTTTCTACACGCCGCTGATGGCGCCCTCCTTCAAATTCCGTGGACAGATACGCGTCGATGAGAGAAAACATAACGCCTTCACCCAGCACGCGTGCCCCCATGCACAATACATTGGCATTGTTGTGCTGGCGGGCTGCCCGGGCTTCAAACTCCGTCTGGCAAAGCGCGGCACGGATGTTTTTGTGCCGGTTCAGCGAAATGGAAATTCCGATGCCCGTTCCGCACAAAGCGATCCCGCGCTCGACTTCCCCGTTTTGTATGCCTTTGGCCAACGCCTTGGCAAAGTCGGGATAGTCGACGCTGTCGTTTGTGTCGGTGCCGTAATCGATCACTTCGTAACCTTTTTCTTCCAGTACTTCCCGGATCTTTTTCTTGCTTTCGTAGCCCGCATGGTCTGCGGCGAGTCCGATTTTCATACCTGTATCCTCCTTATGCATGCTGTGATCTGCTGTAGTGTTTTTTTGTATTCATCCAGTGAACCGCCGAACGGATCGGAAACGGCGTTTTCACACAGGGTTTGTACGGCCGCGGCGGGATCCATCTGGAGCACCTTTTCTTTCTGATAGGCGTCCATGGTATAAACCCGGTCTGCCCAGGCGAGCAAGGCAAGGGTGAGTTGTGTGGCGCTGTGATCCAGAAGGATGCCTTCATCGGACAAAGCCAGATGTGCATGGATGGCAGGTCCCTGGCCTTCTGCGGCAAAAAGCCCCGCACTTTTTACGTCCCAGTCCGGATGCATTTTCTTTGCAACGGCCATCGCCATGGGGCTGCGGCAGGTGTTTCCCGTGCAGACAAACAAGACTCTCATACTCTGCTCCTGGCTTTTTCCAGCCGGTTCATAATGGCAAGCCCCCAGCCTTTTGCCGGCACGACCGGTGCATAAATACGGTCGGCCTGCGCTTCGTCCGCCCGGCGCAAATGCCGGAAAAGCGCATGCGCCATGCCCGACAGATCGGCGCGGCTGCCCAGGGTGTAGTCCCCCTGTACCGCATCCTCTTCAAAGGCCAATACGACGACCTGCTTTCCCTTCTCCCGCAAGGCTTTCACTTCTTTTCGCATGGCGGGCAGTTCTTCATATAGTATCAGCTCTGCTTCCGGCGCATAATGGCGATACTTCTGTCCCGGTGAGCGGGGTGCCGTTGTATCGTCCGCTGCGGGCTTTTCCGCCCGGATCGGCCCGATGACGCCTTCTATATCTTCCGGTGTGACAAAGCCCGGCCGCAAGAGTGCCGGCGGCTGTACCGTAATATCCAGGACGGTCGACTCGAGTCCGATGCCCGTTTCCCCGCCGTCAACAATCAGCGGGATACGCCCGGCCAGGTCGGAAAACACGGCCCGCGCATCGGTCGGGGAGGGTGCTCCGGATGTATTGGCCGAGGGGGCAGCGATCGGGCGGTCGGCCCGCCGGATGATCTCCTGTGCAATCGGATGCGACGGCATGCGTACCGCCACGGTATCCCCGCCGCCGGTTACCACGGCAGGGATCTCTTCTGTCGCGGGAAAAATCAGCGTTAAGGGGCCCGGCCAGAAGGCGTCCATCAGCTTTTCGGCCACGTCCGGTACGGAGGCAGCCAGTGCATGCAGCTGTTCTTTTTCGGCAATATGCAGGATCAGGGGATTGTCTTTCGGGCGGTTTTTTGCAGCAAAAATCTCCGCTACGGCCGTTTCATCCAATCCGTTGGCCCCCAGGCCGTAGACGGTTTCTGTGGGAAAGGCAACCAGCTTTCCTTCCTGCAAAAGCCGGGCCGCTTCGTTCAGCGCGTCCTCGCCTTTTTGTATTTTGGTTTCCATTTTATATTCGTAATTGGGGTCCATATGAATCACCAGTTCTACATGGGTTTTTTCGCGGACGCGGTTTTCCAATGCGTCGATCTCGTTATGAATCTCTACAATCCCGATATTGCGCGGNATCTCTACGTGTACCGATGCCAGTAGTTTCCCCCGGCCGTAGTCGTGTACAATCAGATCGTGATAGCCCTTTACGTATTTGCCGTCCAGAAGGAGGGTTTCGATCTGTTGTACGAGGGCATCGTCCGGTTCCTGCCCGAGCAGATTGTTGGTGGTATCCCGCATGAGATCCCAGCCGGCTTTCAAAACGATCACGGCGATGACAAGCCCTGCGGGTCCGTCCAGATTTCTGTCGGCAAACGCATAGATCAGCAAGCTGACAAGCACGCCGCCGGTCGCCAGTATATCGTTGAAGGAATCCTTTGCAATCCCCTCGTTCAGGGTCGACTGAATAGTTTTGTCGATGTATTTATTGTAAACGACCATCCACGCTTTGACGAGGATCGACAAAAGCATGGCAAAAACGGCCACCGGTGACACTTCCATCGGCTGCGGCGCGCGGGTCAGCGCAATGCCCCGTCTGAACAGTTCCACCCCGACATACATAATAAAAAAGGAGATGATAAAGCTCGCCAGATATTCGTAGCGGCCGTGTCCGAACGGATGCTCCTCATCTTCGGGGCGGGCGCTCAAGTACGAGCCCAGTGCTGCCACGACCGCGCCCGCACTGTCCATCAAATTGTTGATTCCGTCGGAAATAACCGCCAGAGATCCCACCCAGGTGCCGATGAGAATTTTGATGCCCACAAGCAAAATATTCAAAACAATCCCCAATACCGACGAGAAGAAAATCAGCCGCTGTTGGACGGCGGGATCGTCGGTTTGGGGATATCCTTTCACAAATCGTTTTGCCAGGCTTTGGAACATGGGTCCTCCTAATAAAAGTTTGCGTGGCCCAGATAGCCCACGACAATACCCAGTATAATACCCGCAAAAACCTGTACGGGCGTATGACCGAGAATCTCTTTCACCCGGTTGACGTCCACTTCTCGTTGTTCATTGTATTGGTCCACCAGAAGATTGATCATGCGCGCCTGCAAACCCACGGCGTGCCGGACTCCGGCCGCATCATACATCACGATAAGGCAGAAACAGGTGGCCAGAGCAAAGTATGTGGAGCCGAACCCTTCCACCAGGCCCACCTGTGTTGCCATGGACACCACAAAAGAAGTGTGGGAACTCGGCATGCCGCCGGAAGCGAACATCGCGTACAAGTTCAGTTTTTTGGTTCGCACCCATTCCAGCAGCAGCTTGATCAGCTGCGCCATGGCCCAGGCGATCCCCGAGACCAGTACAATCTTCATGTCGGCTCCTTATTCTACCTGTGCCAGCTTCATGGTGCGGTCGCTGGTGGTTAATGCGTCGATCATTTCTTCCAGATTGCCGTCCAGAAAATCTTCCAGCTGATGCACGGTGCGGTTGATCCGGTGATCTGTCACGCGGCCCTGCGGAAAATTGTAGGTGCGGATGCGTTCGGAACGGTCGCCCGTGCCTACCTGCGCCCGCCGGTCGGCCGATATTTCCTTGTTCTGTTCAGCCAGCATCTCGTCGTACAGACGCGACTGCAGAATCTTCATGGCTTTGTCTTTGTTTTTGTGCTGCGACTTTTCATCCTGGCAGGTTACCACCATGCCCGTGGGCAGATAGGTGATGCGCACCGCGGAGTCGGTTGTGTTGACCGACTGCCCGCCATGCCCCGAACTGCGATATACATCGACCCGGATGTCGTTGGGATTGATGTCGATGTCGACATCTTCCGCTTCCGGCAAGACGGCGACCGTGGCTGTAGAGGTATGGATCCGACCGGAGGATTCCGTTTGCGGAACCCGTTGCACACGGTGCACGCCCGATTCGTATTTCAGTTTGGAATAGGCGCCTTTTCCCTGTACCATAAAAATGGCTTCCTTTACCCCGCCGATGCCCTGTTCGCTCATGCTCATGACGTCGATATTCCAGTTGTGGCGTTCCGCATAGCGGACGTACATGCGGTACAGATCGCCCGCAAAAAGACCGGCTTCGTCGCCGCCGGCTCCGGCCCGGATTTCCACGATAACGTTTTTATGATCGTTGGGATCGGTCGGCAGAAGGAGCATTTTCATTTCTTCTTCCTGTGCTGCGATCGTCTCTTCCCGCGACTGAATTTCCGCGCGCATGAGTTCGCTCATTTCGTCGTCTTCGGATATTTCGAGCATTTCTTTATCTTCGTCCAGAATTTTCTGGTTTTGCAGCATGGAACGGTACAATTCTACGATCGGGGTCAGGTCGGCGTGCTCTTTGGCAATCCGCTGATACGCTTCGATATCGGAGGTTACATTGGGATCCATCAGTTTTTGTTCCAGATCCAGAAAGTTTTTTTCGATTCCTTTTAGTTTTTCCAGCATGCTATCATCCTACTCGCTTTTCTTTTCCGTTTTGTTCGGTTTCATTTTATCATAGAGCACAGACACCACGCCACCGCCAATCAGAAAGAGAATCGGGTTCATGCCGAACCAGCCGACCAGTATAGCCACGCCGATAATCGTCAGCGCTTTGATCAGATTCATTTGCATGCGGCGGGTCATAACAAACACCGCCGACCCGATCAAACCCGCAACGGCCGGGCGTATGCCCATAAAGAGCTTTTCCGCCACCGGATGATCGCGAAAGTTCATAAAGAAAGTGGCAATGACCGTAATAATCAGAAAAGACGGCAAGACCGCCCCCAGGCAACTGACGACTGCGCCGGGAAAGCCCATGAGCCGGTGTCCGATATAGGTGCTCATATTCGCGGCCAAAACGCCGGGGGAACTCTGGCTGATGGCCAATGCGTCCAGAAACTCTTCCTGGCTCAGCCATTTGTGATTGTCCACCACTTCTTTTTCTATAATGGGGATCATGGCCACACCGCCGCCGAAAGTAAAAGCGCCGATTAGAAAAAATGTTTTGAATAATTGCCAAAGCATAGCCTACCCCCAATACAAAACAAGGCTAAGCACCGCGGCAATCACAATAGCCAATACGGGATGGGCCTTCTTATAAGTTACAATATAAAACGTAAAAACCGCGATCAGACCTGCGCGGATGTCCTGCACGGAATCAAAAAGAACCGACACAAAACCCGCCGCGATCAAACCGATGACCACCACGCGCAAACCTTTGAAAAAGGTGTCGACCGCCTGATTCTGACGGAAGCGTTTTACAAAATGATAGAGTATGGATACCACTACAAAAGACGGCAGCACAACGGCAAAGGTTGCCGCCAGGCCGCCTAAGATACCGGCCTGGCCGTGCCCGACAAAGGTCGCCGTGTTGACGGCGATCGGTCCCGGTGTCATTTCGGAAATGGCCAGCATGTCGATAAACTGCGTTTCGGTCATCCAGCCGTGCTGTATGGCCACTTCCTGCCGGATCAAGGGCAGCATGGCGAAACCGCCGCCGAAACTGAACAGCCCGATGGTTAAAAAGGTTTTGAATAGTTCCCAGTAAATCAGCACGGTTCGCCTCCTTTTTTTGCGGTGATCATCCGATCGTGTCCTGCCAGGTCTTTTTGTACACACACACAGGAAAAACCGGCCTCTCGGAGCAGACGGCAGACTTCTTCCGCCTGGGTTTCGCCGATCTCCAGCAGCAAAAGCCCGGTTTCATGCAAATGCCCGTACGCCTGCGGGATCAGACGGCGGTAGATATCCAGCCCTTCCGGCCCTGCAAACAGCGCCATCTCGGGTTCAAACGAAAGCTCTTTTTGCATGCGTTCCCTGTCTTTTTGCGACAGATACGGCGGATTGGACAGTATGATATCAAACCCTTCTCCTTCCACCGAAGAAAACAGATCGCCTTCCAGAAACCGCACCCGCTCCAAGCCCAGATGCCGGGCGTTTTCTTTGGCAATCTGCAGCGCGCAGCGGGATATGTCGGTGCCGGTAACATGGGCCGCCGGCAAATGCTTTTGCATGGCCAGGGCGATAGCGCCCGTGCCGAAGCCCACATCCAGTACCGTAGGGGCGATCCAACCCTGTTCGTGTGCATAGCGAAGGGCGGTATCCACCAGCAGCTCCGTTTCTTTGCGCGGGATCAGCACGCCTTCCTGCACGCGCAGTTCGATCGTGTAAAAATCCCAGGTGCCCAGAATATACTGCAGGGGATAGCCTTCTTTTCGCAGCGTGATGGCGCGGCGAAACAGTTCTTCCACTTTACGCGCCACGGGTTCATCGGCATGCGCGTACACATAGCCTCTTGTCTGCATCAAATAATGGGACAGAATATGCACCGACTCCCGTTTGTCCCAGAGTCTGAGCAAATCGCCGATTACCATAGATCGCTGCCTTCTTTTTCGGGAATTACCTGCTGCAGGGCAATAATCGCTATTTCGATCTGATCGTCTTCCGGCTCGCGTACGGTGGCCGTACCCTGCAGCCACATGCCGGGCATGGATACCAGCTGTGCGATCTTCCCGTCCGAACGGCCGACCGCCCGGTTGACCTCATAGGCCAGTCCCGCAATGACCGGCAGCGTAAGCAGACGCACGCCCATGCGCACCCATGGATTGGGCCAGCCGAAAAAGCTCAGTACAATAATCGAGATCAGCATCACATTAAAAAGAAAGCTGGTTCCGCAGCGCGGGTGCTCGATCGGGTATTGTCTTACATTGGCTACGGTCAGTTCGTCACCGTGTTCATAGCAGTGGATCGTTTTGTGTTCCGCCCCGTGATAGCCGAAGACGCGGTGAATTTCCGGCATCCGGGCGATCAGGATCACATAGGCAAGAAAAATGCCGATGCGGATCAGCCCTTCGGTCAGATTCAGTAAAAACGGATGCGTGATAAACCGCCCGATCAGTCCCGTGAGAAGTGTGGGCACCAGAAAAAACAGAACCAGCGCCGCCAAAAGCGAAAACAGAATGCTGGCCCATTGGTCGATCGTTTTTTGCCGCGCGAGATACCATTTCCGGATCCCTGCGGGCAGATGCTTCTCCAGCCACGTCGGGCCGTCTTCTTCTTCAAATTCCACAATTTCCGCCGAATACATCAGCGCACTCATGCCCATTTTCATGGACTCTATCAGCGTAACCACGCCGCGAACAATCGGCCAGGTTTGCCAGGCCGGTTTCTTACCCGTGAAAACGGGTTCGTCTTTTATCTCAATCCCCCGGGGCGTACGACAAACAATGGCCACTTTGTCCGGCCCCCGCATCAGGATCCCTTCGATCAGGGCTTGTCCGCCGATGGTTGTTTTTTTGATTTCCTGCTTCATTGCTATTTTCTCCCAGAGAATGAAAAAGGCTAAAGCAAACGATTGTGCTTTAACCTTCCACCTTAGTCCAGATTGTACTTTTTCTTGAACTTCTCTACGCGTCCGCCGCGTTCCATAAACTTTTGTTTTCCCGTGTAGAAGGGATGGCATTCCGAACAAACTTCCACTTTGATTTCGTCTTTTGTGGAGGCCGTCGTAAAGGTGTTCCCGCATGCGCAGGTTACCGTTGCTTCCTTATATTCCGGATGAATTTCTTTTTGCATCACTTTCACCTCGATTCAAACGATGAGTCTTGCTGTAAACTATTTAATAATACCACGCCTGCGCGTGTTTTTCAACACTGCGCGAAGTGTAACAAAGACCTGTCCTACAAAATCCCGCCCTTTTAGGCTCCGTTTCCCTCCCGGATCATCTGCTGAATGAACTGGCTGTTCGTGTCGGAGCGGCGCAGGGAGTCATACATTTTTTCCAAAAGCGAATTATCGTTGTCTCTTTGCAGCAATCTTCGGATGAGCACCATGGCGTTGAGCTCGGCATCCGACAACAGGCTCTCTTCGCGTCGTGTGCCCGATGCGACAATGTCGATGGCGGGGTAGATCCTGAGATTTGCGAGGTCGCGATCCAGATGCAGCTCCATATTGCCCGTGCCCTTAAACTCTTCGTAAATGACATCGTCCATGCGCGAGCCGGTATCCACCAGCGCCGTCGCAATAATCGTGAGGCTGCCGCCGTGTTCGATATTTCTGGCTGCCCCGAAAAAACGCTTCGGCTTATGAAACGCGGACGGGTCGATCCCGCCGGAGAGGATTTTTCCCGACGCCGGCTGCACGAGATTGTAGGCGCGTGTCAGCCGCGTAATGGAATCCAAAAGAATGACGACATCTTTTCCGTGTTCCACCAGGCGTTTGGCACGTTCTAAAACGATCTCTGATATGCGCACATGATTCTGGGGAAGCTCGTCAAAGGTGGAGGCAATTACATCGCCCTGTACCGAACGGCGAATGTCTGTGACCTCTTCCGGGCGCTCGTCGATCAACAAAACAATGATTTCAATATCCGGATGATTGACGCTGATGGCGTTGGCGATTTGTTTGAGCAATGTGGTTTTGCCCGCTTTGGGCGGCGATACCAGAAGGCCCCGTTGCCCTCTGCCGATCGGGGCGATCAGATCCACCAGACGGGAAGCAAGAATATGTTTGTCGTGTTCCAGGGTAATGCGTTTATCGGGATAGATCGGGGTGAAGTCGTCGAAATCCGGCCGCTGCCGCAGATTTTCCGGCGTATCGCCGTTGACGGTTTTGACATAAATCAGTGCGTTGAATTTCTCGTTTGTTTTTTCGCGGGTAATTCCTTCGATATAATCTCCGGTTTTTAAACGAAAACGGCGCACCTGCTGCGGCGGCACATACGTATCATTCTCACCGGAATAGTAATGATCGCTGCGCAAAAAGCCGTAGCCGTCCGGATGCAGATCCAAAACCCCGTGCACATCCACCTTGCCATCGTGCTCGCGCGTGGCTTCCGGACGCCGGTGTTCTTTGCGTTCACTGCGTTTTTTTGGTTCTTCCGTGTCTCCTGTTTCTTCGGATTGCGGCTCCGTTTCTTCTTCTACTTCCACGGATTCGGTTTCCTTTTCCTCCTCCTGCACAACGTCCGCAAATTCCACCGCGCTTTCCTGTTCTTTCCGAATCGCTAAAATACGGTCGATCAATGCCTGCTTGCGCAAAGCCGTAAGAGATTTAATGCCCAGTTCCTTGCCGATTTCTCTCAATTCCGTGAGCTTCATACTTTCCAGTGATTTTGTCATAGAGTCCCCTTAATAATGTAGAGTGTAAAAAGTTAGATATAAAGAATAATTAGAATCGGAAATATTATATCATACCCTTTGCACAATTGCCCTCTCCACAACAAAAGAGCGCCTTTTTACAGGCGCTCAAAAAACTCTCACCATCCTTAGTCTACATTCCTTGTGCCAACATAGCATCACCCACTTTTATAAAGCCGGCAATATTTGATCCATCTAACGATACTTTCTTGCGCGGATTCTCCCATACAACGAGAGCCTCTGTAACGCAATATCGAAGATTGTGTATTCTTATCTTATCTAACGATACTTTTGACGGGAAAAAAGAAGCCAGGAAATAACCGCTAATAGTAGAATCCAAAAAAGACCAGCCATACCATCCGTTTTTGCGCCGGCTCGTGCCGTGTCGATGGTAGCTACC
>JGI24712J26585_10000766_pt1 | contig 27427 bp, 18 predicted proteins | sample BioPla3DNA2_FD_26585 | JGI IMG/M metagenome (IMG submission 26585)
GGATGGCGCGGCAGAAACTGCGGCGGGAAGATGAACAGCTCGTTGAGGGGCTTGAAAGCCTGGCAGATGGCGTAGAACATGGGCAGCGCCATGTACACGGCACCCAGCCCCAAGAAGATCAAGATGGCCACATCGCCTGCAGTGGAGCGTGCTATACGCCGGTTGCTGATTCTAAGACGCATTGCTGATCCCTCCCTCCTAACCTATGCGGCGCAGAAGCCTCTGCACCAAACGCTGCACCAGCACCATGGTGATAAACAGCAGCACCGCCATGGCAGATGCATAACCCATTTCGTAGCGCACATAACCGTAGTCGTTGATGTGCTGCACAATTGTCCAGGTGGCCCAATCGGTAGGNGCAGTACCGGTGAGGGCCTGGAGCTGGTCCGCGGCGGCAAAGGAATTGGTAATGCTGATAATCGCCCCGAACATGAGATGGTGCTTCATCATGGGCAGGGTAATGTACCACAGCTCCTGCCAGCGGTTGCGGACCCCGTCGATGGCCCCTGCTTCGTAGTAGATNGGGTCAATGCCCTGCAGGCCGGCGATGAAGGTCAGGAAGCTCACGCCCAAGCTCATCCAGAGCACAACTACGATCACAATGGGCATCATCCACCTGGGGTCCACCAGCCACTGCACAGGCTTGTCGATGATGCCCCAGTAGAGCAGGATGCCGTTGATGTACCCGTAAGCGTCACCGCTGAACAGCACGGTCCAGATCATGAAGGCATTGGCCGAGATGCTGGGGGCGTAAAAGAGCAGCGTCAATACGGCCCTGATCCTCGGCTTAAGTTCGTTGATCAGCCAAGCGAACACAAAGCACAGGGCGTAGCTTAACGGGCCCGTGATGGCCGCAAAGAGCAGAGTATTNTTCACGGCAATCAGGAAGACATCGTCCTCCAAAAACAGGGCCAGGTAGTTGGACCAGCCCACCCAGCGAGGTGGCTCGATCATGTTGAAGTAGGTGAAACTGAGCCCGATGGCGATGGCGATGGGAACAACCACGAAGAGGGCGAATACCAGCAGAAACGGCGCCACAAACAGGTACGAAACCCTCTTTTCCTTCAGCTCCAGCCAGAATGCCTTCATTCACCGTCTCCCCCTTCCAGCAGCCTGTAGCGTTCTAGGATCTCCCGGTACTCCTCGCCCAGCTGCGGTGCTTCCCAATCCAGACGCCATACATGGCTGTAGTGATCCCAAAACAGCTCCTTCCAGCGTTCATCCAGCTCTTCCAGTTCCGTTTCATAGCCGAACTCCATGCGCTTGCGGGCAATTTCCTTATCGATCTCCCGGGCATAGTCCAGCACCGACTCCCTCACNGGGGCGTTCTGCAGTACCACGGCCCTGAAGAGCCAGTCGAACTGCCTGGTCACGTAGTACCCGCCCAATACGGGCGGCACGCCTTCCACCCAATCCCACTGGGCGTTGAGCTGCTCACGCTCCTCCACTCGCCACGGCAGCTCCTGCATGGCCTCCACATTGGCCGTGGCGTAGCGGGCGCTGGCTCCGATCAAGGCTTCCAGCTCCCTGCCGAAGCGCACCTGCGTCTCCTTGCTCGTCCACCACTTCAGAAACTCCCAGGCCTCCTGCTTCTTCTCGGACTTCTCCAAAATGATGGAACCGGTGGTGCCGCTGGGCATGATCACCGCTCCCAGCTGGTCCGTGCGGATCTGCAGGGCATCCTGGGCCACGGGCACAGCCCGGTTGATGGTCCCGTCCGGCTGAGGAGTTCCGGGGATGGGAGCCATGCCCCACTGCCCCCTCAGTTCCGTGGCGAACACCGATAGGGTGTTAAACTCCGCGTAGTTGGCAATGGCCAGGGGCATCTCACCCATGCGGAAGCGGTTGATAAAGTTGTACTGCAGGGGCAGTCCCGATTGGGTAAAGAGGTTGGTCATCTGGGCAAAAATGTCTATGGCCGCATGGGCCGTGAGGTTAGTCTGGATCACATCCTCTTTGTACAAGCTGATGCCGTTCTGGTACAAGAACTGCACGAAGGTGTACATGCTGGGCCAGATGCCGAACTCCAGATGGTGGTTCTGCAGCTCAGGCAGGATCCGCATGACGTCATCCCAGGTTTGGGGAACCTCGAGCCCCAGTTCATCCAGGATATCCTTGCGGTAAAAGAGCATGGGAAAACTCTGCACTTCCGGCAGGGCAAACACCTGATCACGCCAGCGGAAGGTGAGCAGGGCCGACTTCTTAAACCGCTGAGCCACCTCGGGGAAATCGGGGAACTGGGTCAAGTCAGCCACGGCACCGCGGAAGGCCATATCCATATTGGCCGCGCCGATGGCCACATCCGGCTGGTTGCCAGCAATGGTCGCGGGAACCAGCAGCTGGTCCATGAAGGTGATCAGTTCCAAATCCACGTAGATGCCGGTTTCCGGCGTGAAGCTGTCTTCGATCATCTGCTTGAGGATCTGGGCCTGGTCACGGCCCAAACCGATCCACACCCTAATCTTCTGGGGAGATGCGGCTTCGCCCGACTCCCCGCCAATGTCGTGGATGGTGGTGTAATCCCGGACAAACGAAGACCAAAAGGCCCGGGCTTCATGCACCGCAACCTCCCAGAAGGTAGGTTTGGCCCTGGGCATTTTCTGCTCGGGAGATGCCACCACTAAGAAGTCAATCTGCAGGGGCTGACGCCTGGAGGTCATGATCCAGGTTCCCAGCTGTCCGATGGCATCCCGGTACTCCTGCAGCAGATTGGGAATGGCATCGGGCTTGTCATACATGCGCTCCAGCATGCGCGCGAAGTCCAGCAGGGCAGCGGCGTGGCTCAGCTGCCCGGTGATGCGCTCCAACTCCGCTGCAAGGTAGCGCAGATCCTCTGCCCCCGCCTTGATCCTCTCCAAGAGCTGCGGTACCCGCTGCTCCAGCTGGTAGCTGCGGATGGGATCGGGCGTGGGCGAAGTGATCATGATAATGCTGCGGTAAACGCCATTGAGCTCGTAGAGGAGATCCTCGGCAAACTCAATGAGGGGCCCCAGATCCCCCAGAACTGCTTCTAAACGGATTTCATGCTGCCCCTTGGTTAGGTAGAACAAGAAGGGCTCGCCCAGCTCCTCTTCTCCCANCTGGGTAATCTCATAGCGGGAGGAGAAACGGAAGGGAATGGCGGCCACTTCCGCGAAGGGCACCTGGCCATCAATGAGCAGCCTGCGGTTGCTCAAGTCCCCCCGGTTGATGTTCTGCTTGCCCTTAATGGCGATTTTGTAGTACCCATCTTGGGGAATGTCAACCTGCCAGGCAATCCAGTCCCCCACTTCTGTCCAGCGATGCCCGCCGATGGAGTTCAGCCTGGTCTCGGCGTGGTGATAGGGCACCACCGTTGGATCGCCGGGATCAGCCACGGCAAACAGGGACGGACTGGAGCGGTAGCTCGACGACTCTCCTTCAATCTGNATGAAGATGCCCTGCAGCGGCTCCACCCGAGGCTGTTCAGCCCTTACCTCCGCGTAGGGCTTGGGAACTGGTGCTTGACAGAGGCGCAGATGCCCGATGATCATAGGCTCTGCCCGAGAGATCAGGCGGATGGTGTTCCAGCCCTGCTGGAAATGGAAGAGCAGGGGCTGCTCTTCGTAGCCCTGGGCGTCGGTGAGCAGCACCGTCTGCCACATGGGCTTTTCCACCTGCCTGGGCCTGATCTCATTGCCAGCGGTATCAAACTGGGATGGGCCTGCATCGCCGAAAATCCGCCGGAAGACCAGGTATTCTGCGCTGTTGAAGGGCAGTTCGCCGTTGATCTCAATGCTGCGCTCCATGGACGAACTGCGTCCAGCCGCGGGGTAGTAAGCCAGCTCAATATTGTACAGGCCAGCTTCCTCCACCCAGAATTCCCACTCGATCATGCCTTGTTCATCAACCCAGACTGACCAGCCGGGGTAGCCTTCATGATCAAGCAGCAGCTTAGTTCGGGCAGTGGCCCGGGCAAACCCGGATCCGTTGATGCGCACCTCGCGCTGAGGATAGGCCGGCTCCGCGAAGCTGGCCAGATATTCCCGGTAGGTTGGGATCTCCCCAAACCTGCTCAAAGCAGCCTGTGCCGGCTCGCAGTAGTAAACGAACGCTGGCAGGAGTAGAAGGCAGCCGAGCACAAGTATGAAACCTGTTCGCAGGCGCCTCGTGAGCATGATGGTTTCCTCCTTAGTCTTCCTGAGCAGTGCCGTATTTCTCCTGGTTCTCCCTCCAAGGACGGGAAGGATCTACAACCGCCCAAAAACTGGGTTTGGGGTTGCCCCGGCCGTCAAACAGCAGGGGATAATCGGGGCGGTTAGGCACGGGGAAGTTGTTCTTCCAGCTGTGGCTGTCTTTCACTCCCCACCACGTAACCCGTTCAATGACATCTGAGTATTCCTTAAACAGGCGGAAGATGGCGGCATAACGGTTGGCCTGTTGATCCTGGACAGCCTCGGGAAGGCCCCCGGGATAGCGGTTGGCCCTGTCGTCCCAGGTATAAACGCTGATATCCAGCTCGGTAATATGCACCTTCACCCCTAAGGATGAGTACAGCTCAATGGCCTCGCGGATCGCCTGGACGCTGGGGTGCTGCAGATCCCAGTGCCCCTGCATGCCGATACCGTCCACTCTGATGCCCTTGTCCAACAGGCCCTTGACCAGCTGGTAAATGGCGTCGCGCTTGGGGCCATCCGCGGCGTTGTAGTCGTTATAATAAAGCTCCGCATCTGGATCGGCCTCGTGGGCGAAGCGGAAAGCATGTTCAATATAGTCCTCGCCAATGATGCGCAGCCAGGGCGTGTCCCTCAGCTCCCACTTCCCGGTGGCGGGATTGTATTCCACCGCTTCGTTCACCACATCCCAGCCCTTGATCCTGCCTTTGAAATGGCCCACCACGGTCTTGATATGTTCCTCCATCCTGGCCAGCAGGACTTCCCGGCTCACTTCTTTCCCATTTTCATCCTTGAACACCCAATCCGGTGTTTGGTTGTGCCAGACTAGGGTATGCCCGATTACCTCCATGCCGTGTTCCTGGGCATACTGAACCAGGTTATCAGCTTGGTTGAGGCGGAAGTCGCCGGGCCGCGGNTGCAGCGCTTCCCACTTCATCATGTTCTCTGCCGTGACCGCNTTGAANTGATCCAAAAGCGGTTCATCCATCCAATAATTAGACCGGGCGGCAAAACCAATTAAGAAATCCTCAGCATAGAAGTCCTTCAGCATGGGTACCCCTCCTGCTTCCCCCGCAAAGGGTATTATCAGACCGATCACTACCATCAACAGCAAACTCTTTCCAAAAAGACTCCTGCTTAGCACCCTTTCACCTCCCGTGTGTTATCCCACAATTCCTGTCCGTTCCACGCTCTCCACGAAGTAGCGCTGCAGGAAGATGTAAAGAATTAAGAGCGGCAGGATGATCATGAGCATCCCCGCGTTGTTGATCAGAGAGTAGAAATGNTCGTCCAAAAAGCCGCTGCTGGAGGCCAGGGCATCCGCGTCTTTGACGGCATTGGCCACTTTGGTGGCGGCACCCTCCAGCGCCTGCGGCAGGAAGTTGCGGCCGGCCATGAAGGTGGTCACATACAGGTAATCGTTCCACTGCCAGACGAAGGAGAACAGGAAAGTGGTGACCAGGCCGGGTACGGCACCGGGGATCATTACCCGCCAGAAAGTGGTGAAGGGGCCGGCGCCGTCGATATAGGCGGCCTCCTCCAGTTCCTTGGGCATACCCCTGAAAAACTGCCGCATGATGAAAATGTACAAACCGCAGCGAAATCCAGTACCGGTTAGGCTCATGAGGATAAACGGCCAATAGGTTCCGGTCAGATTGAGCGGCTGGCCTTTGAGCAGGCCAAAAAAGTCGAAGAACCTAAAGTTGAGATAGCTGGGGGTCATGATCAGCTGAGGCGGGATCATGAGGGTGAAAATGGCCAAACCAAAGATGATCTGGCTCCCGGGGAATTTGAAGCGGGCCAGGCCGTAACCCACCATGGAACAGGTAAACAGCTGCAGCACGCTGGTTAGGGCCGCCAAAAAGAAGGACCGGCCAAAGGCATTTACGTAGTCCATATGCTCCCACATCAGCCTGAAGTTGCGCAGGGTGGGCTTCCTGGGAATCCAGCGCACCGATTGATCATACAGATCCTCCATGCTCATCAAGGCCGTGGAGAAGCGGTAGATGAGGGGCTGCAAGATCACGTAGGCGATGCCGATCAACAGCACCGTGCGCAGAAGAGCTACGACACGTTTTCTCCACTTTTCTTTTGCTGCAAGGCTCATGTTTGCACCTCCCGGCTAAACGTGGTAAAAGACACGCCGCGACAACAGACCGAACACCGCGAGCAGGATCAAACCTATGGCTACGAAGTAAATCATGGCCATGGCCATGCTCACTCCATAACCCGCGCCCCGGAGCATGGTTTCCCTGATCAGCACAACCAGCTCGTTATTCATGGCCGTGAAGGAGTCAATCACGGTGTAGATTAGATTCACCAAGATCAAGGGGCTCATCATGGGGAAAGTAATCAGCCAGAAACGCTCCCAGCCCGTGGCCCCCTCCACGCTGGCGGCCTCGTACACTTCTCTGGGGATGGACTGCAGGCCCGCCAAGAAGATCAGGATCTGCACCCCGGAGGCGCGAATCACCGTGGGCAGCGCTTGGATAGCGTCGATCACGTAGTCCACCATCCCCGCAGGAAAGCGGGCGGCAGCAAAGAAGCTGCGCACTGCCGCACCCCCAAAGAACGGTGCCCCTTCCGCCAGGTGCTTAACCATGATCTGGGCATAGTCCTGAACCTCCATTTTCATGACCACCCCAGCACCAAGAATGACAGGCAGGAAAAACAGGGTACGGACAAAGGTACGACCCCGGAAATCGCTGTTCAAAATGGTGGCAGCGAAGAAGCTGAAACCAATGATCATGGGAAGCTCAGTGGCCAGCTTCACCAAAACCTCAGTGAAGGTCTTGGAAAACTCCGGGTGCACCTGCAGGGCATAGCCGTAGTTCTCCCACCCCTTGGGCTGCAGTTCAAAGGTCTGCGGCGTGAGCACCAGCTCGTGGAAGCTGATCACCACCGCTTGGTAAAAGGGGACGGCAAACAGGAAAATGAAGCCGACTAGAAAGGGGACCGTGAACAAAAACCCGGCCAGCTTCTGCCTCCTGGAAAAACTCATGGGCCGTCGTTTCCTCTTCATCTCAGTTCCCCCCTTGCAGAACCACGTAGCCCACTGCCGGCACAACCAAACCTTCTGGCAGGCGGTGGGGCTGCGAGGTGTAATTCACCACCACACGGAGCCCGTTATGGTAAGTGGTTTCACACACGTTGTGGGCCAGCACTTTGTGATCTACTATGGCCGCGGGCCAGGCATCGCCCAGAACTTCCCGGACTGTGTTGTAGACAGCCAAGACATCGCCTTTGATATCTGGGTAGTACGTGGAAAACAGGTAGTCGAAATCGGTGTTCTTCGTCAAAGACGAGGGTTCCCAGGTTAGGGCAAAGTAAGGAGCAGCCCCCGTCTCCAGAAGTTTCAGGAGATAGAAATCGCCCCTGTGATCCGCTAGGTTGAAGGGCTCACCCGCGAACTCCATGTAACCGCTGACCACCATGGCGTAAAAGGGCACTGTCTGGTGCAGAATTGCCTCACCACGGGCGTACAGTGGCGCCTCAACCAGCACTTCAGCGTAGGGCAGCAGATAGGCGTTGCTGCCGGCGATCATCAGCCGTCTATCCTTAGCCAGCCTGCTCACCTGCTCGGCAATGATCTCCGCCGCCATGACCCGGTCCACAAGCTTGCTCGGGTTCAGCCGGTAGTCGGCATAGAGCAAGAGCCCCAAATCCCCCAGCGCCAACCCGGAAGTTCCATGGCGTTCATACCCCTTCAGAAAGGAGTCCACTACGCCGGCGAGGCGGGCAGGGGACAAGAGCGCAACCTTCCGGTCATCTATGGGCTGGTAGGTAGCGATGTGGAATGTATTAAGGGTTGCTCCGCTTCTGTCCAGGCCCCTGGGAGCATGGAGGAACTCAAAATACAGGTCGATCGGGCTGTTGCGGTGAACCTGCAGGAAATCCACGCTGGGATAGAAATCTACGCCCAGCTCCTCCAGGTACCGGTTGAGCTGCTGCCAGCTGCGGCTGTTGCCCACCGCTCTCTCCAGGGGAGCCCCCCTGGGGTAGACATGGCGAATACCGCCCCGCAGCCATCCCAGGTAGCGCAACCTGAGACTGTCCACGCCTTCGGCAAGCAGATCTTCCACCAGAAGCTTGGTCTGTTCATGGGTGGTAAAGGGTTCCACCACATTGGTGGGTATACCGAGCACCGGCTGTACACGGTCGAAGGAGCCAATGACATCCACAATCAGGGGCAGTTTGCCGCCGGGGTCAAGTTTGCTCAAACCGTGCTTTTCCACCAGGTAGTCCTGGTAAGCCCGGGCCATGCCGGCGTAGCTGCTCTCTTCCCTAGGCAAAAAGACATAGCGGATGGCGGTGTCGCTCTGGTTCAGCCTAGCTTGATACATGAGGATGGACAGCTGCCGCAGATGGATCAGTTCACCCTCTGCCTGCATGTTCACCCGAGCTGCAGAGCGCACTTCAAAGGACGCCCACACCTTGTTGTAGGAATCGCGCATGCCGGGCAGCATAGCTTCGATTCTGGCGGCAGCGTCCCCCTCTTCAATGATGGCCAGAAATGCCTGTTCGTTTTTCACAACCCCGAATACCGGGAGATAAATCTGCCCTTTGAGCATGGAGGAATACTCCCTTAGGGGNATGGCCGCGTGATCCTGGCCGTACACCCTGCGGCTGTACGGTTCCGCCAGGGGNGAAGTCCGGTTGAAATAGATCAGGGCACCAGCGCCGTCGGGAACAAACATGTAGCCCTGATCCTCCACGCTTCCCGCGCCAAAATAGGGAAGCACGCTGATGGCGGTGAGGGGATAGGAAACCTCCTGCTCATTCTTGGGATCCCACACCTTATCGGGGAAGCGGATCTCCTGCGTGGGGACGCGCACCACCAGCTCGTCGCCGTCCAGCAGGTATTCCACGGTAATCTCAAACTGGCGCAGGTCGGGATACGGGGGCGCAACGCTGTAATACTCGTGGTCGTAAGCCACATCTTCCGGCGTATAACCGGCCGCCTTGACCAGTTGAACAGCATCATCAACATCCCACTGCATCACGTTCCACTTGAGCAGCAGGGTTGGCGTATTGCGCAGACCCACGATCTCTTCGGGCTTGACTTCCCCTAAAGAGTCGTACTTCATGTGATCCCGAATCAAGACCAGGTACTCCTGGAACAGCCGCCGCNTATCATTGGTTCGAAAGCGCGGCTCGTCTACTTTGATGCCCCAGCCCTGTAACAGGCGATCGAAGTCCACGCCCATGATGCTCAGATCTTCACCGCTATCATAGCCCTCTTCCAGGCTGAAGAGGCCGTACATGTCCCGAAGAAACTCCCGATCCTTCTCCCGGGGTATGTTGGCCAAGATCAGCTCGTTGAACCTCTCTTCGGAAATGATGGTAGGCAGGTAATCCCTGTCCTGCCAGACCTTCCCGAACTTGTATTTCACCCTCAAGCCGTTCTCCAGGGGCGTGATCTCATACTGCCCATAGGCCACGCTGTCGTTGAAGCTGTCCATCTGCTGCTGCTGGTTGGCGTAGTAATAGGTCAAAACCAGCTGTGAGCTTAGGCGGGNTTTNGACGCGCCCCTGGCCAAGGTTTCCTGTTTGTCACGGCCCGGAGGATTGGAGAACCACACCGCCCCCGTCTCCTTGTGCACTACTGCTATCTCCGCGGTATCGGCTTTGTAATACAGCTCCAAGAATTCGTTTTCCGCGCACAGCTCAAAGCCGGCCAATTGGTCGGCAGCGTAAGCGAAGGATGCCAAGGCAGCCAGGAACACTATGAGCGCCGCAAAATGAGTGAAAATTCTAGAGCGCATAACAGCTCTCAGCCCCTCTCATATTGCTTCAAGACTAGGTGCGGTGGATCGCTTCCGTCAGCAACTGCCGGATAAACATGATCACCTGTTCAGTGAGGGCGATGAACAACAGCCCCAAAAAGAGTGCGAAGGCCATNCCCATAAGAGTTGAAATGCAGGTGAAAATGGTCTTGCGGAAATCGTACTCGTGGGTGACCATGGTGGCACCCACAATGAGCAGCACCACCGCCCAGCCCAGCCCCGCGGACATGAGCATGTAGTAAAAGGCGCCTTCTTCTTGAATCAAGAAGTTGCTGACAATGGTTAAGGGCACAACTGTCAGGATTACTGGGATCAAGGCAAAGGCGCTGGCAATGTACACATCCTTCAGGGTTCCTTTGCCCTCCATCAAGGTGGTGAGCGCCCAGTTGACAAAGGTCCAGAGCAGGAAGGGCAGCACAACACTGCCGATTTCCACTAAAAGGTTGATCTTGCTCAAATCGGCTCTGTTAAAGATGAATCCCGTATACTGCCTGGCGAACACAAAGGTGAGCACAACCAACGCCAGGATAATGGTGGCCGCCAGGGGTGTCCCCTTCCGCTCCTTCTTCAGCCTCTCAAAACCGTCGAAGGGGTGGATGACCGCATACAAGCCAAAGCGCAGGCTCTCCAAGGTTTTCTGACCAAACCTGCGGCGCTTGGCTCCGGCTGCAGCCGCTTCCCGCACGGCAGACCGTGCTCTCCGTGCCGCCCACAGCCTGCGGCCTGTGAAGATCGCTGCCAGCACCACCACGAAAACGGCAAAGGCTTGGGGGAAATACTCGTAAACCAGTTCTTTTCTGTACAGCTCGAAGGCATCGGAATACTCCGTACGGTTGTTGCCCAACTTGAAGCTTTTCATGGCCTCGGCGTACTCATCCCGCCTGAGAAGCGCACGGCCTATACCCGTATAGGCCACATCGAAGTTGGAGTTGAGCACCAAAAGCTGCCCCCAGATCTTTTCGGCCAGATAGTAATCACCGCGATCATAGGCATCAAGGGCAGCCCAGATCAGCAGCGCATAATCGGTGGGTTCAAAGACCACTATGCCTCCCCTTTTGGAGTCCAGGACAAGCATGGTCTTATCCAGTGCGTCAATGGCCACGGGACTGGAGACTTGGCCGTGGCCCGTGCCGTAGTAGCCGAAGTCGTAGAGGAGGTTGCCGTTGTTATCGTAGGTAAAGACCCTCCCCCTGTTTCCGTCCAAGACGCTGTACACCCCGTAAGGCTGAACAGTGATGTCCACCAGCATGGAGGAGGTGCGGCGGGTGGCCGTCGACCAGCGGTTAGGGAACTCTACATCCCCCATGGGTATGGAGAAGCCCAGCCGCCTGAGGAGGTCTTCGCCCTTGGCATTGATCCTGCGGATCTTGATGGCGATACCGCCTTCATCTTCTTCCTTGTCCTCGGCGTGGCTCGTGGCGTAGATAAAGCCTTCCGGATCCAAATCGAAGTTCGTGTACTCCGTGGGCAGAAATGCCCTGATCCTCTGGCGCTGCTCCTTGGTGGCAAAGCGGCTCCACAGGTAATCGGCCAAGCTGGGAGTAACGCGGGGAGCACCCAAGAACCCTCGGAACTGGCCGTCGGCGCTGAAGCTTATGAACCCTTCGTATAAGTCCTGGGCGATCACGTAAATCCTGCCGTGCTCATCCACACCCACCTTGAGCGGCCGGTAGTTGAAGTTAGCCGGTAAAACCCCTTCCAGCTCTGCTTGGGGTGCGGGCAAGATGCGGTTCAGGCTTCCATCGGGTTTGAGGTGCACAATGCGCCCGTTGCCCGTATCCGCGACGTAGATGTGGCCCTCTGGAGTGACAAAAACGCCCATAGGAGAATTAAAGCTGTCCCCGTCTCCAAATTTGGAGATCTCCCGGAGCAGCTTAAAGTCCCGATCGGCCACAACGACGCGGTTGTTGCCCGTATCCACTATGTAGATCTCACCCTGTTCCGAAACAAACAAATCATTAGGATTGTTGAGCGCGCCTACCTGCAAGTCTTCACCGCGTACGACTCGGGAAGGAAGATACGCCTGAGGACTGGGTACCGCCTTTTCCCAGAAATCATACAGATAGCTTGTATACGGGACGGTGAAGTTGGTGATCGAGGTGCCCTGGGCGTGAACAAGACAGCTGGCCGCCAAAAGGATCACCGCTGCTGCCAACACCTTCCGCCACATCATCGCCCACCTCCCTGTTCTCTCCTCTAATGTCTGGAAGGTCTGTGAGCCCGCAGGCTCACAGACCAAAACCGTTCAGAGTTTACTGCTTGAGGTACTCGTCAATCATTGCTTGNCCTTGAGGTTTGAACTCGTTGACGATGGTCGAAGCTACGCCGCCGCCCTTGATCCCCATGATCACGCCGCCGTAGGGGGTCTCACCCTCCCACCAGGCGCCGAGGAAGTTGTGGTAGTAAGCAGCGTCGCCGTCCACCTCAGACACGCCGCGATTGAGAACCTCGTAGGAGGTGCGGTCAAAGGCGCGGGCGCGGATATAGTCCTCCATTGTTTCATAGTAGTCTTCCAGCGGGAAGAGGAAGTTGTCCAGGGCAATCAGGCCCAGCGGATAGGCAGCGTTCCTGGGCAGGAAGATGGCATCGGCCACTCCAGGCGAGAAGACATAGTCATCCACATCGTCGCCCATGGGCAGGGGCAGGATGCCGTGCTTAAACTCATACTGTGTTGCATCAATCTGCCACATGGGCATGATGCCGATGGCCGTGCGGCCAGTGATGAACTCCCGCATCTGCCAGTCACCGTAGGAGATGCCTAGTACGTTCTCCCATTCACCCAGTTTGCGCAGGGCATTGATAGCCTGGGGTTCGTCCAAGGCGTAGTAGACCCTGCCGTCATCGCCCAGTCTGGTGATGGCTCCACCGTTGGAGAAGATCATGAACATGGGATCGATGAAAGCCAGGGCCCACTGATCCACCACGCCGTCGCCATCGGTGTCGCGGGTGACCTGCCGGCCGATTTCCTCCACCATCTTCCAGTTCCATTCGCCATTTTCATAGAGCTCGTAGGGATCAGGCAGGCCTTCCCGCTCAAACATATCCAGGTTCACTACCGCAAAGGGAGCGTGCCCGTAGTCATCGGGAGTGCCAACGGAGAAGTGGAACATGTTCCCGTCAAAGATCAGGCGCTCGTTCTTCTCGCGGGTAATGGGCGAGAGAGTCTCGAAATACTCGGGAGGCAGGATTTCATTAACTGGATAGAATGCGCCGCGGGTAGCCAAGCTGAAGTAGGCTATGTGCGGCAGGCGCCAGAGGTCGTACTGCGAATCTCCAGAGAGATAGCGGTTGAGGGCCAGCTCGCCCACTTCATCCCAACCGGCGGTTACGATCTGGATGTCGCCGATGTTGAAGAGTGCCTTAGCTTCTTCCAAGCGCCCAGCCCGGGCTCCACCCTCGTAGAAAGCCTCGAGGTTGTCGAAGTGTGCCACGACAGTTACGGTTGCACCTTGAAAGTCAATGTCCCCAAAGTTGTAGCGATCAGACTCGTAAGCAAACACCGCACTCGACAGCACAATGACCAGCACGGCAGCAAGCAATCCAATCCTTTTCACTATTCACTTCCTCCTTTGCTTGTTTTGCTTATACACCCCGTCGTCCAACGCAAAGTATTCGCTAGGAAGCGACCCCCCCTTCATTCAGCGATAGTCGGATCTGCCCAACGCTCGTTGGGCAGCAGCGGATACCAGCCAGGTCGCCGGGAGTCCCGGTCGTACGGGTAACCCCCCAGCTTTTTGTAAAGTTCGGCGTAGTGCTGAAGCCTCTCACGATCCAGCTTAACTCCCAAGCCCGGTTCTTCCGGCACTTGGATCTTACCGTCTATGATTCTAAACTTACCGCCCTGCACAATGTCGTCGCGCAGATGGTGGTAATGGGCGTCAATGTCAAAGGAAAGATTGGGCAAGACCGCTCCCAGATGCAGCATGGTGGCTAGCTGAATGCCCAGTTCGCCCGAGGAGTGCACACTCACTCCCAGTTGGAACGTCTCGCAGACGTGGGCTGCTTTCATACAGGCGCGGATCCCACCCCAGAAGGTGGTGTCGAGGAGGATAACATCGGCTGCGGGATGGAGAATGTTTTGAGCGAGTTGCTCGAAGTTTACTACCACCGTGTTCGTGGCCAGGGGAATGCGGGTCTTCTCCCGCACNCGCCGCATTCCNTTTAGGCCCCAGGTGGGATCTTCCAGATAATCATTGCGGATATGTTCAATCTGGCTGGCAAACCAGATGCTCTCTTCCACACTCCAGCAGGCGTTGGGATCGATCCGGAAGGAATCTTCGGGGAATTCTCCGGCCAAGGCTTGATAGGCTTCAAGTTCGTAGCCGGGGTCAAAAACGCCCGCTTTTAGTTTGTGGGTGCGGAACCCATAAGTCTCCTTCAGCTCCCTGGTGTGCGCCAGGAGCTGCTCGATGGTGCGCACTTCATCATAACGGCCGTCGTCGCTGCGGTAGCGGAAAAAGAGATAACTAGATAAAGGAACCTCATCGCGCAGCTTGCCACCTAAGAGTTTATAAACTGGCAGGCCCAAGGCTTGGCCCACAATATCCAAGCAAGCAAACTCAATGGCGGCCATGAGCTGCGTGCGGTTGTTGTATAGGCTTGCCGTAGGATTGCAGATCTTAAAGCGCAGTTCCTCCAGGGCAAAGGGATCATGGCCCACAAGGTAAGGCTTCAGGCCGAGAAAACTGCAGCTCCGCGCTTTCACCGCCGCCTCCCATTTCTCCCAATCCAATGAGGCCGTCATCGGTCTCGACTTCAATAACTGTGCGGACAAAGCGCCCCCAGTGCTCGCCATTGCTGTGGCGGAGAGGAGCCTCCAGGGGGACAGTAACCGTGGTGGGCCGAATATCTACAATCTTCATCTAGACCATCCTTTCACCGCGCCTCTTCACATATCCACGAAATACTCTGGATACTCAGCCATCAGTACGTCCTTTTCCACTATGATCATGCGCAGATGGTCGCTCATGATCTTCTTTGCCGCGGCTTCTCTCCCGTCCGTCAAGGCCTGTAAGATTTCCTTGTGCTGCAAAAGAATCTGCTCCCAGCGAGAGTCGTGGGACAAACGGAGCACCCTTACTCTATAAAAATCTATGTTCAACTGCTTGACCATTTCATACGTGCGCTCTTTACCGCAGGCGCGGAAAATGGTGGCATGGAACTCATCATCCAAAGCCAGCATTTCCAGGTAATTCTTGTTCCGGCAGGACACCTCTTGGGCAGCCAGATTGGACTCCAGTTTGTGAATGTCTTCCTCCGTCAAGTGCCCGGCTGCTTCCTCAATAACCGCCTTTTCCATGATCTCCCGCACCCAGCGGCCTTCTTCCATGGTTTTCAGGTTGATCAAGGAGACATAGGTCCCGCGCTGGGGGTAAACATCCACCAAACCATCTTGCTGCAGATGGACAAAAACTTCGCGCACAGGGGTCCGGCTCACTTTAAACTCCTCAGAGATCTCTTGCTCCGACATCTTAGTGCCCGGCTTCAAATTGAGGTGAAGAATATTATGGCGCAGGGTGTTGTAGACAAACTCCCGCGCAGATGCCCTGCTTCCCCTGATCCGTCGCCTTGTAGTCAAGTCTTGGATCGGAATCGCCTCCTACGATGCAAGCTACCATGGTAGTATACTTTAATAATACGTAACACTTTTATAAAAGTCAACCCAAGTTTATCCTATCGGTAAAAACTGCAGCCAGGCCAGGTCGAACTGGGAACCGGGAAGAAAGATCAGCCGCACCTGGGCCCTGCCCCTAAGGGGCTCAAGGGCAAAAACCTGTTCTTCGTAGCCTTCAGCTCTGACGAACTCCACCTGCTGCCGCTCTTCATTGCCACCGCGCACCACGCTGAGCTGAACCGCCGCCTTGGCCAAGGGGGTGCGCCCGCAGAGGATCAGCCCGGCCGCCCCCTCAGGGCCGAAATCAAGCTCACCGAAGTCCAAAGTGACATTATTGCCGATCTGTTCGATTCTCTCGCCTCTGATCACGAACTGGTCCCCGTAAACCCTGTCGCATTCCGCTGCAGGAATTCTAGCGAAAGCCCGCCTCTGCCGCTCAAAGGAAAAGCCTTTGATGTGCAGCTTATCCTGGGTGACTATCCACAAAGAAGTGACGCCCCTTAAGCGCTTGTGCAGCCTGAAAGTCTCACTCTGATAGACATTCCAGCGGGAGGGCTTTTGGTAAACCGCCTCCAGGAGAAGCACACTGCCCTCTTCCCCGGGCTTACCTTCCCAAAGCTGCAGGGGGTAGGGGCCGCTGGTTAAGGCAAAAATGGGTATGGTGACGGTGTCGGAGCCGCCTGGCCCGAAGTCCAGGTCGGTAAAACCGATCTGAGTTTCTACTCCCCTGGCGGTGGCCACTCCCCGCTCGTTGCCCGGGCCTGCCTCGCCCACCACCGCATCAAAGAGGCTGCCCGAGACAAACTGATACGGATCCTTGCAGAGCTTGCCAAGGCCCACCACTGCAAATTCCAGTTCTGCAAAAAGCCGCACGGCGGCAGTGCCATTCCTGCTCAAACAGCGCAGGCGGAACTGGCCGTCGCCCAGGGCCAGGAGGCGAACTGCCTGCTCCCCCTGTTCCACGATCCTCGCCAGGTGTGAATCAACACCTCCAGGACCCACCACCCTCCAGGTCAGATCGGGATAGGAGGTATCGACGGGGAAAAGCCTGGCCTGCACCGTGATTTCTCTGCGCCGGGAAGTGAGCACCCTCTCCCCCTCGGCTACAAGCTCAATCTTGCGCAGGGGCACTTCTCCCGGCCTTCCCGTGTGCACAGGCCGCCCTTGGTTGACTTCCTGTGCAGCCACTCCCCTTGGAGGGCCTCCTGCCGCGGGAAGGCTGTGAAACACTGCAGTTGCTTTAGGCAGTCCGGGGGAGGAGACATCAAGCACCACTTCTCCCGGCTCCAGGCGGGCAGCGATGATGGCCAAGAGTCTCCCACTGAACAGCCTCCTGCTCGTACCTTTGTAGGAGTCGTAATCGGTGCTGTCGCCGTTATCCAGACCGACCAGGCGCCCTGCCCCGCTCACCCGCACTTCCACCCGGTTCACGGCATTCTCCACGGGATTCCCTGCTGCATCCTCCATGGAAATCTCCACGAAGATTAGGTCTGTGCCATTGGCCTGAATTTCCTTTTTGTCTGCCTTGAGCCTGATTCTAGCCGGATCGTCAAAGGAGCGCCGCACGGCGCAGGCCAGCACCGTGCCCTGTTCATCCAGGGCTTTGGCCTTGAGTTCACCGGGCAGATAGGGAACCTTCCAGCTGGTGACATAGAGGTGCTCAGGCTCGCGCATATCCCTGCGCCCNAGCTCCTGGCCGTTCAGCTCCAGCACAACCACGGGCGCGTTGGAACAGACCCGCACGTCTACAATCTGGCCNGGGCTCCAATCCCAATGGGGGTACAGGTGCACCATGGGGTTTTCTCCGTAATCAGTCCAGGCCGCTTGATATATATAATAGGAATCTTTGGGAAAGCCAGCGGTGTCCAGCTGGCCGAAGAAGGAGTTTTTACTGTGGTAGGGAGTGGGCTCACCAATGTAGTCAAAGCCGGTCCAGATGAACTGGCCCAAAGAAAAGGGAGCTTCCCGCTCCGCGTCCAGGCAGGCCTGGGTGCTCTTCGCACCCCAGCTCACGGNACTGTTACCCAAAGCAGAGCACTGACCGTCATCCTCACCCAAGATGGAGGCTTCCAGGGGAAAGTGGTAGATGCCCCGGCTCTGCACCACGGCGCTGGTTTCACTACCGTAGATTGCCCAGTGCGGATACTGCTCCCGATGCGCCCTGTACAAATTGGCTCCGTANTTGTACCCCACAGCGTCCAAAAGCTCAGCGCAGACCTGGGTGTTTTCCCACTGCAGGTAGTTGGAAGCAAAGGTGATCAGCCCATTGCCGCGGGGATCATGCCGGCGCACCAGGTCCATGAGGAGTTTGGTCAACTCGAAACCCCGCTCCCCCAGGTGGGTATCTAAGATCTCATTGCCAATACTCCACATGAGCAGGCTGGGATGGTTGCGGTCCCGCCGCACCCAGCTGGCCACATCCCCCTCCACCCACTGGGGAAAGAAGCGGGCGTAGTCAAAGGGTGTCTTGGACAGCTCCCAAACATCGAAGGCCTCGCTGATCACCAAAAAGCCCAGCTCGTCCGCGAGCTCCATAAAGCCCTTCGCGGGCACGCTGTGTCCTGTGCGGATGGCGTTGACCCCCATCTGCTTCAACAGCTCCAGGCGTCGGCGCAGTGCTCCCTTGTTGAAAGCAGCCCCCAGGGCGCCCAGATCATGGTGCTCGCACACTCCGTTCAGCTTGAACCGGCTGCCGTTGAGCAGCAGTCCCTGCGTAGGGCTGAGGCTCACTTCCTTAAAACCGATCCTCTGCTCCACAGTGTCTAGTACCTGGCCTGTCCTGGTATCCGCAAGAGTGGTCACCAGCCTGTACAACCGCGGCTGCTGCGGGCTCCACAGCTCCGCTTCCTCCACCACCAGCTCCTGCCTGTTCAGGACGGTGCCCCTTTCTGGGACCAACACGGCGCGGGAGTGGGCCTTCGGCGTTTCGCCCTGGAAAATGGTGTGGAGGAGGGTGAGCTGCGCCCCAGGGGCCGCTTCCAGCTCGCAGTCCACGCTGACCAGCCAGTCAGCGGAGTCTTTCAGACGCCTGCTGCAAACATAGATCCCATCTGTGGCTAGGTAATTATCACCGCGGGTTTTCAGCCAGACGCTGCGGTAAATGCCCGCTCCAGAATACCAGCGGCTGTTGGGAGCTTGATGTACCACCCTAAGTAGGATCTCGTTCTGACCAGGCTGCAAAGCCTGGGTGATTTCATATTCGAAGGAGGTATACCCGTTCTTCCAATCCCCGATCCAAGTTCCATTGACATAGAGGGAACAGTCCATATAAACGCCTTCGAAATAGAGGAATACACGCTTCTGCCCTTTATAATGCAAATACCGTCTGTACCAGCCGATCCCATCTGCGTAGAGGTTCTTAGAGTCGTAGATCAGCCAATCGTGGGGCAGATCCACACGGGTAAACTCCAGCCCTGCCGGGTCAGCCTGATCCAGCGGCCCTTGAGCAAACTGCCAGCCATCGTTGAGCAGAATGGTTTCTCCCACACCCAGCCCTCCCTTGACGCATCTACCAGCTCTATTCCCACTCCCCCTTTGTTTCCAAGGGGTTAAATCCGCCAAATCGGCCGCAAAAATTGGGTTGACTTTTATCAAAATGTAAGATATTATTCAAGTATACTACCATGGTAGTATAAAAGTGGGCGGAGGGCAAGAGATGAAAAGTACCTTAGCGGTCAACCGCAAACGGATAACCACTTACCTGCGCAAATACTGGTCTCTTTATCTGATGCTGTCCATCCCCATTGCTTACTTCATCATTTTTAGATATGTTCCCATGACTTATATTCAGATTGCCTTTAAGCGCTACAGTATTGTCCAGAGCCCCTGGGAAATGCCCTGGGCGGATAACAATGGTTTTGAGTACTTTATCAAAGCCTTCCGCAACCTGGATTTCCTCTACGCTCTGCGCAACACTCTGCTCCTGAACGTGCTCGATCTGGTCATCGGCTTCCCTGCACCCATCATTTTAGCCCTACTCCTCAACGAGCTGACCTTCCCCCGCTTCAAGCGCTTTACTCAATCCGTGGCTTACCTCCCCCACTTCCTTTCTTGGATTATCATTGCCGGCCTAGCCAAGCAGCTGTTTGCTCCAACCAGCGGCTTGGTCAACATTGCCTTGAACCGGCTGGGCTTCGAGTCCATACCGTTTCTAAATGATCCCACCCATTGGGTGTTCACCTACGTTTTCCTGGGTATCTGGCGCAACGTTGGCTGGAACACTATCATCTACTTNGCCGCCCTCACCAATATCAATCCGGAGCTCTATGAGGCATCAGCCATTGACGGAGCTAACCGCTGGCAGAACATCTGGTACATCACCCTACCCGGACTGCGTCCCACCATCTTTACTCTGCTCATCCTGAGCCTGGGGCACATCTTAAGCAGTGAATTTGATCGGCCCTATGCCTTAACCAATCCCTTAGTAAACAGCGTATCCAACGTGATCTCCATCTTCGTCTACCGCTACGGTATCCGGGGCCTGCAGTTCTCCCTGACCACAGCCGTGGGCTTGTTCCAGTCGGTGGTCTGCGTGATCTTCTTGGTGGCAGCCAATGCGCTGGCCAAGAGGTTTGGCGAACGGGGCATTTGGTAATAGAAAGTGAGGATGAGCCGTGGTCAAGTCAAAACGTACTAAAGCAGGAGATCTGGTTATTGTCTTGGTCTGCATTTTGCTGATCATGGTGTGCTTGCTGCCCATGCTCAATGTTCTGGCTAGATCCCTAAGTTCCACCGAAGCCATTATCCGCAATGAAGTTCTGCTCTGGCCGAAAGGCTTGAACATTGAGGCCTACCGTTTCGTCTTAACGGACAGCAAATACACCTGGTCTCTAGCTTGGACCGCGATTTTGACCGTAATCTGCGTCTTCGTTTCCATGACCATGACCATTCTCTGCGCTTATCCCCTCATTTACCGGGATCTTAAGGGCAGGCGCTTCTTCAACACCATGATTCTTTTTACCATGTACTTCAGCGCGGGAACTATTCCCCACTACCTGCTCTACAAAGACTTAGGGCTTTTGAACCATCCCCTGGTCTTGATCATCCCTAACAGCCTTTCCGTCTTTTACATGATCATCATGCGTACCTTCTTCTACTCCATCCCCGACAGCCTGCGGGAATCGGCGGAAATCGACGGGGCCGGCCCTGTGCGGATCTTGTTTTCCATTTACCTGCCGCTGTCCAAGCCGGTTGGCCACCCTCTCCCTCTTTTATGCAGTGGGCCGCTGGAACGGGTTTTCCGACGCTCTAATGTACATGAACAACCGCCATTACCATCCCATCCAGCTTCTGCTTTACAACATCCTCAACGCGGTGACGAGCATTGAAATCCAGACGCAGGAAGGGTTTGCCAGCGCACCGGGGCTTTCCGATACGATTCAGGCAGCTACGGTCATGTTTGCCACCGTCCCCATCTTGCTGGTCTACCCTTGGCTCCAAAAGTATTTCATCAGCGGGGCCACCTTAGGGGCGCTCAAGGATTAGACCCCTGCCTTGGTTGTAATGCACGCAAGTGCTCTATACAAACATAAAACAAAAGGAAGGAAGGACTTGCCATGCGGAAGAGACTGTTTGTCGTGCTGTTCCTGTCGCTGTTGTTGGTCGCAGGCAGCTCGGTCGNTAGCCTTGCGGCTGATCCGGGATTTGTGGACGGGCGCTTCACCACTACCCGCAAGATCACCGTGGAGATCTATGACCGCAGCAATCCCGGCGGCTCGCCCCCGGAAGACAACTTCTTTACAGACTTCATCAAGAAGGGCATGCTGGAGAAGTACAACGTAGAGGTGGAGTACGTCCCGGTACCCCGCTGGACAGAGGTTGAGGTTATCAACAACCTGCTGGCCGCGGGCGATGCACCGGATGTNTGCGTCACCTACAGCTATCCCACCATCCAGACCTATGCCAACATGGGCGGCGTACTGGATCTGGCCCCCTACCTGGAAGAGTACAAAGACCTGCTGCCCAACCTGTTTGACTTGCTGGGGGATACCAACATCTACTGGAACCAAGATCCCCACACCGGCACCATCTGGGCCGTTGAAGCTCTGCTCTTCCAGAACAAGAAGATCAACACCTTTGTAAGGGAAGACTGGCTGAAGAAGCTGGGCCTCGATGAACCCAGGACTTTGGAAGAGTTTGAAGACATGCTCCGGGCTTTCCGGGACAACGCGGAGCTGCTCCTGGGCGCCGACGCCGACAAGATGATCCCCTATTCCACCAGCTTCGACGTGGGCTGGAGGAACGACCATCTGATCCAGTCCTTCGTGCCCAACGACATGTCCGACCGGGATATGTGGGTCTACGGGTTTGATGATCGCCATCTCTTGTGGCCCAACTACAAGGANGGCGTACGCAAGCTCAACCAGTGGTACAACGAAGGCCTGATCTGGAAAGACTTCCCGCTGTACGGTGCGGGCGATCGGACAGAAGACAACCTGATCAAAGCCGGTTATGTGGGCTCTTTCATGCACAACTGGGACTATCCCTATCGTGATGGCCAAGAAGGCATCCACGTCCAGCTGCAGAACATGGTTGGCGAAGACGCAGTCTTCATCGCAGTAGAGTGCTTCCCCAACGATGCAGGCATCTACCGCAAGTACCTCAGCGCTCCCGTGGACAGGAAGGTCTTCTTCCCGGCCACCAACAAGGAACCGCTGGCTTCCCTGCTTTACCTTGACTTCATCTCCAGTCTGGAAGTCCGNCGCTTCCTGCAGATCGGTGAAGAGGGCGTACATCACATCGTCCACGAAGACGGGGCCATCGAAATGCTGCCTGTAGTCGGCGAGAAGATCATGAACTCCCCATCCAACATCGACTACACCATCACCATCAACGGTCTTGACCTGGGTGATCCTGTCCTCACCGCCAGATCCGTCGCCCTCAACTATCCCGGCGTAGACGCCAGGTTCATCGAGCGGGCGTACGAGATCACCAGCAACGAAGCTCGCTACGGCATCAACGCCCAGGTAGGCGAAATCAAGGCCCAAGAGGGTATGGACACCGCCCTGGCTGAGAAGCGGAACAACCTCCTGGCCCAGGCCATCGTGGCNAAGGTGGAAGAGTTCGACGCAGTCTGGGATCGCGGCTTCAATGACTACCTCCGCTCCGGCGGCCAGGCCATCATTGACGAACGTGCCCAGAAGTACGACGCCATGTACGGAAACTAAACGCCAAGACTTAAGGGGCTGCTGGCGCAGCCCCTTTTTCATGTCCCAAAGCTAACTATAGACTGGCCCGAAATGGCGATGCCGGCAGGCCCTCAGTGTTGTACAAGTTAGCCCCCTCGGGGTTATCGTGCCAAGCGTAACGCAGGCCCCGGGGTTCGGGCACCGCCTCACTCCACACCCTGACCGTATCCCCTGCAATATCCGCCTGGGCCGGGTGGAAGACTCCATCGGCGCCGCAGATCTCAAACCACCTTAGCCGTCCGCCCCTGGCTGTTAGGCCTCCCCCGACACTGGTAAAATGCACCCTCAGCGCAGCTCCATCCCGTTCCAGGCGCTCCAAAAGCGGGCCCTGGGCCACGATGGGTTCTCCAAAGATCATGCGGCGGGCTGCCAGGGACAGCCGCAGGGCGATGTCCTTTTTATTCTGGGGATGGAGGTCGTTGGCTTCGCCCACGTCAATGGTGACCGCCATGGCCGTCTGGGGAACGCCAAGCGTCTGCAGCTGTGCTTCCCGCAGCAGGGCCCATCTACCGGGCTCCAGCTCCTCCAAGGAAGTATCGAAGTTGGGCAGCTGCACATAGAGGAAGGGCAGATTGGGGTGGCCAAAAGTCCTGCGCCAATCCTCAATCAGCGCTGCGAATAGCCCCTGGTACTTCTCGGGAGCNTGAGCGTTGGATTCACCCTGGTACCAAAGGACACCCCGGAAAGCGCAGCCTCGGAGGGGACTGATCATGGCGTTGTACATGGCGCTGGGTTTGTGGTGGACACGGGTGAAATGGGGCAGCGTGCCTGTGCGGCAGCCGATTCTGTACTTCCACTCCCCCGCGAGGTCGATGCGCTGAGGGCCCATTTCCAGGGCATAGCTCTTGCCTTCAACAAAGCCCCCACTGGCCCGAACCACCATAACGCGCACCGCGATTGTGTTTAGGTCGGGCTTGAGCACACCGGGCGGCACCTGGTATTTGCGGGGCGGATACTTGTACTCTGTCTTACCCACCCGTACCCCGTTGATATAGGTTTCATCGGCGTCAACAATGGCCCCTAGGCGCAGCAGGGCCCCGCGGCCAGCCGCCTCCTCGCCCAGCTCCACCTGTTTGCGCAGCCACACTACGCCGTGGAAATCTTCCAGTTCCGTTCCTTTCCACAACTTGGGGAGGGTGAGGGAATCCCACTGGGCATCATCCAGATCAATACTGCTCCAGGGGGTCTGGCCCGGCTGCGCGCCCAGATCCGCAGCCTGCGCCTTCCGGAACCATTCCGCGGTTTTCCCCAGTTCCTCCCGGGTGAGGTTTTCTATGTACCCTGGCTCCCTGCACCGCGCCAGCTCGTCGTCATAGCCGCCTACAGCCTGCACAGCCTCCTCACTGAGCCAGGTTTCGATGTGGCTTCCGCCCACTGCGGTGAGCACCAAACCCACGGGCACTTGGTACCTGGCATAGTGGGCTTGGGCAAAGAAGTAGCCCAGGGCGCTGAATTCCAGCACAGTCTGGGGGTTAACCCGCTGCCATACGCCCCCAGGCAGATCCGGCTGCGGACCCTGGAAACTGCCCAAAATGGGCACGCGGAACTGGCGGATCCACGGGTTTTCCGCCCCTTGCACTTCCTCCTCATACAGATCCAGGGTCCTGGCTACGGGGAGCTCCATGTTGGACTGGCCGCCCAAAAGCCACACATCGCCAATTAAGATGTCCCGGATCACCAGCTCACCACTGAGTCCTTTGATCAGCAGCTCGAAGGGGCCGCCGGCCCCTTGGGGAGGCAGTTCCAGTACCCAGGAGCCCTCAGATCCGCTCTGGCATGAATAGGTTGCTCCCCTGAATTGAGCCTCCAAACGTTCATGGGGACTGGCTTGCCCCCAGATGCGCAGGGGGACATCCCTCTGCAGAACCATCCCGTCTGAAAAAATGCGGGCTGCCCTCAAACCCAGATCCTCTCTGCTCACCGCTGTATACCTCTCTTCACCAGAAAATGGGGGTGCTAGGATTTACGCCCCTTTCGGTGAAGAATATTCCCCTTGTGTAAGTTGTTTCCTGCCAGCCAAAAGGCCGCCCTGCGGCTGGGCGGCCTAGTGACTGTTATTCCTTCTGCTCCTGCTGGAAGGCGTATTCGTCGCGAATCTCTTCCCGCTTAGCGGCAATGGCCTGTTCACGGCGGCGGTTCTTGGCCCGTATGGCCTCCTTTTGCTCCTCGGGAAGGTTCATCTGCAGAGTTTCGTGGGCTTCTTCCAGATTCTCAATGGTGTTGACCACCTGCTCCCTGAGCCGTTCCACATTATCACTGCGGTCATCGGGCTTGGGCCCCTTCTTCTTTCCCATGCTATCTCCTTCCTTAATAAGCTCGACTCTAGCATGACCGGAGGCACCCGTTTTTATCCGCAGCGGAAGCACGGCGGAGCCCTGGGTGCTGGCGAACTTGACAAACCGCTATCGGACACCTTACTCTGGTCATAGGAATACTAAGNCGGGAGTTGAGATAAATGAGGCTGAGAACGAGATTTTGGAGCCGCCTGCTCTTAACAGCCCTGGTTCTGATAATGAGCTCCAGTACAGTCTGGGCTGAACAGGATCGGCCCACGGTGGCACTAGTCCTTGGCGGNGGGTCAGCCNGGGGCTTCAGCCACGTGGGCCTGATTAAGGCTTTGGAGGAAAATGGGATTCCCATCGACATTGTGGTGGGCACCAGCATGGGCAGCATCGTTGCCGGCCTCTATGCAGGTGGATTTTCGGCGGACAACATCGAGAAAGTGGCCACCCACTTCGACACCTCCAAGCTGTTTGACATCCCCTTCCCCCCCACGGGCGGAGTGGTGGACAGCAGGGGTATCTACGAGTTTCTAGACGAACTCCTGGGCGGAAGGACCTTCGCTGAGCTGCCCATCCCCTTTAGGGCTGTGGCCGTGAATTTGGCTACAGGTCAAGACGTGGCCCTGGGCGAGGGCAGGGCAAGTAAAGGGATCCAAGCCAGCATGTCCATCCCCGGCGTCTTCCCAGCTGTGGAGATCGATGGCCAGTACTACGTGGATGGCGGCCTGAGGAACAATGTACCGGCGAATGTGGCGGCGGACATGGGCGCCGACGTAATTATCGCTGTTTGGCTGGCCAAGGAGTACCAAAACGCCGACTACCGGAGGCTCACTGACAACCTGCGGCTCTCCCTCAGCGCCATGATGGGAGGTTACNCGGAAATCCACACCGCCTTAGCAGATGTACTCATTGTCCCTAAACTCGGGACCGATTCATCCTGGGAATTCCAGAGGGTGGGCTATTTCATCCAAGAGGGTTATAAAGCAGGGATGGAACACATGGATCAGATCAAGGCAGCCATCCTGGCTAAAGACCCGGATTTTGAGTTCCAACCGTATCAGCAGCCAGGTTACAGCAGCACTGAGCTGCAGGAGCTCGTACGCAGGGCTGAAGAGCGCGCCGACAGCGTGCCCAAACGTTTTACCTTCAGACCGGAGCTTCAGTTCGATCCGTTCTACAGCTTCCTTAAGCTGGGCTTCAAGTTCACCCACGGGCCCCTTTCGTCCTTTGGAATTGGTTACCGCTACGGCTTTGACCCCCTCAATGGAGGCCACGAGGTTTTCGTGGACTGGGGTGAGCAGGAGTGGGGTTCAGTGGATTTCTTCCTGCGCAAGAGCCCGGAAAGGGAATCCCCAACCTTTGGTATATCCGCCACGGGGCCGCAAATAGGCGGGCTGCAGCTGGAAGCGGACTATGTCTCGCAAGGTGAAAAGTCATGGCAGATCTCCGCCTCCAGCGACGAGCTCTGGACCAACTCCAAGCTGGCGGCTGGCCTGTCATTGAAGATAGGCGGGATCAGACCGCTGGAGGATGCCCCTAACCAGGACAAGCTCTTAGTGGGCATCGCTCCCCAGATAAAGATCTATCCCTGGGGTGAAGAGTTCATTCCCGTAACCGTGGCCTTGTTCCGGCCCTACTTCATAGGCAGACTCACGGTGGAGTCGCCCCTCCCCAGCCTGGCGCTGCGTCCCAGCCTGCGTCTGGGTATCGGCTCGGAAGTGAACTTCTTCGGATTATACCCCACCGACGTTTCCTTGGGTATTGAGCTAAAAGGCCCCAATGACGCCGAAGTCAGGTTCGGCATCACGGGGCCCAGGTTCTAGCCGGGAGCTGCACGCTCCCGGTTTCTTTTTTTCTAGAATTGGTACTTCACAGCCAGGCCCACCTGGGTGGGAATGGACTGGAAGTCACCTTCCTCCCCAAACGGCTGCAGCAGGCTCAGCTCAAACTGAAGCCCATTGACCAAGCGGTGAGTGTAGGACGGGCGAATGATCCCCGCCTTCTCTTTGGTTCCGTAGAGCACCATGAGATCAGCGCTGCTGTCCTGGGTGAAGTCATAGGCCAGGCGCCCGTAAAGATAATGGGCTGCTTCAATATCTCCTGGCTCCAAGGTCTCTTTGGGCATCACATAGGGTGCCAACAGCGAACCCTGCCCGCGGTAGATGTACTGGGCCTGNACCAAGAGCCCGCTTCCTAGATCCACTGTGTAATCCCCGCCCACCACGGCCTGCAGGTATTTCTCGTTGATGGACATGGGGATACGCATTTCGAAGGGATTGTCGGGCTCCGCGAACTTCTCAGGCCCCCCGTAAGCGGCCTCCGCCCAGACTCCGGCAGACCCAACGGTGCCCGCCACGGCCAGGCCAAAGAAGTGCTGGCGGCGGTAGGTCCCTTCCAAGGCTGGCCCAGTTGGCCCCATCACCAT
>JGI24712J26585_10000772_pt1 | contig 27323 bp, 29 predicted proteins | sample BioPla3DNA2_FD_26585 | JGI IMG/M metagenome (IMG submission 26585)
TCTCTCACAAACATCTGGTGATTTAACATACTTTTGTAACTTAAATCTTACTGTTCTTGCTCTAATAGCACCTTCATCAAGTACATTACTTAATATTTGACTTACTACATTAACCTGTGCATCTAAGGACAAATCACTATCTAGTACAGTTTCAAAATTTTTTTCGTCATAAGTCTTCAAACTTAGTCCTCCTTATGATTGTGGTACAATTATAACCTTCATTTTTGTAGAGACTTCTGGATATAATTTTACTTCTATATCGTATTCTCCAGTAAGTTTTATTGTATCCATTACTATTTTTTTCTTATCTATTTTTAATTTATAATCTTTATTTATTCTCTCTGCTACGTCTTTGCTTGTAATGGCACCAAAAAGTTTTCCATTATCTCCACTTTTAACTTGTAGCTTAATAACTTTATCTTTTAATTCAGCAGCAAGCTTTTGAGCTTCTTCCATCTCTGCTAACTTTTTCTTTCTCTCATTTTCTTTTTTAGTATTTAATATATGCATATTAGTATCATTTGCTTCCTCTGCTAATTTCCTAGGAAATAAAAAGTTTCTTGCATATCCATCAGATGTATTTACAACATCACCTTTTTTACCTAACTTCTTAACATCTTGTAATAATATTACTTTCATGTTATTCACCCACCTTTAAATGTTTTTTTATAGAATCTTTTAATAATATTTTAGCATTTTCTAATGACATATTATTTAATTGGGCTCCAGCCATATTCATATGACCGCCTCCGCCTATGGCTTCAAGTATTACTTGAACATTTACCTCACCACTTGATCTACCACTAATAATTATATCAGAGTTTATTTCAGCTAACACAAAACATACATTTATTCCTGCTATATTTAGAAGCTCATCTGCAGCCTTTGCAGCCATGAAACCTTTTTCTATTCTGCTTGGTGCAACTGCAATAGCAATGCCATCCTTTACCTCAGCTGACCTTATTGTATCTGCTATTAGAAGGTAATCTTCCATGTCATCCATAAACATTTTCTTTACCTCTACAGTATCTGCACCTAATCCCCTTAAAAATGAAGCAGCATCGAAGGTTCTTACCCCTGATTTAGCAGAAAATCCTTTTGTATCCATAAAAATTCCTGCTAAAAGGCCCTCTGCTTCTATAGGTTTTAAGTTTGGCTTTTGAACCATATACTGAATTAATTCTGTTACCATCTCTGAAGTTGATGAGGCATAAACTTCAATATAGTTTAATAGCACTCCTTCTACAATTTCAGGACTTCTTCTATGGTGATCTATTATTACCTTTCTTTGTGTACTTTCAACAATATCTATATCTAATATATAGCCATTATTATGAACATCTACAATCATTAACAAGGTCTTTTCATTTATAACTTCATAAGCCTTATCCCTGCTTATAAATAAGTTATCATAATTTTTATCTTCTTTCAATTTATTTAAATAATAATCAATAGCATAGGTATCCTCACCTAAAATTATATTGCATGGTTTACCCAATTGTTTTACAACAGAAGCCATACCTATTGCAGAACCAAAGCAATCCATATCTATATTTTTATGGCCCATAATTAAAACATTGCTACTTTCATATATTAATTCTTTTAGAGAATGGGACACAACCCTTGCTCTTACTCTTGTTCTTTTTTCTATTTCTCTTGTATTACCACCGAAAAATCTTATTTTTTCATTATTTTTTATAGCAGCCTGGTCTCCTCCTCGTCCTAAAGCTAATTCCTTTGCTGTAATAGCAAACTTATTATTTTCTAAAGGACAGGTTCCCCCTCTTCCTACTCCTATACTTAAGGTAACTTCAAATTTATTTCCTCTATCAATTTTTGAAATTTCATCTAATATTTTAAACTTATTATTTATTTCTTCATCAATAAATTTATCTTGCACTGATATAACATACTTATTTGTATCATACTTTGTTATCATTGCCTTTAATCTTTGAGCATATGCATTAATACATTTCTCTATATCAGCAATCAACATTGGTCTGTTTGCTTCTTCTGTCCCCTCTAATACCTCAGAAAGATTATCTACTTCTATAAGCATAATGCTTTCCTTGGTGTTTTCCATATTTTTAGAATTGCTTATATCATTAAAATAAACTATATATATGTCTTCATCTGAATTTAACTTTTCTAACCTACTTGCATATATTTTATATAATGAGTCTGATATTTTTATCTTTTGATGTAATTCCTTATCACAGCTTAGCAATCTAGATAAATTTAAACCTCTTGCTATACTAACAACATTTACTCCAATAGGTGATTCACTTTCTGTAAGCTTTTCAAATTCCTTATTACACCAAAAAATTTCGCCTGATTCCCTTATTAAAGCAACAGGATATATTAAATTCATTATATTATTTTTTATTTCCTGCTCTACTCGCTCTGTAATTTTAGCTATATTATCTTCTTCCGTTTCCTTAACAACATAATCAGTTATATTAAATACAATAAAAATAATAAGTAAAAGAGAGCCAAGTAAAGCGTTATTCATAAAATAAAAAGTTATACAAGCCAAAACAAAGATAATAGGTGTAATTATAGGTAAGACACCTTTAATAGTCTTTGTATACTTTGCTATTAAATCATTCCACTTCATAAAATTAATGGTGCTCCTTTAAATGTAATTGAAGTTTACTTAAACTTTTTCCATCCTTTTCATATTCATGCCCCTCAGCTATACCAGTTTTTAATTTTCTTTTCATATCAGCATCTACATCTTCACATGAATATCCTAATTTTTGTGCTAATACATATAGTATTAATATAGCTCCTGATATACAATTTAAAATTGCATCCTGTGCCACATTGCTTCCCTTTGTAAGCAAATGATAGAATTCTCCAATTATACATAATAAATTGGCCTTTAACTTTTCTATCATTTTTATATTAGACATAATATTTAATTCTTCCCTTTTCATAAACCTCACCCCTATGCAAATACCCTGTATATCTATTTTAATTATAATTCATCATTAATGCAACAAATTATGAAGAGTTTTACAATTTTTGTAAGTTGTTTTAAGGTAAAATAAAACCCCTGATTATCAGGGGTTATCTTTATTACTCAGTTGTAAATGGTAATAATGCTATATTTCTTGATCTCTTTATAGCACTTGTTAATTCTCTTTGGTGCTTAGCGCATGTTCCAGAAATTCTTCTTGGTAATATCTTACCTCTTTCTGTTACGAACTTTCTTAACTTATTAATATCTTTGTAATCTATTTGTTCAGACTTTTCTACGCAAAAAGCACATACTTTCTTTCTAGATCTTCTCATTCTTCCAGATCTTCTTACATCTTTCATGCTAATTCCCTCCTTTTATATTAGACTTTTAGAAAGGCATATCTCCATCATCTACTGGAGTCATGTCTTCATCAAAATTCATTCCTCCAAATGTATTAGAGGAATTTGAATAATCAGAACCTGAATTAGAAGCGCCATATCCATTATCAAATGAATTGTTTTCTCTTCCGCTCATTCCAGTATTATTAGATCCGATAAACTCAAAAGTTTCAACTACAACATCTGTTGTATATCTTCTTGTTCCATCTTTTGCGTCATAACTACCAGTTCTAATATTTCCACTAACAGCGATTTGTCTTCCTTTAGCAAGATATTGTCCTATTGTTTCTGCAGTTTTATTAAAAGCTACACAATTTATAAAGTCAGCTTCATCCCTTTTAAAAGGCCTATTAACTGCTAATGTAAATCTTGCTATTGCAACTCCACTTCCAGCTGCATAACTTAACTCTGGATCTTTTGTTAGTCTACCAATAAGTATAACCTTATTCATAACAATATCACCTCTTACGCTTCTTGTTTAACTATGATATGTCTTAAAATACCATCAGTAATTCTGAATATTCTGTCTAATTCTTTAGGTAATTCTGAATCAGCACTGAAGTTGATTAATGTATAGAAACCTTCGTTAACCTTTGCGATTTCGTAAGCAAGCTTTCTTCTACCCCAAACATCAACGTTTTCTATTGTTCCTCCACCATTTTCTATTACACCCTTAAATTTTTCGATGTTAGCTTTGCAAGCCTCTTCATCTAATGATGGGTGTTGTATGAATATAGTTTCGTACTTTCTCATCATTTTCACCTCCTCCCCTCGGACTTCGGCTGTGATTTACACAGCAGGGATTACAATTTATTATTATAACACTANATAAATTCTTTTACAAGTTTATTTTACTCTTGTTTTATTAACTTTTTTGCATTTTTTTGGAACTTACTTCTTGGAAGCATTACAATTCTTCCACATTCTGTACACTTTATCTTTATATCTGCCCCTAACCTTGTTATTTCAAATTTATTATTTCCGCAAGGATGCGGCTTTTTCATTTGTACTACATCACCTAAATCAAAATTTTCTATCATATTATCCTCCCCAATCATTATTTTATTATTTGAGTTTTAGGNTAAGCTATCCTTATTTTATTCTCATCTAAGGCAACCTTTAATTCCTTTCTTAAGGCCCTTTCTAGCTTCCACTGTGATAAAGGTTTAGCCTTTCCAAGAATAGTTATGGTTGTTCCATAAGCATTGAAGGATTTAATACCTAAAACCTCTGGTTTTTCAACTATATCATCTTTATACTCAGCTGCAAATTTTTCACAAGTTTTATTCATTATTTCTATTGCATTATCTACATCCTCTTCATTTGCAATTTCCATATCTACTATAAAACTTATATCTCCCCTTGAGTGATTTGAAATTTCATTTATGCTGCCATTAGGAATTGTATGTATGTCTCCATTAAAAGCCCTAAGAACTGTTGAACGTATTCCTATATTTTCAACAATTCCACTAAACTCTCCTACTGTAATATAGTCTCCAACTCCATACTGATCTTCAAACAATATGAAAAATCCATTTATTAAATCTTTGACTAGATTTTGTGCTCCTATACCTACTACAAAACCTATTCCACTTAATACAGCTGCTGACACCTTGAATATATTACTAATTATAATAGCTGCCCCAGAAAAATAAACAGCATATTTTACGGTGCTTTTTAATATTGCNCCTGCCGTCATGGCCTTATTCTTGTCTATTGTGAAATTTGATTTACTTTTAACTTGTCTTTCTACAAATCTATTTATAAGCTTATCTGAAATCTTCCTTATTAAATAAGCGGAAATTATAACAACTATNATAAGTATTAATTTATTTACTAGATATTCTACTGATTCTCCCCCTTTTTCANCTAATGTATCCCAGTTTACACTTACAGTCAATTTCTCATCCAAATCTTTACTTACTTTTAATATTCCTAACAAAGTAATTCTCACCTTCTATTTTATTTTTATAAATTCCTCATTACTTTTTCTATATATATCTTTATATACTATTAAGTTACTAGAAATTATATTATCTATATCCTCTTTATTTTCTGTCCTTACACATATTCCACAACTTTGAGTTATAACTGTTGGTGTAGGCATTATTTTAAACTTATAATTATTTTCTTTTAATGTCTTTTCTGCATTCATTGCATCTAAGGTATTTTTAAAAACTATTACATAATAATTCATATTTTCCCTCCTCTTAAGAAAATTAATAATATTTTTTTGTATTTTGTTTAAATTAATTATATTATATTGAATATTCTTTTTAAATAGATTTAAATAACAACTTTCTTAATAACTTTTTGTAAATATATATTATTTATTTTATAATTTATATTATTAAGCTATAGTAAATAAGGAGTAAAATATGAATGTTTATTTAGATAATGCAAGCACAACATTTCCAAAACCAAAAGCAGTTTCTGAAGCCATGTACAATTTTCTTATAAATATTGGAGGAAATCCCGGAAGATCTAATCATGATAACGCTTTAGAAACTAATCGTCTTTTACTAGAGGCAAGAGAATCAATTGCAAGTTTTTTTAATTTTAATAAAATGGAAAATGTTATTTTTACAAGTAATATAACTTCTTCTTTAAATATATTAATCAACGGAATTTTAAAAAAGGGTGACCACGTAATAACTTCTTCTATGGAACATAATTCAGTTATTAGGCCCCTTTATAGCCTAAAAGAAAATAATATTATTGAGCTAGATATTATATCTGCTAACAGCTTTGGATTTATATCTCCAGCAGATATAGAAAATAAAATAAAAGAAAATACTAAGTTAGTTGTAATCACCCATGCTTCCAATGTATTTGGATCAATACAGCCAATAAGGGAAATTGGTGAAGTATGCAAAAAACACAATATATTCTTTGTAATTGATTCAGCTCAAAGTGCTGGAGTATTAAATATAGATTTTAAGGATTTTAATTTAAGTGCCCTAGCCTTTACAGGTCATAAAAGTCTTTTTGGTCCCCAAGGAACAGGAGGATTTATTATTAATGATGATTTAAATTCAATTTGTTCTCCTTATGCACTTGGAGGAACAGGTAGCTTATCCTATTCCTTAACTCAGCCTGATTTTTTACCAGATAAATTTGAGTCGGGAACATTAAATATGCCTGGAATATGTGGCTTATTAGAGGGTATTAAATTTATTAAAAATGAAGGACTTAACACCATATATGAAAAAAACTCCTACTTACGCTCTTATTTAGTAGAAGAGCTTCATAATATTAATAATGTTATTTTATATGACTCTATAGAAAAGGCTGACTCTTATACTTCATGTGTTTCTTTCAATATAAAGGGCTTAGACACTTCTGAATTATCTTATCTTTTAGATAGTGATTATAATATAAAAAATAGGTCTGGGCTTCATTGTTCTCCTTTAGCCCATAAAACTATAGGAACATACCCTTCCGGAACTGTTCGTTTAAGTATTAGTTATTTTAATACAAAAGACGAAATTGATTACGCCATAAGTTCTATAAATAATATAATAAAATCAATATAATTTTTTTATACTGTATAGTTATCTCCTTTATTGTTAATAATTTCAATAAAGGAGGTTTTTTATGAGTACTACTTTTTCTATTGATTCTTTTATGCCCAATACTTATTTAAATATTAAAAATTTCTTATTAAAGAATTTAAATCATGTTGTTTTATCTAACAGAGAAATAATATTTTTATGTATAGGAACAGATAGGTGCACTGGAGACTCTTTAGGACCTTTAGTTGGCCATAAGCTAAAAGCAATAATACCTAAGGGTAAATTTTATGTTTATGGCACTTTAGAAAATCCAGTTCATTCAAAAAATTTGGTTTCTGTTTTAGATAAGATATACGCAAGTTTTTCGGATCCATATATCGTTGCAATAGATGCTTGCCTTGGTAAAATAAATAATATAGGTAAGGTCTTCATAGAAAATAAACCCTTAAGCCCAGGCCTTGCCTTAAACAAGGATCTTCCTAAAGTTGGTGACTTAAGCATAACAGGTATAGTAAATATTTCTGGTAAGTTTGAATTTCTAGTACTGCAAAACACTAGACTGTATGTAGTTATGAATTTAGCAGAAGTAATTTATAAAGGGATACTTCACTTTGCCCTATCAGCTTTAAAATTAGATAATATCAAACAACCTCTCTAATCTTTAATAATATAATATTACCTTTCAAAGTTAATATAATTAAATCTTAAAAGGAGCAACTTCAAAATAATTTGAAATAGCTCCTTTTGACTTAATTTATATTTATCTATACCAATTACTTATTTATCGCCTCATTTAAAACATAAGCTTCTTCCTCAGAAAGTTCATATCTAGAGATTCCTTTATCTACAGGTTTAGCATAAGTTACACTATCGTGTCTTGAATATATACCTGTTAAAATAATTCCATCATTATAAGAATCTAAAATTGCAACTGAAAAACTTAAATCACTTCCTACATCTTCAAAGGCCTTATATCTCATAATAGCTATCTTATTTACACAGCTCTTCATTTCATTCTTTAAAGTTTCATATTTCCTTAATGCTTCTTCTGATGCCTCCATAGATTTATCTATTTCTTCAAGCTTAGAATTTATAAGTTCCTCTAAATTCTTATTATTGCTGCCTCTCATAAGTCTTCTGTATTTTCTTTCTAATTTATTAATAGAACTATATAGTGATATTACAACTAGAAAAAGTAAAATTGTTATAATCAATAAGCCTATTACAATAAATGATGAGTATTCATTAATTACATTCATTATGCTTTCCATTCTAATGTCCTCCTTAAAGTGTTTTCAAAAATATGTTTCACGTGAAACATATTTTTCTTAATTGTTTCACGTGAAACATTATAAATTTATTATTTCTAATATTCTCTGTAAATCTTCATTTGAATAATATTCAATTTCTATTTTTCCCTTATTATTTTTATTACTTATATTTACTTTTGTACCTAGATAATCTTGTAGCCTTTCAGTAATGTCTTTATAATAAGGATCCAACTCTCTTTTTCTTTCTCTTTCTTTTTTTCCTGCATTTATATTTTTAATTAATCTTTCTAATTCTCTTACAGAAAGACTCTCATCTATAACCTTTTGAGCAAGTTCACATTGTAACTTCTCATCTGTAACTGCTAATAAAGCTCTTCCATGACCTTCTGAAATCACTTCATCAATTAGATATTGCTTAACTGTATCACATAAATTAGTTAATCTTATAGTATTACTTATAGAAACTCTAGATTTTCCAATTCTCTTACTTAATTCTTCTTGAGTTAAATTAAAATCTGTTAGTAGTTTTTTATAAGCTATAGCTTCTTCTATAGGATTCAAGTCCTGTCTTTGAATATTTTCAATTAAGGAAACCTCTAAAATACTTTTTTCACTTAAATCCATAACTAATGCAGGAACTTCCTTTAAACCTAAAAGTTTAGCTGCTCTCCATCTTCTTTCACCAGCAACTATAACGTAATAATCATCTTTTTTACTTAATATTATAGGTTGAATTATTCCATGTTCCTTTATAGATTGAGCTAATTCCGCTATTTTTTCATCATCAAATGTTTTCCTAGGCTGCTCATCATTACTTTTAATTAAGTTTATATTAATTAAGTTTTTTTCTGCTTCTTCTTTAACATCTATATCTTCTGGGATTAATGCACCTAATCCCTTACCTAATGCAAATTTTTTACTCACTTTTCTCACCTACTTATTGCTTACTTAAAAATTCCTTAGTTAAGGATTTATAGGAATCAGCACCTTTACATTTCTCATCATATAACATTATAGGAAGCCCAAAACTCGGTGCTTCTGCTAATCTTATATTTCTAGGTATCTTTGTATCGTATACCTTGTCTTTAAAAAAGTTTTTCACTTCATCATAAACTTCATTACTTAAATTAGTTCTATAATCATACATAGTCATTATTACACCTTCTATTTCTAGGTTCTTATTTAATGACTTCTTAACTAACTGCACAGTATTTATTAATTGACCTACACCTTCTAAAGCGTAAAATTCGCATTGTATAGGTATAAGAACAGATTCTACAGAAGTTAGTGCGTTTATTGTTAATACTCCTAATGAAGGAGGACAATCTATAAAAATAAAATCATATTCATCTTCTATTTCTTTTATTTTATTTTTTAAAATGCTTTCCCTATCCTCTTTNCCTATAACTTCAACTTCCGCTCCTGCTAACTCCATTGTAGATGGTGCTATGTAAAGATTTTGAACTAGTTCGCTTCTGATTATAACTTCCCTAAGGGATGCATCTGCTGTTAATATATCATACATTGATAATTCTAAATTTCTCTTATCTAAACCTAATCCACTTGTAGTATTCCCCTGTGGATCTATATCTATAGTTAGTACTCTATAACCCTCCAGTGCAAGATATGTACATAAATTGATATTGGTAGTTGTTTTTCCAACCCCACCCTTTTGATTGAATATGCAAACTTTTTTCATACCAAGCTCTACTTTTAGAGCTCCACCCCCTTCCCTAATAATATTATATCTACTTTTAATTCATAATTAAAGATTAACATAACAAAATTATTATATTTTATAATTAAATTAAAATTTATTGTTCACTTTTTTGAAATATCAGGTTTATTAAATAAGATAAATATAAAAAAAATTGACAATTAACAGGCAAAAGATAATTTATTTATTAACTTGTCCAAGTAAATAAATAAATTTTCAATTGCTGAAGTTAATGTCAATTATAAACTATTATTTTATAATTAAGTATTATTTTTTAGGTATAGTAACTGTAACTTGAATAAAGTCATCATCGTCCTTAAATTTATACTCTGCTGGTATATTAAATTTACTAAAGACCTGCTTAATTGTATTAACATAAAGCTTAGCAGGAAATATGCTCTTAACCTTTTTCTTATCCTTTTTGTTTAATTCTTCACCAGCTAGCTTTAGAAGTTCCTTATTAATAGCTTCTTCTGTAGCCTTAACATTTAAAGATTCTTTTATTATTTTATCAATAATCTTTAATTGTAACTCTTCATCTGGCAAAGATAATAAGGCTCTTGCATGCCTTTCTGTAAGTTTATGTTCAATACAAAGTTCTCTAACCTTTGAACTTAATTTTAATAATCTTAATTTATTAGCAATAGTAGACTGCTTTTTCCCCATTCTATTTGCTAATTCTTCTTGAGTAAACTTATGATCATGAATAAGATTATAGTAAGCTTCTGCTTCTTCTATAAAATTTAAATCCTCCCTTTGAAGGTTTTCAAGTAAAGCTATTTCTGCAGATTGGGTATCTGTAATATCTATAATATTACACGGTACTTCTTCAATTTCTGCCATTCTAGCAGCTCTCCATCTTCTTTCCCCTGCTACTAGTTCATAGCTTTCTCCTCTTTTTCTAACTGTAATAGGCTGTATTATTCCATGCGCCTTTATAGATTGAGATAATTCTTCTAGTGCTTCCTCATTAAAAAATCTTCTAGGTTGATAAGTATTTGGAAATATCTTATCTACCCTTATGCTAGTTATTTCTTTATTCATATGCAATCAACCATCCCCTACTATTATGAATCACCATTATTCCAATAAATAAAAAATTCTATTTTCTTCTCTAAATTCCTTCTTTATCTTCCTTAATATTGTAAGACAAATTCCTATAATAAGTATTAATTATTTACAAATCCTTATAAATAAATTATTCATCTTTTCCAAATCGACTTTTTTTATTGTACTAATTTGTAGAAAATGCATTTATTTTATTGGATTTTTATTTACAGTTCCTGCTTTTCTTGGGTATATTTTTGGACACTGTTTTATCTTTTTTACTTCCACAATATTATGATTTAAGTCAGATTTCTCTATATTTACTCTAATAATATTTTTAAATTCTCCACCTAAAACATTAATTGCTTTTTGTCCATCCTTTAATTCCTCTTCTATGGCAGGTCCTTTTAAAGCAACAAAGTAGCCCTTTACCTTCACATAAGGAAGGCAATACTCTGATAAAACAGCCATATTGGCTACTGCCCTAGATGTAGCAACATCAAATTTTTCTCTAAGTTCCTTATTTCTTGCTCCATCTTCTGCTCTAGAATGTATTGTTTTAACATTTTTTAGTCCTAATTCTTCTACAACTAAATTTAAAAAGTTAATTCTCTTGTTTAAAGAATCCAATAGAGTTACTTGAACATTAGGATTCATAATAGCTATAGGTAGTCCAGGAAAGCCTGCTCCAGTACCAACATCTATTATATTATTTGCATTTTTTATTGCTTCTGATTTAAATGCCTTTATGCAATCAATAAAATGTTTTTTAACTATCTCTTCATCTTCTGTAATAGCTGTTAAGTTTATTTTTTCATTCCACTCCTGAAGAAGTCTCATATATTTTATAAATTGATTATATTNATGCTCTGAAAAATCAATCCCTGCCTCTAAAGAAGCTTCCTTCATTAATTGAAAAAATTCCATTATTTCCTCCAAAGAAATTTATTTTTTATATTTATGTTCTAAATAAATTAATAAAACAGATATATCTGCAGGAGAAACTCCTGATATTCTTGAAGCTTGACCTATACTTACAGGTCTTATTTGGGAAAGTTTTTGAATAGCTTCTGTTCTTAATCCCTTAACATCATTATAGTCAATATCTTCTGGCATTAACTTCTTTTCAAATTTCCTAAACTGCCTTACTTGATCTAATTGACTTTGAATATATCCGTCATATTTAGTTATTATATTTATTTGCTCACCAACATCTTTGTTATATTCAGGCCTATCTGGATCTAAGCATGCTAAGTTAAAGTAGTCTAGTTCTGGCCTTTTAATTAGTTCATAAAAGCTAATTGGCTTCTTTAATTCTGTTGATCCTAAGGAAATTAATATATCATTTACTTCCTTTTTATTTGTTATTTGAAGATTTTTTAATCTTTCAACTTCACCTTCGATTGCATTTTTTCTTTCTAGGAACTTTTTATATCTTTCTTCTGTTACAAGACCTACTCTATAACCTATTTCAGTTAATCTAAAGTCAGCATTGTCTTGTCTTAAAAGAAGTCTATATTCAGCTCTAGAAGTCATCATTCTATAAGGCTCATTAGTTCCCTTAGTAACTAGGTCATCTATAAGAACTCCCGTATATCCATCTGAACGTGTTAAAATCATAGGTTCTTTTCCTTTAATTTTTAAAGCAGCATTAATACCTGCTACTATTCCTTGTGCCCCTGCTTCTTCATAACCTGANCTACCATTTAATTGGCCTGCGCCATATAAGCCCTCAAATTGCATAAATTCAAGGGTTGGCTTTAATTGAGTTGGATCTATTGCATCATATTCTATGGCATATCCAGTTCTTAATATTTCAGCATTTTCTAAACCAGGAACAGTTCTTATCATCTTAATTTGTATATCCTCTGGTAATGATGATGACATTCCTCCAATATACATCTCTTGAGTATTATCACCTTCTGGTTCAATAAATAATTGATGTCTATCCCTATCTGGGAATCTCATAACCTTATCTTCAATAGATGGACAGTATCTAGGACCTATCCCCTCTATTAATCCATTATACATTGGTGACTTATCTATATTTTCCCTTATAATTTTGTGAGTTTCTTCATTTGTATATGTTAGCCAGCAATCTACCTGTTCTCTGCTAACATCACCACTTATAAAGGAAAATGGAACTATTTTATCATCTCCTGGCTGTCTTATCATTTTTGAAAAGTCAACAGATTTTCTGTTTACTCTTGCAGGAGTCCCCGTCTTAAATCTTCTTATGGATATTCCTAAATCTATTAGTGATTGAGATAATTCATTTGCTGCTGCTAATCCATTTGGACCGCTATTATATTTAATATCTCCTATTATTATGCTTGATCTTAAATAAGTTCCAGTTGTTAATATTACCGCTTTAGCTGAAAAATATCCACCATTTTTAGTTAAAACACCTTTTATTTTTCCATCTTCTACATCTAAATCTATTACTTCTAGTTGCCTTAAATCTAAGTTTTCTTGATCTTCTAAAACTTTTTTCATTCTAACTTGATACTTAATTTTATCTGCTTGTGCTCTTAATGAATGTACCGCCGGTCCCTTTGAAGTATTAAGCATTCTTGACTGTATAAAAGTATTATCTATGTTAATTCCCATTTCACCACCTAAGGCATCTATTTCTCTTACTAGGTGCCCCTTGGCAGTACCTCCTATATTAGGATTGCATGGCATCATTGCTATTGAATCTAAATTGGTTGTACATATTAATGTTTTTAATCCCATTCTAGCAGAAGCCAAAGCAGCCTCACAACCAGCATGACCAGCTCCAACAACTACTACATCATATTGTCCTGCGTTGTATTTTCTCATTCTCCTTACTTCTCCTTACTTTCCACAACAAAATTCTTTAAATATTTTGTTAACTAAATCTTCTTCTAATTCCGTACCGGTTATTTCCCCTAATGCCTTTAATGCAGCAGTAACATATATAGAAACTAAATCAAGATATTCATTATTTTTAACACTTNCAATAGCTTTCTCACAATTTTCTTTTGCTCTTATTAAAGCCTGCTTGTGCCTTGAATTAGAAATAACTAAACTTTCGCTATCAATAGCTCCATTAAAGAACATATCTTTTATTTCTTCTTTTAATTTATCTATTCCTAAGTCTTCCTTTGCTGATATTTTGATTTTATGTTCAAAATTTTCTAATAAACTTAGATCTATTTTATTTTCTAAATCTATCTTATTTAATAAAAGAATAGATTTTTTATTTCTCACCGCTTCTATAATTTCATTGTCTTCATTATCTAATTCCCTTGAAGAGTCTAATACTAATAAAACTAAATCAGCCTCTTCTATTTTTTCCTTAGACTTTTCTACACCTATTCTNTCTACTATATCGTCTGTTTCTCTAATCCCAGCAGTATCTATAATTTTTACTGGTATTCCATCTAAGTTAATGTATTCTTCAATTACATCTCTAGTTGTTCCAGCAATATCCGTTACAATAGCTCTTTTTTCCTTTAATAGAACATTAAGTAGAGATGATTTTCCAACATTAGGCTTACCTACAATTGCAAGACTTAGTCCATCTCTAATAATTCTTCCTTCATCTGCATTCTTCATTAATCTATTTATATTATTAAAGNCCTCTTCTAAGCCATCTCTAACTCTAGGGGGGATGCTAGGATCTATTTCTTCTTCATCTTCTGTAAAGTCCACTGCATACTCAATTAAGGCTAATACATTTAGCAAATATTCATTTAATTTACCTATTTCCCTGGATAAAGANCCATTGCTTTGCATCAAAGCAGACTTCATTGCTAAATCTGTCTTTGCTGTAATTAAATCCATAACTGCTTCTGCCTGAGATAAGTCTATTCTTCCATTTAAAAAAGCCCTCTTAGTAAACTCTCCAGGTTCTGCTAGTCTAGCACCAGCTTTAATTGTCATTTCTAGAACCTTATTAGTTGAAGTCACTCCTCCGTGGCAGTTTATTTCTACAACATCTTCAGCTGTATAACTTCTTGGTCCCTTCATAAAGCTTATAATTACTTCATCTATAGGTTCCTTTGTATCTATATCAATAATATNGCCATATCTCATAGTATAGCTCTTCATATCTTTTATATCTTTGTCATTTTTAGCTTTGAAAATCCTTGAAACAATATCTAAAGCCTTATCACCAGAAACTCTTATAATTGCTATTCCACCTTCTCCAATGGCAGTTGATATAGCACTTATTGTATCAAATTCTCTCATACTCCTATCCTCCTTCTATCTTATGTTAATTATCTATTTAAAAACGCCTATAATATCCCTTTAACACCGATTTTCATATTTAATATTATATCCCTTTTTTAACTATTATTCATTGTACAAAACTATTTATATTTAGTCAAAATAAATAAAGGCAAGAAAGCCATAGGCTTCCTTACCTTTATTTTCTAATGTCTACAACAACTCTTCTATATGGTTCTTCACCTTCACTAAATGTATAAACATATTCATTACTTTGTAATGCTGAATGTATAATCCTTCTTTCATACGGATTCATAGGTTCAAGCTTATAAGATCTTTTACTTCTTCTTACTTTATAGGCAGTTTTTTCAGCAACCNTTTTTAGAGTTTCTTCCCTCTTCTTCCTGTAATTTTCAGTATCTAAAATGACTTTTTTGTATGGATCTTCATGATTTTTATTTACCACTAAAGATACTAAATACTGAATNGCNTCTAAGGTTTCTCCCCTATAACCAATAATTACTCCCATTTTAGGACCACTTAANTTTATATAAAGAGAGTCATTTTCTTCTTTCATTCTAATTTCAGCCTTTATGCCCATATTATCACAAATGCTTCTTAAAAATACTCTTGCCTCTTCTTTATAATCTCTTTTAACTTTAACTATTATTCTTGCTGGCTTGCTTCCTATAAAATTTAAAAATCCCTTACTTCCNTCATCTAAAACTTCATATTCCACCTTATCTTCAGTTAAATTTAATTCCCTTAAGGCATTTTGTAAAGCTTCACTTACAGTTTTACCTGTCATTTCTAATGTTTTCATACCCTATTCACCACCTAGTAAAATCATATATATTTATTATCTCTTTCTAGTCTTTGGTGTCGCTTTTTTTGCATTTTCTATAACTTTGTATTTTTCTTGTTCTTCTTTTTCCTTTTGTTTTTTCTTAGCAGGTAAGTAATTTACAAAGTAAGTTTGTATTAATTGGATTACTCCACTAATTACCCAGTAAATAACTAATATAGCTCTGAAGTTTATAGCCATAACCCCCATCATAATAGCCATTGTTATACTCATATTCCCCATATTAGGTCCATTTTCATTCTTTGGAGTTGCTTTTGTCAATAATAGACTTGGTATATAAGTACTTAAAAAGGCTAGTACTGGTAATATAAAGTAGGGATCCTTCCCAAATACATTTGGTATCCATAAAAATGATGCATTTTGCATTGAATCAGGACTTATACTATTAAATACTGCATATAAAGCAAATAATATTGGTAATGGTAATAAGGATGGTAAACACCCTCCAAACATACTAGCATTATTTTCTTTCAGGCATTTATTATATTCCTCTTGCATTTTTTTAGGATCATTTTTATATTTTTGTTGTATTGCATTTAATTGCGGTTGAATTTCTTGTAGTCTTGCACTTGACCTACTTGACTTTATGTTTAAAGGTAATAGCAATAATTTTATTATTAATGTAAATATTGCTATAGTTAATACATAAGATACTCCACTTGGCTCCATATTAAATAATGTAATAATCCAAACATGAAGACCATCAAACATTCCTTTTAGGAATTCTGTTAAACCGTTCATAGTAACCTCCTTATTTTAATGGGTCATACCCGCCTTTAGATAAAGGATGACACCTTAATATTCTCTTTATGGCTAAAAATCCACCTTTTAGTGATCCATATTTGGTTATTGCTTCAATAGCATATTGAGAGCAAGTTGGAGCAAATATGCACTTTGGTGGTCTCATTGGTGAAATATATTTTCTATATAAATGTATAGATTTTAGAAGTATCCTTTTTATCATTNCTTATATAAGCCTGCCTTTTTAAAAAGTTTCTTCATAGCATTTTCAACTTCAAAATAATCTTTTCCCTTTATTGCATTCCTTGCGATAAATACAAAGTCATATCCAGTTTTTAAATTTTCTTGATTTAATCTGTAGCTTTCACTTATCAATCGTTTACTCCTGCTTCGAACTACACTATTACCAACTTTTTTACTAACAGATATTCCTACCTTATTATAAGTAACATTTTCTTTTGTTCTATTTTTATTATTTTTAAAAATATATAAAACTAACAGATTATTAGCTAATGATTTCCCTCTTCTATACACCAATTTAAATTCATTATTTTTCTTTATTCTGTACACCATTGGAAATTCAATCTCCTTTTTTCTGCCTTGCAGAAAAAGGCCACTGTATGCGGCCCTTATGCTGTTAATCTTTTTCTACCTTTTTGTCTTCTTTTCTTAAGAATGTTTCTACCTGATTTAGTTTTCATTCTTTTTCTGAATCCATGTTCTTTTTTTCTTTGTTTCTTTTTTGGTTGGTATGTCATGAACATAACATTACACCCCCTTTGATTTAAAAATTCTATAGCAAATTACTATAATCCTAATTATTAAATTTACCTTCTTATTATATATATATAGGGTTTTGATGTCAATACACTATATATTTCTAATTTTGTTGATAAATTATATAATATTGTCCACTTTTTGTGGATAATTTATTGAATACCCTGATTAACTTATGTTAATATTAATATTGCCTGTGAATAATTTTATTCAACTTAAGGGTTATCCACAATTGTGGATAAGCTTGTGGATAGTTTGTGTTATTTTTCTTAATATCTTTACAAACTTTTTAAATTTTATCTTAAATACTGGGCTTTTATGCTGTTAACAATGTTAATATTTGTACATAATTATATTGTGGATATTTTTTTTATTTTTATTTAATCAACATAATTATTAACATGTGCATAAAATTTTTAAACTTATTAACAGTCATTTATATATGTTAATAAATCTGTTGAATAAATGTTATTAATTATAATTAAAAAATTTTTTATGGAGGATATGTAATGAATAATGATCTAACATCATTATGGGAAAAAACATTAAATATTATTAAGGGAGAAATGAGTGAAGTTAGCTTCAATACTTGGATTAAAAGCTGCAATCCTATTTCTATATCTTCCAATACCATAAAAATCAGCGTCCCTAATTCCTTCACTCAAGACATTCTAGAAAAAAGGTATAAAGATTTAGTTATAAATTCTATAGAAGCTGCTTGTTCTAAATCTTATAATATAGAATTTATCCTTGAGTCGGATATCCTGGAAGCTGAGGAAAAGGAAAAAGAAAAGGAAGAGAATAAAGTAAAGGGGAATGAAAAGTCATCAGTTACTGTCAATGATGAAATGTCTAGTACATTAAACCCTAAGTATACATTTGATTCTTTCGTTGTAGGTAATAGTAATAGATTTGCTCATGCAGCATCACTAGCTGTTGCTGAAGCTCCTGCAAAAGCATATAATCCCTTATTTATTTATGGGGGAGTTGGGCTTGGTAAGACTCACTTAATGCATGCCATTGGCCATTATGTTTTACAAGGCAATCCAAATGCAAAAGTAGTCTATGTTTCTTCTGAAAAATTTACTAATGAACTAATAAATGCAATAAAAGACGATAGAAATGTAGAATTTAGAAATAAATATAGGAATGTGGATATCCTATTAATAGACGATATTCAATTTATTGCAGGCAAAGAAAGAACTCAAGAAGAATTTTTCCATACCTTTAATGAACTACACGATGCAAATAAACAAATAATTCTATCATCAGATAGACCACCTAAGGAAATTCCAACTTTAGAAGATAGGCTTCGTTCAAGATTTGAATGGGGTTTAATTGCCGATATTCAAGCACCAGATTTCGAAACACGAATGGCTATTCTTAAAAAGAAGGCTGATGTAGAAAATTTAAGTGTTCCAAATGAAGTTATGGTTTATATTGCTACAAAAATAAAATCTAATATAAGAGAACTTGAAGGGGCATTAATAAGAATCGTGGCTTATTCATCCCTAACTAATAGGCCAATTACTGTTGATCTAGCCACTGAAGCTCTTAAAGATATTATATCCAGTAAACAAAATCAAAGCGTTACTATAGATATAATTCAAGATGTTGTATCTGCTTATTTTAATCTTAGAGTTGAAGATCTAAAATCTCAAAGAAGAACTAGAAATATTGCTCATCCAAGGCAAATTGCTATGTATCTAAGCAGAAAACTTACTGATATGTCCTTACCTAAAATAGGAGAAGAATTTGGAGGCAGGGATCATTCAACTGTAATACATGCTTATGAAAAGATCTCTGATAATTTAACTAAGGATGAAAGTCTACAGCATACAATAAATGATTTGACAAAGAAACTCACTCAAAATTAATCAACAATTGTACATAACTTTTATTGAATTGCATGTGGATAACTTTAAAAAGAATAATCATTGTTAATACTGTGGATAAGAACTGTATCTTTTGCTTCACTTATCCACAATATTTTTTCCGAAAAAAATTAGATGTTTAAAGGGCTAGGAGTACTTTTCCACAAATCCACAGCCCCTATTACTACTATTACTATATTTTTATCTATTAATATAATCTATTTATATACTATGTAAACACAGGGAGGTTCTTATATGAAATTTATTTGTGAAAAACAAAAATTACAAGAAGGAGTATCTATTTCTAACAAGGCTATAACAGGAAAAACTACAATGCCAATACTTGAAGGAATATTCATTAAGGCATCTAATAATAAATTAACACTTATAGGATCTGATATGGATGTATCAATAGAAACTACTATTGACGCCAATGTTATAGAGGAAGGAACAATAGTAGTTGATTCAAGAATATTTAGTGAAATTATAAGAAAGTTACCTAATTCAGATGTTAATATAGAAACTCTTGATAATGACATAATACAAATAACTTGTGAAAAATCTATCTTCAACCTAGTTTATATGAAGGCTGAGGATTACCCTGCCTTACCAGAAATAAATGAGAATATATCAGTTGAAGTTCCACAAGATATATTAAAAAGTATGATAAGGGGAACATCTTTTGCAATAGCACAAGATGAAACAAGACCAATACTTCAAGGAATTTTATTTGAAGTTAAAGAACAAAAATTAAATTTAGTAGCCCTAGATGGATATAGAATGGCAGTCAGAAGTGAATATTTAGGTAATGATGACAATATTGATGTAGTAATACCTGGAAAAACATTAAATGAGGTTGCAAAGATACTAGAAGATGTTGAGGATGTTGTAAAGATTACATTTACAAATAATCATATATTATTTAATTTAGATAAAACAAAGGTTATCTCTAGATTGCTAGAAGGAAAATTTGTTAATTATATATCATTATTACCTCAAGAACATAAGATTTTAGTAGAGGTAAACAAACAAGATTTACAGAGTTGTATTGAAAGAGCATCCCTAATGTCTAAGGATAGTAATAGTAATTTAATAAAATTAGACTTTAATGAAGATAATGTTATTATAACTTCTAATTCTCAATTGGGAAAAGTTAGAGAAGAATTAAATGTAAATCTGCAAGGTGGTGAGTTACAAATTGCATTTAACTCAAGATATATTTTAGATGTTCTTAAAAATATAGATGGAAATGAGATATATATGGAAATGACATCTAGTGTCAGCCCTTGCATAATTAGAAGTAAATCAAATGACAATTCAAGATATCTTGTTTTACCTGTAAGATTAATGAGATAATGAAAGGAGAATTATGCATAAAAAATGAATAATTATGCATGGAAATGGAAATGGAAGAAGTTAAGATAAGTACAGAGTTTATAAAATTAGATTCTTTCCTAAAATGGTGTGGGGCGGTTTCTCAAGGTTCTGATGCTAAAATGTATATTTTAAACGAGGAAGTAAAAGTAAATGGTGATATTTGCACCCAGAGAGGAAAGAAGATTAGGCCTGGAGATATTGTAGAAATTGATGATAAAAAATATAGAGTAGTATAAGATACATCCCTAATATCTCAGAAAACTAATGATTACCTTTATTCTTCTAATTATGATATAATTAATATAGGTGTTGAAATGCATATTAAAAAATTACAATTGTTAAATTATAGAAATTATAAGACTTTAGACATATCTCTTGGTAAGAAAGTGAATGTGTTTATGGGGGATAATGCTCAAGGAAAAACAAATATTCTAGAAGCAATATATTACTGTGCTTTTGCAAAATCCCATAGGACATCAAGAGATAAGGAATTAATAAATTGGGAATCTGACAGAGCTTATTTAAGTTTATTAGTTGGAAGAGAAAGATTAGACAAAAATATTGATATAAGTATATTCAAGGACGGAAAGAAAGCAATAAAAATTAATAAGGTTAAAGTTTCCAAAATAGGTGAACTATTTGGGAACTTTAATGTTGTTATGTTTTCTCCAGAGGACTTAAAAATAATAAAAGATTCCCCTGGAGTTAGAAGAAGATTTATCGATATGGAGTTATGCCAGCTGAATCAAAAATATTATTATAATCTTGTCCAATATAATAAGGTTTTAATTGAGAGAAATATTCTATTAAAAAATAGAAATGTAGACAAGGAAATGCTAGATATATATGATATTCAATTGGCTGAATTTGGGCATAATGTAATAATAGAGAGGCTTAATTATATAGATAAATTAAATTTCTATGGAGAGGATATTCACAAGGACATATCTTCAGGAAAAGAGATTATAGAATTTAATTACATAAGTACTATAAAGAATTCAGGTGACATAAAGAGAAGCTTTTATGAATCCTTAGTAAAAAATAGAGATAAAGATATAGAAAAGCGAATAACATCAATTGGGCCCCATAGAGATGACTTTACTGTTCTTATTAATGGAATTGATGCAAAGAGCTTTGGTTCTCAAGGACAGCAGAGAAGTGCAGTTCTAACGATAAAGTTTTCATCACTTAAAATAATCAGGGAAATAACATCTGAATATCCTGTTTTGCTTTTAGACGATGTTTTGTCTGAATTAGATTTTAGCAGAAAGAGATATGTTTTAACATCAATAAACGAAATTCAGACTGTGATTACCTGCACTGGTATAGAAGATTTAACTAATTATTTAGATAACAGCTCTAAGGTATTTAAAGTCAAGGATGGAGAAATCCTATAGCTGAGGGAGGAATTCTTATGTTTTTACATTTAGGAGAAAATGTAGTAGTACCAATAAAGGATATAATTGGAATATTTGATTTGAAAACTACAATGTATAGTTCAGATACAAGTTCTTTTTTAAGGATGGCTGAAGAAGATGGTTTTGTTGAAAGAATCTCAAAGGAACATCAACCGAAATCCTTTGTCATAGCAGAAGTAAATAAGATGAGTAAGATCTATTTATCACCTATCTCATCTTCAACCTTAACAAAAAGAGCTAATATATACTATAATTCATGATTCCAATGTTAAATCTTCGTGTAATTATAAAAAATATGTTGTGTTAGGAGGAGATTATATTGGAAAACAACAAGCAAAGTTATGATGAAAGTCAAATTCAGGTTTTAGAGGGACTTGAAGCTGTTAGAAAAAGACCTGGAATGTATATTGGTAGCACAAGTTCAAGAGGATTACACCATCTTGTTTATGAAATAGTTGATAACAGTATAGATGAAGCCTTAGCTGGGTTTTGTACGCATATAGAAGTTTCAATAAATGAGGATAATTCTATAACTGTTACAGATGACGGTAGAGGTATGCCAACGGGATTAAATGAAAAGGTTGGAAAATCAAGTGTTGAAGTTATAATGACAGTTCTTCATGCTGGGGGTAAGTTCGGTGGTGGAGGATACAAAGTTTCTGGTGGATTACACGGGGTTGGTGCATCAGTAGTTAATGCTCTATCAGAGTGGTGCGAAGTAACTGTTAGAAGAGAAGGACACATTTGGAAACAAAAATATTCTAGAGGAAATGCAGTAACGGAACTTCTTCAAGTAGGAGAATCTGATGAACATGGAACATCTGTTTCATTTAAACCAGATAGAGAGATATTTGAAGATGTAGTATATGATTTCGATGTTTTATCAAAGAGGTTAAGAGAGCTTGCATTCTTAAATAAGGGAATCAAAATAACATTGTCAGATAAAAGAGAAGGCGAAGAAAAAGAAGAATTATACCATTATGAAGGTGGAATAAGAGAGTTTGTGTCTTATCTTAATAAGAATAAAGAGGTTTTACATGAAGAACCTATCTATGTTGAGGCAATGAGAGATGAAGTACTTGTAGAAGTTTCTCTTCAATACAATAATTCATACAATGAAAATATATATTCCTTTGCAAATAATATAGACACTATAGAGGGGGGAACTCACCTATCAGGATTCAAGAGTGCCCTAACAAAGGTTATAAATGATTATGCAAGAAGATATAATTTCCTTAAGGATAAGGACAATAACCTATCAGGTGATGATGTAAGGGAAGGATTAACTGCGGTAGTATCAGTTAAAATAACAGATCCTCAGTTCGAAGGACAAACAAAAACTAAGCTTGGAAATTCAGAAGTTAGAGGTATTGTAGACTCAATAACGGGTGAAGGAGTAGCTACGTTCCTAGAAGAAAACCCTGCTATAAGTAAAGTAATAATAGAAAAGGCATTAATGGCAACTAGGGCTAGAGATGCAGCTAGAAGGGCAAGAGAACTAACAAGAAAATCTGCATTAGAAAGATCTGCATTNCCTGGGAAATTAGCAGATTGTTCTTCTAAGGATCCTCTAGAGTGTGAAATATACATAGTAGAGGGAGATTCAGCTGGTGGTTCTGCTAAGCAAGGCAGAGATAGAAAATTCCAAGCTATTTTACCTTTAAGAGGTAAGATATTAAACGTTGAAAAACAGAGATTAGATAGAATACTAACATCAGACACTATAAAATCAATGGTTACTGCCTTTGGTNCAGGTATTGGTGATGACTTTGATGAAAGTAAATTAAGATATAATAGAATAATAATAATGACTGACGCCGATGTAGATGGTGCTCATATTAGAACATTACTATTAACATTCTTCTTTAGATATATGAGAGGATTGATAGACGGGGGGCACGTTTATATAGCCCAACCACCGCTATACCAAGTAAAGAAAAATAAAAAGGAATACTACGTTTATTCTGATGAGGAATTAGAAAACCTTATGAAAGAACTTGGTGGAAAAGATAATTCAACTAGCATTCAAAGATATAAAGGGCTAGGAGAAATGAATGCATCTCAATTATGGGATACAACAATGGATCCAGAGAAGAGAGTATTGCTAAAAGCAACAGTAGAAGATGCGAAAGAAGCCGATGAAATATTCACTATACTTATGGGAGATAAGGTTGAACCAAGAAGAGACTTTATTGAAAAGAATGCTAAGAAAGTAAGTAACTTGGATATTTAGTACTAAAACGAGGTGAAGTACATGAATTTTAATGAGGGAAAAGTTATTCCTATAGATATTAATAAAGAAATGAAAAAATGTTATATAGACTATGCAATGAGTGTAATTGTAGGTCGTGCATTGCCAGATGTTAGGGATGGGTTGAAACCAGTTCATAGAAGAATCCTACATTCTATGAATGAACTTGGAATAACTCCAGATAAAAGCTATAGAAAGTGTGCCAGAATAGTTGGGGAAGTTTTAGGTAAGTATCATCCACACGGAGATACATCAGTGTATGATGCTTTAGTTAGATTAGCTCAAGACTTCTCAATGAGATATATGCTGATAGATGGTCATGGTAACTTTGGTTCAGTAGACGGTGATGGTGCAGCTGCCATGAGGTACACAGAGGCAAGAATGAATAAAATTGCTGCTGAAATGTTAAGAGATATAAATAAAGACACAGTTGATTTTATACCAAACTTTGATGGTGAGGAAAAAGAACCAGTTGTACTTCCATCAAGATATCCTAACCTTTTAGTTAATGGATCATCAGGTATAGCTGTTGGTATGGCAACCAATATACCACCACATAATTTAGGTGAAGTTATAGATGGTACAATAATGCTTATTGATAACCCAGAAATAACATCACTTGAACTTATGACTGCTATTAAGGGGCCAGACTTCCCAACTGGAGCAGTAATAATGGGGACATCAGGTATTAGAGCAGCTTATGAAACAGGAAAAGGTAAAGTAATAGTAAGGGCAAAGGCCGAAATAGAAGAGGAAAATGGAAGGCATAAAATAATTGTTACTGAAATACCATACCAAGTTAATAAGGCAAAGTTAATAGAAAATATAGCTGACCTAGTAAGAGATAAGAAAATAACTGGAATATCTGATTTAAGAGATGAATCAGATAGAGATGGTATGAGAATTGTAATTGAATTAAAAAGAGATGCTAATCCCAATGTGGTTTTAAATCTCCTATATAAGCACACTAAAATGCAGGATACCTTTGGTATTATAATGCTTGCCTTAGTAGATAATGAACCTAAGATATTAAGCTTAAAGGAGATTTTAAGAAACTACATTGACTTCCAAAAGGAAGTAATAACAAGAAGAACAGTTTTTGAGTTAAATAAGGCAAATGCAAGAGCACATATTCTTGAAGGATTAAGAATTGCTTTAGATCATATCGATGAAGTTATTAGCATAATAAGATCATCTAAAACTACTGAAATAGCTAAAAACACCTTAATTGAAAGGTTTGGCTTAAGTGACAAGCAAGCACAAGCAATCTTAGATATGAGATTGAGAAGGTTAACTGGCTTAGAGAGAGACAAGATAGAGGAAGAATATGCAGATCTTATGAAACAAATAGAATATTTAAACTCTATACTAGCAAGTGAAGAAAAATTACTATCAGTAATTAAAGATGAATTACTAGAAATAAAAAATAAGTACAATGATCCAAGAAGAACTGAGATAGAAAAAGTACTAAATGAAATTGATATAGAAGATCTAATACAAGAAGAGGAAGTTGTTGTTACTTTAACTCATGCAGGATACATAAAGAGAATATCAGCAGATACTTATTCAGCTCAAAGAAGAGGTGGAAGAGGTATTCAAGCTATGACAACAAAGGAAGATGATTTTGTAGAGCATATTACAATAACATCAACACATTCCGACATACTATTCTTTACTAATAGGGGTAGGGTATATAAGCTTAGAGCTTATGAAATACCTGATGCAGGAAGAACTGCTAAGGGAACAAATATAATTAACCTTATTGCTATAGAGCCAGATGAAAGAATAGAAACAGTTCTTACAATCAATGATGATGTTAAGGAAGGTTATCTATTCATGGGAACTAAACATGGATTAGTTAAGAAGACTCGCTTGTCAGAGTTTAAGAATCTTAGAAAGAATGGCTTAATTGCAATAAACCTTAGAGATGGTGATGAGCTACTAAAGGCAAAAATAACTAGAGGGGATGCAAATATCATAATAGTTTCCCAAAATGGTAATGCCATAAGATTTAGCGAAAAAGATGTTAGACCTATGGGTAGAACAGCTTCAGGAGTTAAGTCAATGAATCTAAAACATGATGACCTGGCAGTATGCATGGATATTGTAGTAGATGATGAAGATTTATTAGTTATAAGTGAAAATGGCTATGGAAAAAGAACACCTCTAACTGACTATAAGGTTCAAAGAAGAGGCGGATCTGGTTTAATAACATATAAGTCATCTGAAAAAACAGGTAAACTTGTAGGGGCCACTGTTTGTAAGGAAACTGATGAGCTTATGCTTATAAATACAAGTGGAATTGCTATAAGAATTAATGTATCAGATATATCTATAACAGGAAGATCAACTATGGGAGTTAGACTTATGAGAACTTCAGAAGAAGAAAAGATTGTAGCTATAGCTAAAATTTCTGCTTCAGAAGAAGATGAAGAGTTAATAGATGTAGAAGATACAGAAGAAGTAGAAAATCTAGATAATGAAATAGAATAGTATTTAACATTCACAGTTTAGAGGATTCTCTTGGAAGAGAAATCCTACTAAACTGTATTTTTTTCTTCTAATTTTGTAATAATAATTAAAAATATAGTAAAGAATAAGAAAAACAAAGGTAATCTTGCCCTAGTGTATCACAATAAGAAAATAAGAGAAATATGTAGTAATTTCAAGAGAAATAAGTATGAATATATATAAAAGCTAGAATTGAGTAAAATAATATTATATTTAAGTGGTAAGATAATTTTCGTCGCCAAGAGGTGCGACAAAAAATAAAAATTTTCAAAAGTTGTTGACAGTAACTTTGAAAAATGTTAATATAAAAAAGTCGTTGATGGCGACAAGGCAAATTGGTCTTTGAAAATTGAACAGAATATAAGTAATAACACAAACCAGCAATTCTTTTGAATGTCT
>JGI24712J26585_10000777_pt1 | contig 27275 bp, 21 predicted proteins | sample BioPla3DNA2_FD_26585 | JGI IMG/M metagenome (IMG submission 26585)
CTTTGAATTTTACGGTTTTATTTTTGGTGAAATACAAAACTAATAAAATTTTTAGACTATGTTTTTTTATTGGCTCAGACACACTTTTTGGAACAGTATCTATTTTTGTCGCATATCTGATTTATTTATAAAACAGATTGATTTGACACACTAACTAAAACAGAAGTGAAGAATGAAAAAAAGTAATTTGATCAAGTGGAAAGGATTGTTTTTCACCTTTGCGTGGATGTTGTCTTTGGCGATGTTCGCGCAAAACATCACCGTGAGGGGTACCGTCCTCGACGCGTATAACGAACCGGTGATTGGTGGGACAGTCATCGAGGCGGGGAACCCGTCTCATGGAACCATTACCGATATTGACGGTAACTACGTGATTAGCGATGTTCCATCCAACGCGTCCCTGCAGTTCAGCTACGTGGGGATGAAAACCCAAGTTGTCCCCATCAACGGGAGAACCACCATCGACGTGGTACTTGAAACCGACTCCGAGATACTGGATGAGCTGGTAGTAACGGCGTTAGGTATGAAGCGCGCGGAGAAGGCCCTGGGTTACGCCGTTACCGAACTGAAGGGCGACGAGTTGGTCACGAACATCATCAACCCCGTGGCCGCCCTGCAAGGGAAGGTGGCGGGCGTTGAAATCGCCCAATCAGACGGTGGCATGTTCGGATCGACCAAGATACTGATTCGCGGGTCGTCCACCCTGGGGAAAAATAACCAGCCCATCTACGTGGTAGATGGCGTGATCCTCGACAACGCCATATCCAACTCGGGCGATGCCGACTGGAGTCAATCGGCCAACGACTACGGTAACGAGCTCAAGAACCTGAACCCGCAAGACTTCGCGACGGTATCGGTCCTGAAAGGTGCCGCCGCGACGGCGTTGTACGGCTCCAGGGGACTCAACGGCGCGGTGGTGATCACCACCAAGAGTGGACAGGCACGGGAGGGCCTTGGCATACAAGTTTCACAAACCTTTGGTACCGACTACGTCTACAAGCAACCGAGGATGCAAAACGTGTATGGCGATGGCGGGATGGCGGGTTACGTGAATTATGGAGCAACCAAGCCTGACGGCTCCTACTACATTTTCGACAACCAAAGGCAGTTCATGTTGAACGCGGAAGGCAAGCCCTCGCACATGGGACCACGGCAAGGACTCGGTTACGGTCCCGCCTTCGACGGTTCGCAAGTGGAGTACTACGACAAGACCTACAGGCCCTACTTGCCGGTGAAAAACAACTTCAAGAACACCTATGACTTAGGATTTAACTCCAACACCAACGTGGCCATCAGCGGCGGAAACGAGCGAACCACGTTCTACAGCTCGCTGGGTCACCTGTACAGCCAGGGCACGCTGCCTAACAACGACTTCAGGAGGTTGTCCCTGTTGACGAAGGCTTCGCACGACATCACCGACCGGGTGAACCTCGAGGCCTCGCTCTCGTTCGCCAACTCCATGCCGAGAAACGCCCAGCCCAATATTGGTGAGTTCTTTGTAGACGGAACCTGGTCCCGCGCCTATGACCCCGACCTGCTGAAAAACAAGTACAAGGGAGAACACGGCGGGCTGGCAAACACATCGTACGGGGACATCTACGGATCGATACCGGGAAGAGGCGTGTGGTGGAGCATTTACGAAAACGATTACAGGAGAAAAGAGACTTCGGTACGTCCCGCGTTAACACTGCGGACAAAGCTAACCAACTGGTTGGATTTCACCCTCGAGGGGATTTACAACTACTACTACACGCGGGATGAGAACAAGCAGCTGGGTTCGGGGTACGCCAACGATGGCGGCTACTACTCGCTCTCGCAATACACGAAAGAGCAGACCAACCTTTACGGGACTTTAAACGCCCTGCACTCGTTCGGCGATTGGACCGTGAGCGGCTTCCTACGGGGTGAGTTCTTCAACACCATTGAACAGTACAACCGCCAAAACACCAACGGGGGATTGGTCGTGCCCGGGCAGTACTTCATCGGCAACTCGAAAGAGAACGTGGGCTACGACGGGTACATAGGTGGAGAAAAAAGAATGTACTCCATCTCCTCGCAAGTGAGCGCGAGCTGGGGCGATCAGATCTTCGTGGACGTAACGGGACGTAACGACTGGTCATCGGCACTGGTCTACTCGAACGCAACCGGTACCTTCTCCTACTTCTACCCCTCGGTATCGGGATCGTGGTTGGTGAACAACACGTTTGATATGCCCAACTGGATTGACCTGCTGAAGGTACGCGGTTCATGGGCGCAAGTGGGGAACGACACCAGCCCCTACATCATCAACACCGCCTACTCTATCGGTACCTCCAGCACGTTGAACGGGAAAACCTATTCGCTGGATCTCCCCTCCACGGTGTACGACGCCCACCTGAAGCCGGAACGCAAGAACGCGTGGGAGGTGGGTATCGACTGGCGCATCCTCAATAACCGGATTAACCTCGACGTGGCCTACTACAAGGAGAATACCTACAACCAGATCATGTCGATCAAGGTACCCTACGTTTCAGGGATCAGCAACCAGTACATCAACGCGGGGAACATCCAGAACCAGGGGATCGAGGTGCTCCTCAACACGGTGCCCTATAGCAGCCGCGACTGGGAGTGGAGCCTCGACTTCACCTACACCAGGAACGAAAACAAGATCATCTCGCTCCACGAAAACGTGGCCGACTGGATCAACCTGGATGGCTCACCCGATTACGGGAACTACAGGATTGGTTCCGTGGCACGAAAAGGTGAATCATACGGGATCCTGATGTCTGACTCGAAGAAAGCGATCGACGAGAAAACGGGATTGCCCATCCTGGGGTGGTCGGATTCTCGCAGGTTCGCCTTCTACCGCCGCAGCGGGAAGATGGAGATCGTTGGTTCCATGATACCCGACTTCCTCGGATCGGTGGCTACCGGGCTGAGGTATAAGAATTGGAACTTGCGGGCCCTGTTCGACATGCGGTTTGGCGGGATGGTGGCCTCCTACGGCTCACGGTACGGAACGGCCTACGGCTTCACGGAAAAGTCCCTGAAATACTCGTCACCCGAGTACGGAGGACTTACCTGGACTTCCAAATTCGATAACATGACCTACAGCGACGGACTCATCCCGGAAGGGGTGATCCCGGGGGGTACCAACATCACGCAACCCGATGGAACCCAATACACCGTTGCGGAAGGAGGGGAAACCTACCAGGCGCTGTACGACAAAGGGGTAGTAGAACCCACCCACGCGTCAACATGGCACTACTTCACCAACAGCTGGGGTGACGGGGTGGTAAACGACAACTGGGTCTCCGAGCTGAACTACATCTCGTTGCGAGAGGTAACGCTTAGCTACAGCGTTCCGCAAGACATCGCGAACAAGCTGAAACTGGCCAACTTGAACTTCTCACTCACGGGAAGAAACCTGGGCTACCTGCTCAACAACATGCCTAACGGTGAAAACCCGGAGGCGGTGCGAGGCACCTCGGCTTCCGAGTTCCGCGTACGTACCTTCTCCCCGTTCACCGCGAACTTCATGTTTACTGTAAACGTTGGATTTTAAGGATATAGACATTTATTCAAACCATATAAAACGATGAAAAAAATAAAATACATTGCAACCATATTCCTGAGTGGATTGCTGCTGATCACCGCGAGCTGCAGTGATGAGATGGCGAAGATTAACTCCAATCCTTCTCAGGTTACCGAGGCAAATATCTCCTACCTGTTTGCACAAGCGGTATTTAACTTTGAGCCGGCGGGGTACTTGCTGTGGTATTACAACGCGCCCATGACCTTCAGGTGGAGCCAAATGGGCGTTCCCACGGGAGGTTACACCTCGCTCTTCACGCAGACAACCGCCACGGGTGACCAGGGAGGGCAGTATATAAACGTGCTGAAATACGCGCGGGACATCGAGGACGTTAGGTCGAACATGGAACCCGAAGAGGCGGCCAAGTACGCGAATATCGCGGCGTGCGTAGACGTGCTGACTGTCTACCTGGGAATCTTTGACAGCGACATGTATGGCGACCGCCCCTTTACCGAAGCCGCCATGGCACGGTACGGCGGAACGCTTACCCCGCGCTACGACAAGATAAAAGACCTCTACGACCTGTGGCTAACCATGCTGGACGACGCGGCCAACACCCTCGCCAACTCGACAGACCAGACATTCCCGCCCAACCAGGACGTGGTGTACAAGGGCGATGTGGCCAAATGGGCTAAGCTGGCCAACTCACTGAAGCTGAAGATCGCCGCACGGCTCATCTCGCAAGACCGGGCAAAAGCGCTGACGATAGCTTCGCAAGTAGCCTCCTCGCCAGTGGGCGTGTTGGACGGAAGCCAAGATGACTTCCTCTTTAACAAGGCAAACGCCATCACCAGAGACGACGGGGATAAGGTGTACCACTGGAACCAGGGGTTCATGAACAGTACCGCTGCCAGCCAGCGGGTAATGGACTTCATGCTCAAAAACCAGGACCCGAGGGTTCGCTTCTTCTACCGGAAGAACGGATGGAACTCAACCATCGTGCAAGGATTTTTTGATCAGGGCAAAGAGATCCCCTCCTACATCCTGGAAAACGTGAACTACAGCGAAGAAGAGGGTAAAAAAACCTTCGAGTCGTGGAAGGGATTGGGCGAACCATGGGTTCGTTACTACGGGTTACCCGTGGAGATGGACGCCGCGCAAGACGCGGAGACCTATGGCGACTACTTTGACTACTCTAACCGCTCGAAACTAAGAATCGGGGACGCGGAAAAGATCTTTACACCCTTCTCGGGATTCCAAAACGAGATGATTATCGGGCGTGTAGACTTCACGTTGCCCACCCTCCCCGAGGGACCGGTTATCCAGGACCTGGACGACAACCCTTGGTACGGCATGTACATGTCTACCTCGGAGGTAAACCTCTACTTGGCGGAGTTCAAGCTACTCGGAGCCAACCTGCCCCTAAGTGCCTCGGACTACTTCAACAAGGCGCTAAAAGCGTCGGTAGAGGAGTATGACAGGCTGGCGGAACTGAACAAGATCCCCTACTACGGCAAGACCTACGATTACGACCCGCACGAAAAGGTTATCGACTTGCAGGAGGGCGAGATTGAAACGATGATGGAAAACAGCGATTACCAGCTGACCGGTGACGCGGCACTAGACCTGGAGAAGGTGTACGTTCAGCAGCTGCTGCACTTCACCTTGTACCCGAACGAGCAGTTTGTAACGGTTCGCCGATCGGGCGTGCCCAAAACCAACTCCACGTTGATCGCGTGGGAGAACTTCCCCAACGTTCCCAATAACGCGATCCCGCGCCGGTTCGAGGTGAGTGACCCATCGAAAACCGACCTGATGTACCAGATCCTGGTCGACGCGTACCAATCGCAAGGGTTTACCCCGGGCTCAAGCCAGGATGGCACCCTGCTGAACGCCGAAAGGGTTTGGCAAGACATCAACGCCCCGCAATTTGGGGAGGGCCCGAGACAGTAACCGTTTCAACCCTTTATTGAACATCAGAGCCGGTATAGTACCGGCTCTGATCTTCTTGTTTAACGCGCTATTCCGACAACAGGACAACGAGCGTACACGTCAAGCCGGTACCTGCCCGTTAGCCCTCTGCGCGTTACTTTGAAAACAGCACAACAACTGTAAACAGGTAAGTGTACATGAACAGGAAAAAACAAGCAATACTCACCTTAACCCTGGCCTTCCTCACCCTGGCCCCCGCGGCAAACGCCCAGAAAAAGAGGATGTTACTGTACAACGAGTACGGCAGGGGGATCGTGTTGATGAAAAACGGGGCGGAAATTCAGGCGGAGCTGAACTACGACACCGCCAACAAAAACATGATGTACCTGCAGGGGGGCGATGAGATGATCCTGGTGAACGCCCACGAGGTGGACACGGTCTACATCGGCGATGGGAAGTTTATCCCCCTCAACGAGCGCTTCATGGAGGTGGTGGAATTGGCCAACGGGAAGGGCTTTATCGATTGGGCGCTTAGACTGCAACACCGGGGCAATAGGGGCGCCTACGGCCAAATCACGCAGAACAAGGTTGAGACCATTAACACGGCCTACTGGACACACCGGAAGTACAAACCGGAAACGGCCGAGGTGCTGGAAATGAGAAACAACAACGAGTACGGGTTCTTCAGGGATGGAGTGCCACTACAGTTTAAAAACGAGAAAGAGCTGGTCAGGCATTTCCCAAACCACGGGGATGCGATCAGGGGATTCATCAAAGAGAAACGGGTGGATTTCAAAAAGGTGAACGATGTGCTCGAGGTATTGAATTACTGTTTGCAACAAGGGTTCGTGCATGAACGGTCACACGGGCACGACTGGCCAGAAGTGAGAGAAGCAGGGCCAACGGCTTCCCCGGCAGAAGCATCCACCGACGAGCGGGTGAGGGAGTTACTCGGTAAAATGACGACGGAGGAGAAGATTGGCCAACTCTGCTGCCCCACCGGATGGGAAATGTACACCAAAACAGACGATGGCAACGTGGTGCCCTCGCAACTGTTCAAGGAGCGGATGAAAACGATGCCCGTGGGAGGCTTTTGGGCCACGCTACGGGCCGACCCGTGGACACGGAAAACGTTGCTGACGGGGCTTACCCCGGAGCTGGCAGCCAACGCGCTCAACCAACTGCAGAAGCATGCCGTGGAAAATACCCGGCTGGGTATCCCCCTCTTTTTCGCCGAGGAGTGCATGCATGGCCATATGGCCATCGGGACCACCGTCTTCCCTACCGGATTGGCACAAGGAAGCAGCTGGAACCCCGGGCTTATCCAAGAGATGGCAGAAGCGATCGCGCTGGAAGGCAGGCTGCAGGGAGCACATATTGGCTACGGGCCTATCCTGGACCTGGCCAGGGAACCGCGCTGGTCAAGGGTGGAAGAGACGTTTGGCGAAGACCCGGTGCTGACGGCAAAGATAGGGGCTGCTTTCATCCGTGGATTACAGGGAGATGACACCGGTGACGGGCGTCACCTATACGCTACCCCGAAGCATTTTGCAGCCTACGGGGTACCGCTCGGGGGGCACAACGGCCAAAACGCCACCATCGGTTCCAGGGATCTCTTCTCTAACCACCTGGAGCCCTTCCGGGTTGCCGTGGAGACCGGAGCCAAAACCCTGATGACCTCCTACAACGCCATCGATGGCATTCCGGCCACCGCCCACCGTTTCCTGCTTAAGGATGTCTTGCGCGACGAGTGGGGATTCAACGGGTTTGTCTTCTCCGACCTTGGCAGTATCGAAGGTATCGCGGGAACGCACCGCGTGGCTCCCAGCGTGAAGTACGCGGCAGCCAGGGCGATTCAGGCAGGGGTGGACTGCGACCTGGGTGGAAACGCGTACGGGAGGAACCTCGTGCAAGCGCTGGAGGAGGGACTCGTTACGATGGACGATATTGATGCCGCGGTGTCCAATATCCTTCGGTTGAAATTTGAAATGGGGCTCTTCGAGAACCCGTACGTCGACCCCAAGGAGGCGGCCCGACTTGTTAGAAGTGAAAACCACCGACAGATTGCCCGTGAGGTGGCCCAACAGGGTATCGTGTTGCTAAAGAACGGCGACAACCTGTTGCCGCTATCGAAAGAGATGGGTTCGATAGCCGTGATCGGTCCCAACGCCGATAATATCTATAACCAACTGGGGGATTACACCGCGCCGCAAGAGGCGGATAACGTGACCACCGTGCTCGATGGCATCCGGCAAGCGGTGGGTCCTAACACCGTGGTACGCTACGCGAAAGGGTGCGCCATCCGCGATACCACCCAATCCCAAATCCGGGAGGCCGTGGAGGCAGCGAGGCTGTCAGATGCGATCGTGCTGGTGGTGGGCGGATCGAGCGCCAGAGATTTCAGGACGGAGTACATCGAAACCGGCGCGGCAACCGTTGGCGGAGACCAGGAGGAGCTCCTGCCGGACATGGAGTCGGGTGAGGGATACGACCGAAGCACGCTCAGCCTCATGGGCGACCAGGAGAAGTTGCTGAACGCGTTGGCCGACACGGGGAAACCGCTTATCGTGATCTACATCCAGGGGCGACCGCTCAATATGAACAACGCTTCGGAGAAAGCGGATGCCCTGTTAACGGCGTGGTACCCGGGGCAAGAGGGTGGGGCCGCCATCGCCGACATCCTTTTTGGTGACTACAACCCCGCCGGTCGCCTCCCCATCTCGATACCCCGATCGGTAGGGCAACTGCCCCTCTACTACTCATTGGGGCGACAGTCTAACTACGTGGAAGAGACAAGTGCCCCCCTTTACGCTTTCGGGTACGGGCTGAGCTACACCCACTTCGGTTACGACAACCTGTCGATCGAACTGGGTCCAGGCCAGGTGAAAATCGCCTGCACCGTGACCAACAGCGGTGACAAGGACGGCGAGGAGGTGGTACAGCTCTACCTGCGCGACAACGTGAGCTCGGTAGTAACCCCGCCCATCCAGTTGAAAGAGTTTAAAAGGGTGGAAATCAAAAAGGGGGAATCGGAAAGGGTGGAGTTTACCCTGCCGGTCAACAGCCTATCGCTGTACGATGAGGCGATGCAACGGGTGGTGGAACCCGGGGAGTTCACGGTTATGATCGGAGCTGCCTCGAACGACATCCGGCTACAAGACACGTTTTGGATACCCGAATAGCAAGCTCGTGTTAATTACAAGCTGTCGTACGGCAACCTCGATAAGCCGTCCGACAGCTTCTCCACTGCTTCGCGCAACGGTCTGTCCACCATCCCCTTGATCAAGGGATTCATATCGGCCCTCACCGTAACCCTAAGCCGGGTATCGGTTTCGCTTTTACCTACCAGTTGTATCCACAGGTAAACGGGAAGGGGAAGCCGTTCTGCTTGAAACTTCAACAGCTTGTTCGGTTGCCGTTCCACCACCCGGAAGGTCACCTCCCCCACCGGGTTCAACCGGAATGAAACGGTGTCGCCATCGAACGTGAAGTCGCCCATCCCGTCCATGGGGAGCCACTCCTTCACCCGCTCCAGGTTTTGGAGGTTGGAGAGCACCCCGAAAACGGCGGCATCGCCGTGGGGTATACGCTTCACCTCGCTCACGTATTCAGTCATTATTGACTCTTTTTTGTATGCTTTTTCCCCTGCCGTCCCCAGTTCTCGGGGTCTTCCCGCCACTCTTGTAGCGTGTGCAGATCCGACTCGGCGATGTAATCAATCGCGATCGCCTCATCTAATATGGCATCGTAATCGCAAAGCGTGGTCAACTCCACCCGCGCATCGTGCATATTGTCAAGCGACCGTGGGAAACCGTAGGTGAAGATGGCCATCAAGCCCAACACCTCCGCACCGTTTCGCCGAATCGCATCCACCGCTTTCAGGCTACTACCACCGGTAGAGACGAGATCCTCGATCACCACCACCTTCTGCTTCGGTTTCAGGTCGCCCTCGATCAGGTTCTCCAGACCGTGCCCTTTCGGGGTAGAACGGACGTACACGAAGGGGAGTCCAAGCAGGTCGGCCACCAACGCCCCGGGGGCAATCGCGCCAGTCGCCACCCCGGCGATCGCCTCGGTACGGGGGTACTTCTCCATGATGAGCCGGGCGAACTCCACCTTCACGAAGTTGCGCACGGGAGGGTACGACATGATTTTCCGGTTATCGCAATAGATGGGAGACCTCCACCCCGACGCCCAGGTGAACGGGTTGGATGGCTGTAGTTTAACAGCCTTGATTCCCAAAAGCTTTTCAGCCGTCAGTTTTTTCAATCGTTGCATTTGGTCCATTATTTAACGTGACGGTACAAAAATAGCTTTTTTAGCGATTCCACCGAAGGGTAAGGCTAAAAAAGAGCGTTTTAAAGCACCTACCCGCGTTTTAAAGCACCTGCCCCAACGTGGCGACGCTTATCGTCACCTCCTTACACGCTTGCAGCGCCAGGCCGCACGCCTCAATGGTGGATCCGGTGGTGATCACGTCATCCACCAACAGGAGGTGCTTCCCCTCGTATAGCGCGCCATCCACCACCTCAAAGATGCCCTTCACGTTCTCCCACCGCTGCGTTTTGGTTCTTTTCGTCTGGGTTGGGTTGAAGATAACGCGTACCAGGTTGCCGGTTGAAACCGGTAGCGAGGTGGCCTCGGATAACCCCCGGGCGATCATTTCCGCCTGGTTGTACCCCCGCTCCTTCTCCCTCCTGGGGTGCAGCGGCACGGGAACAATCCAGTCGATGGGGTTCAGAAAGTCACTCCCCAGCATGTCCCTACCAAACAACCTTCCCAGCAACAGCCCAATCTCCCATCTTCCATGATACTTGAGATGGTGGATTAAAGGCCCCAGCATCCCCTCCTTGGAGTAAATGCAGTAAGTGGCAATCCGTTCAAACGGAATCCGGGCAGCCATAAGCTGCTCAGCCCCGTTCTCCCTCTCCAGGTAGTTATGGGTCCTCGGCAGCTGGTAGAGGCACTTCAAGCAGACCCCTTCCTCATTGTTCAACAGCTCGGCACCGCAAACCACACACGCGTGGGGATAAAAGAGGGTAACCAGCTCGTTTACCAACGACCTATTCATCGCTCCTGCTCCTTTTTCACCTGTTCCAGGCAGCGCCTGATCTCCTCCATGCTGAAACCCCTCCCCAAGGCAAAGCGAATCAGCTTCCCCTCTTTCTCGTACGCGGAAGCCCCGGTAACAGTGGGCCACTTTTTCTTCAACAGGTCTGGAAGAGAGGCCGATAACTCCTCCTCTGAGAAATCCATGAACGCCTGCTCGATAATCTCCCCGGGGAGTTGCTTCTGATGCAGCGCGAGCTCGATCTTCTTTCTACCCCAGCGGTTAAAGCGCAACTTATCGCTGATAAAACCGCGGGTGTAACGCGCCTCGTCAATGAAATGATTCTCTTTAAGCTTTTGGACAACCGCCTCCTCCCCCTCCTCCGAAAGTTCCATCCCCCGAAGTTTTTGGCGAATATCGAACACGCAATACTCGCCGCGTGAACAGAGTCGGGTCATCCGTTTATAGGCCTGTTTAACCATCGTTTCCATCTCCCGTTGTTCCATCATTTTTCATTGTTTTATCGCCCGGACCATCCGCGGGTTGCCGGCCATGTCGCTTCGTAACTCCACATCGCGGTACCCTCTCTCGTAGAGCATAGCCCGCACCTCCTCTCCTTTGTTCCGATTGACCTCGAAAAAGAGAAGCCCCCCCTCGCCGAGAAGACCCAACGAAAGGTGGGCGATCCGCTCGTAAAACAGCAGCGGGGTAGAATCGGGTACGAACAACGCTTCGGACGGCTCGAAATGCAACACGTTTGCCTCCATTTGCTCCCGTTCCGTTTCAAGCACGTAAGGGGGGTTGCTGATGACCGCGTGAAAAGAGCCGTCCTCAAAAGCTGGCGTGGAACCAACGGCAGGAGAAGCTCCTTTGCAAGTAGTAGAGCCGGTAATCCCGCTGGCAACCGGGTTAGAGATGGATGGGGACACGGCTAAGGGCGTTAAGATGTCCTGCACGAAAAAATGGACGTTCACCCCATTTTCATGGGCGTTGCGTCTTGCCACCGCGATCGCCCTCTCCGAAACGTCACAGGCGTACACCTCACTCTCCGGACGCCGCTTACCCAGGGTAATCGCGATACAACCACTCCCGGTTCCCACGTCGAGCAGCTTAAGCTTCCCGGGAGGAAGCTCATCCAACACCCACTCCACCAGCTCTTCCGTTTCCGGCCGCGGGATCAACACGTCGGGGGTAACCTTAAGCATCAGCCCGTGGAACTCGGTCCGCCCCACGATATACTGCATCGGCTCCCCGGTCTTCAATCGCTCAACCACCTCCACTACCGCGGCCACTTTGCCGACATCCCAGAACGGGGTATCCCTCCCCCCGTCATCCATGATAAACGATTCGCACGCGACGCTCTCAGGTCGAAAGAACGGGGTATCACCGCCCCCTTCGTTCATGAAAAACGAAGCCGCCCGGCGGTAAGTAGCAGATAAATGATTACATTTGCCCGTGGCAACCATGGTGGGGAGCCCATCGCGCAATTCATGAAGCAGCAGCCGAGAGAGCGCGACAATCTCTCCCGGCGAGTAGAGTTCGCTCAGCTCACGCTGAAGGTAGCGAGCCAGTCGTTGCATGGGGACCAACGCCATAAGTTGCTATTTAGACCAATTTGTTACACAAAGATACACAAAATGACGGTTCACACGGAATTTATGCGCCGCTGCTTTCAACTGGCCCGCAAAGGCGAGGGGGTCACCCATCCCAATCCCATGGTGGGTGCCGTGGTGGTGCATGCCGGCAAGATCATCGGGGAGGGATATCACCGGCGATACGGTGAAGCCCATGCCGAGGTGAACGCCATCACCGCCGTCAAGGATATGTCACTGCTGCCCCATTCCACCCTGTACGTGTCGCTGGAGCCCTGTTCGCACCAGGGCAAGACGCCGCCATGCACGGAACTGATCGCCGAGAAGAGGATACCCAAGGTAGTCGTCGCCACCCGCGACCCCAACCCCAAAGTGGCCGGGAAAGGGTTGGCGCGGATGAGGGAACATGGCATCAAAGTGGTCGAGGGGGTCCTGGAGGAGGAGGCCCGTGCATTGAACCGCGCATTTTTCGTGAACCAGCTGCTTGAACGGCCTTACGTGATCTTAAAATGGGCGCAAAGCCGGGATGGCTTCATTGACCGGATCAGGAGCTCTCGCGATGAGCGGCCAGCCAGATTATCCAACGATCTGACCAGCTGCCTCGCGCACCTGCTCCGAACCCGCGTTCAGGGTGTAATAGTGGGTACCCGGACGGCGCTGCTCGACGATCCCAGGCTCACGGTTCGCCATTGGTACGGGCATCAACCCACCCGGGTAGTGATCGACCGGATGAACCGGATACCCAACGAATCGGCACTTTTTGACGGGTCGGCTCCCACCATCGTCTTCACCGAATCGGTATCGCCCGCCAGGAGTGAGAAACCGGGGGTAAAACAGATAAAAACAGACTTCTCGAAAGAGGCGATCCAACGGCTATTGCAGCAGTTGTACGACGAAGAAATACTGACGTTACTGGTGGAGGGAGGAAGCCGGCTGCTCACCTCGTTTATCGAGCAGCAGCTGTGGGATGAGGCCTACGTGGAGACCTCCGGTAAGGTACTCCATTCGGGCATCAAGGCACCCTGCATAGAGGGGTTCACGGTAAGCAACGAACGCTTCTTACATGCTTCACGGCTCCATTTAAAGAATCAAATAACTCGAAATTTTCTTTAAATATCCATTTTAATATGGTTATAGAGAAAAATCTTTCTACTTTTGTACAACGTAATACGGGATATACTATTGCTTGAAACAGATGAGATGTACATACTTTCTATGGCTGCTCGTGGCAACCGTGAATTTGCTGTTGTGGACCTCATGCCTTGGTTCTTCCGATAAGGAATATGACTATTCTCCCAACGCGCAGATTTATGCCTTCTCGCTGACCTCCAGGGCAGATACGGCCGGGGTACTGAACGCGACCGAGTTCTCGATTGATCAGGTGGGCGGAAGGATATTCAACAAGGAGCCGCTGCCCTACCTCTTTCACGTGGATAGCGCGATGTTAAGCATCAGCAGCTCCAGCAGCTATATCCCTTTCCATCAGATAGCCATCACGTTGAGCGGCGCACTTGGAGACAGCACCTACCTCTGGAGCAGATCAGATTCGGTGCCCATCAACCGGTTAAAAGCGATCACGACCACCGCCCAGGATGGTTTTTACACGAAGACATACGCGTTTCAACTCAATATTCACCAGCAAGACCCGTATATCCTCTCGTGGGAGAGGAAGGCAGATTACCTCCTATCACCTCCCCCGGAGCAAAGAAGTATTGCTTTCAACGACCGCTTCATCACCTATTACAGAACAGAAAGCGGCCTGAAAGCCACCGCCTCGGCAGATGGTTATGCATGGAGCGAGCTGGACGAACTACAAGGGCTGCCTACCTCGGTTCGACTGAGCACGTTGACCCCCGTGAAAGGTACGATATACATCCTTGATGAAGGGGGAGGGGTACATGCATCGACAGACGGCACCTCGTGGGGCAAGGTAGAGACGGGCCACAGGGTGAAAAACCTATACGGGATCCTTCCAGGTGCCACGGTGGGATCCGTCTTGATAGCCGTGGAAGAGGGCGGCTCACTCCGTTTCGCGGTGACCGACGATTTCTCTGAAGCAGCGCTGTTAAACCAAGTACCCGATAAGATGCCGTGGTTGGAGTTCACCTCTACCAGCATCGAGAGTAAACATTCTTACGCTATCAGGTACATCATGCTGACTGACGGGATCAGGCAAGACGGTTTTTGGAACGATGAGTTGTGGATCCTTCAAAAGAAGGATGACGAGATCACCTACATCTCCAAAAAGCTCCCCTACCCCGTGAAAGGGAGCAGCCTGTTTTACTACGACAACCGACTCTACCTGATGACCTTACTGGAAGGGAAGAACGTTTTCCTGTTCTCTAACAACTACGGGTTGGACTGGGTGGTTGCCGGTGAGAACCAGGCGTTTCCGGTTGGAGGGAAATTCACCCCACGAACCAACGCCTCGGTAATGATTGATGATGCAAACAACATATGGATATTCGGCGGAATATCCGCGTACCCGCCTCATCCCACGCTCGTTGACGTGTGGAAGGGGAGGTTGAATAAATTTTCGATGGAGTAAACATTCTCTGTTGATGCATACTTTATGAATCGGTTTCACGTTATGGTAATGATGAAACGAGAGATTCATATCCTATTCGTCGTGCTAGGCATCTTGGTATGGCCCACCCACGGGAAGCTCTTCTCACAGGAACGCTTCCCGAAAAAGCACAAGTACGAAATAGGGACTGCATTGGGGGCCTCCACCTATATAGGCGATGCCAACCCGAAGAACCCCTTCCTCTACCCGGGAGTGGCCGGAGGCCTCCTTTTTCGTTACAACCCCAGCATGCAATGGGCGCTGAAGGCGAATATTTTGGGAGGGGCCATATCGGGCGACACGAACCGTTCCGGCAATCGTTTCCCGGGGGGTCGGCACGACACCTTTCAGCGTACGGTCCTGGATGTGGGTGCTCAGGTTGAGTTCCATTTTTTCCGGTTCGGCACCGAACGGAGGTACCTTGGTACCGTACCCTATACCCCCTACCTGTTTACCGGAACGGGGGTGACAATGGCAACGGGGAAGAAGCCGCTGTATGGAATACATGTACCCCTTGGTTTCGGGTTTAAATACAGGTGCCATAACAGGGTGAACATCGGCGCGGAAGTATCGGCGCGAAAACTGTTCAGGGATGACTTAGATGCAACGAAAGCTCACCCCGGGTGGAGTCTTGACGCGCCTTTCGGTATCAAGAGCAGCCCCTTGAAAAACCAGGACTGGTACACGTTCGCGTTGATTTACATGACCTGGGATTTCGGGTTGCGAGAGGATCCCTGTCGCTGACTTTAACATGTTGTAATAGATATGTCGTTGATAGACCGTATTAATCCCAAGCGCCTCCCCGCCCATGTAGCGATTATCATGGACGGTAACGGGCGTTGGGCTATATCCAGGGAACTGGAAAGAGTGGAAGGGCATAAAGAGGGTGTCGCCTCGATCCGCAAGGTAATGGAAGCGGCCAGGAAGCTGGGCATCCCCTACCTCACGCTATACGCTTTCTCCACGGAGAACTGGGATCGCCCGGCCGAAGAGGTGAATAGCTTGATGGACTTGATGGTACATGCCATCGCCGAAGAGACGGAGGAGCTGAAGAAGAACCACGTGAAGGTCCACTGTATTGGTGATATTGACCGGCTGCCGGACTATGCCCGCACCGCGTTAGACAAATGCATCCGGGAGACGGCAAGCTGCACCAAATTTAACATGATCATCGCGTTGAGTTACTCATCGAAATGGGAGCTCACCCAGGCCACCCGGCAAATCGTGAGGGAGGTAATCAACGGGGAGCTCCGGGAGAGCGACATCGACGAGGAAACCGTTACCAGCAGGCTAACTACCAGGGGCATACCCAACCCCGACCTGCTAATCCGGACCGGTGGGGAGTTGCGAATCAGTAACTTCATGCTATGGCAGTGCGCCTACTCGGAGTTCTACTTCACCGACACCTACTGGCCCGATTTCGGGGAGGAGGACTTTTACAAGGCCATCCTGGAGTTCCAGGGACGCGAGAGGCGTTACGGCAAGACGAGCGAGCAGCTGGTGCCTGACCTGCTCTCAAGTGATGCGGTAACAGACGACGATTTATCAGCCACGCTGAACTAAAAAACAGTTAGGGAAAAGAAACAGATCACCATGTTGAAGAGAATATTTCATTTGCTTCTACCATTTTTCGCCATGCTGCCTGGTGTGCTATCCCTGGCGCAAAACAACGACACCATCCCCATCCCGGAGGAGTTGATCGTGAACTACACGGCGCCCCCAAAACGGTATTACATTGCCAACATCGATGTAACCGGGGTGGAAGGGACCATGTACGAAGACCAAAAGTTCGTTCTAGTTGGCTTTTCCGGGCTATCCAAAGGTGAGGAGATACAGATACCGGGGGATGATATCTCGAATGCCATCAAACGGTTCTGGCGTCAAGGCCTCTTTTCTGACGTGAAGATATTGCAAACCAAAATCAAAGAAGATAGCGTCTGGTTGGAGATACGGTTGACAGACCGACCCCGGGTGAGCGACATCCGCTACACGGGCATGAAAAAGGGGGAGCAGGACGACATCGAGGAACGGATTGGCTTCGTGAAGGGGAACCAGATCACCCCGCCCCAAATAGACCGTGCCGAGGTCTACATCAAGAGTTACTTCGACGAGAAGGGCTTTGGCGAAGCGGAGGTGAGGGTGTTGCAGCACCCCGACACCACCGGCTTAAACCAGGTTGTCCTGGAGATCGCGGTGGACAAGAAAGAGAAGCAGAAGGTAAACAGCATTAAGCTATCGGGCAACGAAGCACTCTCGGACTTCAAGGTGAAGTGGGCTATGAAGAAAACCAACGAGAAAGGCCGGTTGGTCAACCTTTTCCGGGCCAAGAAGTTCGTGGAAGACCTCTACACCGAAGACAAAAAGAACATCATCACCAAGTACCACGAAAAGGGGTACCGCGATGTGGAGATCGTGCGGGATACGGTCTACAAACACGATGAGAAGACGGTAAACATCGAAATAGATATCGAAGAGGGAGCGCTTTACCACATCCGCTCCATTAACTGGGTAGGCAATACCCAATACCCCTCGTCCCAGCTCTCCCAACTGCTCAACATGGAGGCGGGCGACGTCTACAACCAGAAAAAACTGCAAGAGAGGCTATCGGATGATGAGGATGCAGCGGTGAACCTCTACCAGAACAACGGCTACCTCTTCTCGCGCATCGACCCGATAGAGATCAATATCGAAAACGACTCCGTGGATCTGGAGCTCCGCGTAGTGGAGGGACCCAAGGCTACCATCAAGCGGGTCATCATCCAGGGGAACGACCGGCTCTACGAGGAGATTATCCGCCGGGAGATACGGACGAAGCCGGGGGCGGTCTTCAGTAAAGACGATCTCCTTCGTTCCGTGCGTGAAATTGCACAAACGGGCCATTTCGACCCTGAGGCGCTCTTCGCGGATATCGGGTCGGGTATCAGCCCCAACCAAGAGGATGGAACGGTAAACATTACCTATCCGCTTACCTCGAAAGGAAACGACCAGATCGAGTTTTCTGCCGGTTGGGGGGTCACCGGGCTGGTAGGAAAGCTGAGCCTCAAGTTGAACAACTTCTCGCTCAAGAACCTGTTCAACCCGTCAATGCACCGGGGTATCATCCCGCAGGGCGACGGACAGACCCTGGTGGTGAGTGCACAGACCAACGGGCAGTACTACCAATCCTACCAGTTCCAGTTCGTGGAGCCCTGGTTTGGTGGTAAGCGACCCAACCACTTCTCGCTCAGCGCCTACTACTCGCGGTACACGGGACTCAATACCCGGTACTACTCGCAAAACACCTATTACGACCCCTACATGTACGGATACGGGTACGGTTATCCCGGTTACGGATACGGTTATGGCTACCCCGGCTACGGATATGGTGGATATGGCGGTTATGGATACGGTGGCTACGGATATGGTGGGTACGGCTACCAGAATATGGCCGAGTACGCGTACGACCCGAACCAGGTGTTCAATATTTTCGGGCTGTCACTGGGATATGGTAAGCGGCTCGAATGGCCGGATGACTACTTCCAGTTCATGGCCTCGATCGGCTACCAGCGCTACGGGCTGAAAAACTGGACCTACAACCAATTCCCCTTCAGCACGGGAACGAGCAACAGCATCACGTTAGGTCTTGTCCTCTCACGGGTCTCCACGGACAACCCCATCTACACGAGGACAGGATCGGAGTTCTCGCTAAGTGTAGATGCCACGCCCCCTTTCTCGCTCTGGGACGGGAGGAACTACGAAAGCATGCTGAACGTTGACCCGGCAAAATACAGATGGAACGAATACCACAAGTGGAAATTCAAGGCGCGTACCTATACCCCGCTCGCGCCGCTCACGGTGAAACGCACCCCGGTGATGGCCACCCGCGTGGAGTTCGGAATACTGGGGCATTATAACAAACATAAGCTCACCCCGTTTGAAACGTTCGACGTGGGGGGCGACGGGATGACCGGTTATACCAGCTCCTTCGCGACGGAAAACATCGCGCTAAGGGGGTATGAAAATAACGGTATAGCCACGCAGGCGCGTGCCTACACCCGCCTGGGCCTGGAGGTAAGATACCCCCTGATCCTTGAACCCAACTCCACCATCTACGCGGTCGCGTTCTTGGAGGCGGGTAACGCGTGGTGGAACACCAGGGACATCAACCCGTTTGACCTGAAACGGTCGGCCGGCGTGGGTGCACGTATCTTCCTGCCAATGATTGGCCTTATGGGGATTGACTGGGCATACGGGTTTGACACGGTTTACGGCCGGGGTAGCAGGGAGCGCGGCGGAAGCCAGTTCCACTTCATCATCGGGCAGGAGTTCTAACGCTCGTGTAAGATAGCCCTGGTAAGCGTCGTGTCACCCTTTAACATAGTTTACCTTTCATGGCATAAACGAAACCGATCGGTTGCCGTCTGAATTTAGGATACCAAGGAACCGGTATTATTAATCGAACCAAAGGTTGCAGAATAGATCATTATAATACAATAACCGTATGAAACCGACAGGTTCCATGCACTTTAACAAAAAAATACAATAACCGTATGAAACGAGTAATAGGATTAATAGGCTTATTCATGACGTTCGCCTTAGTTAGCGTGAACGCCCAACAGTACGCCCTTATCGATATGGAGTACATCCTCAATCGCATTCCCGCTTTTGAGAACGCGAACAAGCAACTCGAGTCGCTCTCCATAAAGTGGCAAGAGGAGATCGACGCGGAAGTAAGCGTGGTAGACGCGATGTACAAGCAGTACCAGGCCGACCTCTCTTTCCTGGCCGGCGAGGAGAAGACGAAGCGCGAAAATGAGATCGTGGCTAAAGAGAACGCGATACAGGAGTTACGCAACCGCTACTTTGGCACGCAAGGCGAGCTTTTCAGTCAGCAAGAGAAGCTGATCAAGCCTATTCAAGACGCCATTTACGAGGCGGTAAAAGAGATTTCCACCGCTACCGGCTACTCGGTCGTGGTGGACCGGGCCTCCGCCACATCCATTATCTTCGCCTCTCCTGCCATCGATATCAGCGATCAAGTACTCACCAGGTTAGGCTATTAAAAATAAATCGCGTATCTTTGTACGCTTTTTTGCAATGTCTAATTTAAACTAAAAAAATAGAAACTGTTATCATGTTAAAGAAATTACTCATCGTGTGCATCGCGTTAGCACCCATGGCTGTTATGGCACAAAATCTGAAAATCGGGTACATCAACCCGCAGGAGGTCTTCGCTGCCATGCCCGAGTTGTCGGACATTGAAACGAAACTCAGCGACAAGCAGGAGGAGATCAACAAAAACGGGCAAGCACTGATTGACGAGTACAATAAAAAACTAGAGGAGTTTGAAAATAACCCGGCTACCTCCGAGGCATTACAACAGGATCAGTTGAAACAACTGACACAGCTTCAAGAGCGGTTCCAAGTGTACCAACAAAACAGCCAGCAGGAGCTTGCCAGGTTGCAACAGGAGTTGCTTGAACCGGTGAATAGAAAAATTCAGGAAGCCATCCAAGCGGTCGGCGCCGAGAACAATTTCACCTACATTTTAGACGCGGCGGCCATTATGTACGTGAATCCCTCCGCCGAAAACATCACCCAGTTGGTGAAAACGAGGCTGGGAATCTAAACATCCCCTTCTAGGTCATCCCCTTGATGACCAATAGCGGTGTATCCGAATGGAACAGCATGCGCCGCGCGATTCCCGGGTTAAATATCCTCGCGAAAATATTCCGCCGCGAGCTTGAAAGGGAGATCATGTCGATCGCGTTCTCTTGAACGAAGTTCTCCAACGTCTCTTCCAGGCTCGCGCTGAAATCGATGAGCCGGTACTCGGTCTGCAACCGCGGGTACCGTTCGATAAGGAGGTTCCGGATACCCGATAGCTTGATCTCATTCCATACATCCTCTTTCTTGGCGAGGTGCGCCAAGAAGAGCGTGATGGGGTAGGGTTTCAGGAACTGCATCATGATGTCAAGCGCCTTGAATTCCCGCTGTTGAAAATTGGTGAGGAAAACAACCCGTTTCATCTCGGAGAGCTGTTTCACTTTTGCCCCTACCGGCACGGCGAAGATGGGCGTTCTGGAACCGTCCATCACCTCGGCCGTCACACTTCCTATCAGGTCCAACTCTTTCGCATCTTTCCCTCTCGTTCCCATCACGATGGCCATCGGACGCACCTTCTTCGAGTAGTCGATAATTTCATCTTCGGGCAAACCCTCGACCAGCGCGGTCTTATAGGGTACTTTCGGGAGTTCTTCAGCCGCGATTTCCTCTTCCAACTTTTGGACAAATAATGCCATCTCTTTCTCCACCTTGCCCCGCGTATCTTCATAAACCTCCTTACCGACCGCTTGCAGCGTGAAGTAATCACCAATGGGGATAGATGCCGGGTAGAGCGGGGTGAAAAACGCGTGCATCAACTTCACGTCGCACTCCAAATCATGCGCTAGTCGGAACCCAAATTCGCACGCGGTAAACGAGTAATCGGAAAAGTCAATGGGGACCAGTATCTCCCGTGCCGGTTCCCTCTCCTCCTCCCGATTAACGTCGTAGGTAAAGTCTACCTGCTCAATAATACGTAACGCTTCAGGCAGGTCGCTCTCCCTTATCCGCACGCGAACGCTCCCCGGAACTACGGGATCAATCATTCTAATACCATGTATCACTGCCGGGATACCTTCCGATTCGAGGATCGACTTTAATATATGTGCTTTATCATACGTGTGTATGGCCACGGTTACCAAATCATCTTTATTTTTCATCTGCTTTTCAGGTTAAGCATCAGTGGTATAATCCATCGGATGCAGGTTAATAATAGGGATAAAAAAACCCAACAGCACGCGTTACGCGGTGGGCTGTTGGGTTTAGGTTTTGCCGTTACACCTCCTCCTCTTCCCCCTCTATGGGAATCGGCTCCGGGTAATCGGTCAGCCCAAGTATCTTCAAGGCCTTATCAAAAATAGTGGTATCGTCCAAAACAACAATACCACCATTGGGACCCGGCTCCATGTGTATGCCAACACTCTCCCCCTTATTGTAGTTGTATCCACCAAAATAGTTCCTAACGGTCTCGGGCTTCATGCCCAACTCCTCGGCTATTTGCTGGATACTGCCATCAGGGAGTTTATCTTTCAGCGCTCTTAAGTCATTAAAGGTGATCGTCCTTGCCATGGCTTTTTATTTTTTTACATTGATAATACATTGGATCGTTTAATTCTGCCATAAACATATCATAAAAAAGTGGAGAAACCAAATTATTTGTTCACTAAAGTTAGACTATTTCTCGCCACGGCATAGTACAAGTGAACTTGTCATCTGCGCGTTTGGCTTAACGAAATAGTTCACTAAAGTTAGACTATTTCTCGCCACGGCATAGTACAAGTGAACTTGCCCTCTGCGCGTTTGGCTTAACGAAATAGTTCACTAAAGTTAGAGAAACGACGACAGGCGAGTGTGTGCTTCCCACGCTCAATTTGGAAGTACTATTAGTGAGGCAACGCGGCAAGCAGGGGGCTAAAAATGACGACTAAAGTCAGGTAGACGGCGATAAAAAGGGCCAGTACCATGCCAGAGGGTGCAGGAGTTGCCGGGCCAACAATCGTTGAAGGCCCACCATCAGCCCCTTCACTGCCGGGAGCTTGATCCGTTCGCACGGCCGACGATGCGGTCACTCGGGCAGGCTTTATCAACCGCCTTCTCGTGAACCTGTAGAGACTGTAAAGCAGCAGCGCGATCAGTGTCCCCACGATCATTCCCGCGATGATATCCGAAATGAAATGCACCCCCAGGTAGATTCGGGTATAGCTGTTCAAAGTAGCCCAAAAGAGCGATGCCACGGTGAGCGCTCGATGCTTAAAAAGAAGCAGTACAAAGACCGCGAGGCCAAAGCTATTGGTGGCGTGCCCGGAAATAAAGCCGAAGCGACCGCCCCGGTAATCGTTCACGGTGTCTACAAGGTCCTTGAAATCGGGATGGTGCGTGGGACGAAACCGCTCAAACAGCGGCTTGAAAAGCGAAGAGGAGACCTGGTCGCACGCCACGAACACCAGGATAAGGAAGAGCGCGGCCAAGAGCCCCTCTCTCTTTGGCACGCGGTAGAAGAGAAGGAACAGGATAAAGAGGTAGAGCGGTATCCAGATGAGCCGCCCGCTAATGGTCCACATCGCGTTGTCCAGGAAGAGCGATTCGCTCCCGTTCAACGCGAAAAAGAGGTCTCGTTCCAAGGGGAGCAACCCCTCCACCCACTCTTTCATACGACTGTTTTATTTTTTTGTTTCGGTGTATGAAAACGTTAACAGGACACAGACGGATTAAATAACTTCAACGTTTTGCTTGGGTGTCCACCCAACGCTTCCATTGGCGATTTCTATTTCATACCAGTTACGGTCGCTGCTCCTGATCTTCACCTTAGTCCCTTCATGCAGCTCGAAAAGGAGGTTGCTGTTGTCGTCGGGTGAAGCGTTGGCACGGGCAGCGCCCACCATCACGATGGCATATTCGCGCCGTACCCTTTCCCTCTTCTGGCTGAAAGCAAACGCGTTTGCAATACCTACGAAGAGTAACAACACCAAGCCGGTATAGAAAGCGGCCTTTCGCACGGCCATCATCCGGACGAACAGGAAAAGGGCAACGCAGACGATAAAGAGCACGAAGAAGATCACCGCGAGCCTTGCCCACGTGTTGGAGCTATAGAGGTCGCGTACCCCGTTGAACCAGTTCGTGAGAAACAGGTTGCTCGCGGGGGTAATCCGGTCTTCGGTGTAGTTGTTCGCGTAGCGCAGGTTATGACGGATATCGCTATCACCGGGAGCCAACAGGTGCGCCCTCTCGTAGTTCAGAATAGCCTTGCCCAGTTGGTGATCCCGGAAGTAGGCATTCCCCAGGTTGTAGTAGAGTTGAGCCGACTCGCGGTTCTCCTCCAGCCCGGAGGCCACCAACGCTTCGTACAACTCGATACTCCTCTTGTAATCTTGATTTCGGTACGCCTCAATAGCCATCTCGGGGGTTATCCCAACACCTGCCTGCGACGCCTCGTTATCTACAGTGACGGAGTCAGGACGAGCTTCCGAACCCACAAACGAAGTGCCAAGACTCGCAACATCCGTTTCCGAAGTTACGAAGGTCTCCGCGTAACCGGTCGTCATTACCGCCAAGAGAACGAGAATTATTATTCGTGCCTTCATAAATCGCCTCATTTTTTCTTCAACTTCAACCTGTTTTCCATTTCGCCAATCGCTTCCAGGGTCTCGCGATAGAGCCGGTCCATCTCCGCGTGGCTCTCCCCGGGGGCGTAGCGTGCAAACTCGCAGGTATCGAGTATCTGCATAAAGGTGCCCACCAGCTCGTCTTCCACCCCGAGTTCCGACAGTTCGGCCTCGATATTGTTCTTGCTCAAGCGGGCTACCGGTATCGACAACTTATCGCTGAAGTAGCCCCACACGGTGCGAAGCACCTCCTCGTAGAAGCGCTCCTTATCCTCCTCCTTCAGGTACTTCTCGGCCACTTTCAGTCGCCTGATGGCCACCTTGTTGGCTTTCCTGGTACGTACCAATGCCACGTTCGCGTTCTCGATGGCCTGCTTCCGGTTAACAAGGTAAGCGGTAAGCAACAGCAAGAGGGGAACCAAGTACCACAGCCAGTAACCGAGCGACCCCGCGAAAAAGCTGATGCTTGAGGTGTAGGAGGGTTCCCCCGTTTTCAGGAACCGGATATCCTGTTCCACCTTCACATCTTGGCGGCTCACGAAAGCGCCCGCGGGGGCAGCCGAAGGGTCGCCTTTATCTATCTCCAGCCGATATTCCGGGGAGGTAAGCGTCTTATAGGTGCGGCTGTTCAAATCGAAGAAGGTAAACTCGACGGGCGGGATGGTATATTGCCCCTCGTACCTGGGGATAGCCATGTACTCGATGGTTCGTATCCCGGTGAGCCCGTTGGTCGCCACGTTGAACGAGTTGTTGACGGTGGGGTCGTACGTCTCGAAGTTATCCGGGAAGCGAACCTCCGGATTCCGAATCAGCTTCAGGTTACCCGTTCCCGACAGCTCCAACCGAAGCGTGAGCGCCTCGTTCGCCCGGATACGCGTATCGCTGATAGAGGGGTTCATCGTGAACGTTCCCACCGCGTTGGCGTAGCTCGCCGGCCGGTTAGCGGGCAGTGGTTTCACGTTGATCGCCACCGGGTTGGTCACCATATCCTTATTCACGTCGACCATCATCTCCTGTGACCCGAAGAAGGTAGATACCCTCCGCCCCGACGGGACGGAGAAGACCATCTCGATAGAGCCGCTCGGGATGGTGATCTGCCCCGACCGTTGCGGGAAAAGCAGTGTCTTCCGCAGGTCGGCGGTGTAGTAATTCCTCCCCTCGTAACGCTCCATCTGCAGTTGCTGGTTCATGGGCAGCTCGATCTCCTCCACCATGAAACCCTCGAACTCGGGGAAACGTATTTTGCCGAAGTTGACGATATTGAGTGTGGTGTAGAGGCGGAAGGTTACGGTAAACCCCTCCTGCTCGTAAGGGCTGCTCTTCGAGACAATAGCCCTAATAAACGCGTCCTTAGCGGATACCGTGGGCGAAGCCGCGGAGGAGCGCTCCTCTCCCCGTTGCCCTTCGGCTGCCCGCGGAGAAGCCTCATCAGGAGGAAGGACCTCCACCGTGAGCGTGTTGGACTTGTACTCGCTGCCACCCACCTGTATCGTGGCAGGCTGTATGGTGAACGTGCCGGTTTCGTTGGCCATCAGGATATAGGTGTAACTGACCGACCGCTCGGAGGTGGTCTTCCCGTTGACGGTACGTTGACTGAAGCTAGTGGAGGTGCTGGGGCCGAACAGCACCTCGAAATCGGGCATATCGGGCAGCCGCAGATCCTTTCCCTCTTCATTCAGCACATAGCTTAGCCTGAACTGCTCCCCCTGCACCACCGTGGCGGGGGCGGTCGCCTTAAAGGTGACCTGCGCCGTCACTGCCGTGTAGCCACTCACGAGCCAGGCGAAAAGCCATAAAAGGGGCATCCCTATGTTCCGTCTGTTTCTCATTTTATCGATCACACTTACCAATTTTTATTCCGTCTTCTGTTCTCTTGTGCGCGCTCTTCCCGCTCTTGCGCTTTCATCCGCTGCACCTTCTCTTGCGTATCCCGCTCATCCTGCTCGATAGCCTGCAATAGCTGACGGGCGTTATCGCGCGACATCTGCTCGGGCCCTTCCTGCTGCTCAGGCCGCTTCTCCTGATCTCGCGGGTTCTGTGGGGAATCGCCCTGCGGATCCTGTTGTTGTTCCTGCTCTTGATCCTCCTGCTGTTCCTGATCCTGTTGCTCCTGCTCCTGGTCTTGCAGCATCTTCTGTACTACCGCCAGGTTATACCTCGCCTCATCATCCTCCGGGTTCAGCCGGAGCGCCATCTTGTATGCCTCCATCGACTTCTGCAGATCCTTCTGCTGCAGCATGGTGTTGCCCACGTTATGCCACGCCTCGGAGGCGACCGCCGGGTTCTCCTGCTCCAGGGTCAAGAAATGCTGGTACTGCTCCACCGAGGCGGCCCAATCCTTTTGCCGGTACAACGTGTTCCCCTGGTTGAAGGTGGCCTCTTTAGACGCGGGGTTCTCCCCCAGCGCCTTCCCGTACAGCTCCGATGCATCGGCGTACTTCTGTTGCAGGTACTCCTTGTTGCCTTTGCGCACGTTCTTTCGCACCTCCTTTTGGGCGGAGAGCGTTATCGGGAACAGCATGCCCAAAAGCAGCGGTAACAGGTAGTATATTTTCACGAATCGTTGCATTTTATCTTATCATTCTTCATCTCTTCTTTCCCTCATCACTCATCGCGACCGTTACTCCTCACCTTCAAATAGCCGAACGTTACGGAACAGCGGGTTCTTCATATCGTAGATCAGCACCTCCACGATCAGTAGCACGAGCAGGATCCAGGCAAGGATGGGGAACTTCTCATCGTATTCCGAGTAGGATAGGCTGGTGGTCTTACCGGTTTCCAACTCATCGAGCCGGGCCTCCAGCGCACGCACCGCGTTGTTTGAGTTATCGGCCCGCACGTAGATCCCTTCCCCACCCTGCGCGATCTCCATCCCCATCTGCTCGTTCAGTCTCGATACCACCACGTTCCCCTCGTTATCGGCCATGAAGTTGCTCCCACGCTCTGGCGAGGGAATGGGAGAGCCATCCGGTGAGCCGATACCCACCACGTTGATCGTTATCCCCGCTTTCGCCGCTTCGGCGGCCATAGCCGGGGCATCACCCTCATGGTCTTCGCCATCGGTGATGATGATCATCGCCTTGCTGATATCCTGGTCGCTGGAGAAAGAGCTCATGCCCAGCCCAATGGCCTGACCGATGGCCGTCCCTTGAATCGGCACGAGGCTGGGGTCGATACTGTTCAGGAAGATCTTGGCCGACTGCGTATCTGAAGTCAACGGCATCTGCACGTACGCCTCCCCGGCGAAAACGATCAGCGCCACCTTGTCGTTTTTCCGCACGTCGATCAGCCGGGTAAGTATCTGTTTGGCGCGTGCCAAGCGGCTGGGCGACACGTCCTCCGCCATCATCGAGTTGGAGACGTCCATCGCGATGGCCAGCTCGATCCCCTCTTTTTCTACCAGCTCCACCTTCGTCCCGAATTGCGGCCGGGCCAC
>JGI24712J26585_10000783_pt1 | contig 27193 bp, 25 predicted proteins | sample BioPla3DNA2_FD_26585 | JGI IMG/M metagenome (IMG submission 26585)
CCCCCCGGATTCACGAACGCCCTGACAACGAACACGCCATAGGAGCAACGATGAAGCATCTCCCGGCAATCCTATTCATCGCGGCGGCGGTGGCGGTGCTCGAAGACGCCTTGGTTGCCCTGCTTGGGAACCCCGCGGCAGGGCAAGTGACAGGGCAAGTGGCAGGGCAAGTGGAGAAGAAGTAATCATGTCTATTTTTCAGCGCATCCTCAGACTACCCAAGAAGCTGTTCGCCTCGGTGCTCCGCCGGGAGCCCGGGACCTACAAGGATACCCGGTATTTGAAATTCGAGGGCAAGCACACCCCGGATGCCGAAAACGCGGTTCTGGCTGCGTTTGTCGAGGCCTTCGCATTACTCAGGCAAAAGGGTCACGTCAAGGACTCCCGGCACCGCATTGCTGCCGTCGTGTTTGTGCCCGGCACGGTCTACGACTCCAAGAAGGAATGGGGGTTCTACGACAGCGCCAACGGCATCAACGTAGCCGGGCTTTGCGACGGGCGTGAGATCAGTTTGGCGGTGTCCCCCGAAACCGGAGACCTCAACAAGAAGCGGGGTTACCGGGATGCCCGGCATGAGTGGGGTCACGCCTTGCTTTTCGTGGCGCATCCCAGCTGGACAACCGAACAGCATCACCAAGCCATGGGATTCTAACGATGACCACACCGCGGGAAACCTGGCAGCGGCTGCGCACACGCCTAGCGCTGGCCTGGCGTGCTGTGCTCCGCCGGGTGTTTCCTGGCGACCGCGTACACGACAACCCGAATTACACCCGGGTGCATCCCAACACCCAGAAGAACCGTGAACTGGTTACCCGGGCCTATTGGCGCGCGGTGGCGCATTTGGAATCCGTGCAGCACGGCTGGGGCCATCTGCACCGGATTCACCGCGTGGTGATACGCCCCGGCGTGTTGAAACCCGGGGGTCAATGGGTGATTCCCACCAGGCGTTCCCCACTTGGATTTTTACCGGGATGGTGTACGAAAACCAAAATTGTGTTAGCATCTGATGTGGAAGGCAACGTTGACGTGAGACTAGCCACACAGATGTGGGCCCGCGCGATTCTGGCCCACAGCGGCGTTCCGCAACACGAGCAGGACGCCGTTATCAGCCGTGCGGGTTGCTAGCCCCGGCGTCAGGAGATCAGGCAGACCAGAGATGAAAACCGTAGTGAAAACAATAACAGCAGCGCTGCTGATGGCGGCGCTATGCGGCTGCTCGACACTGCGCACCGCGGGTAAGCTGGCGGCGGCCAACAACGAGTACGCCAAGGTGTTGCTGGAGGTCTACGAACTCACGAAGGCCAAGCCGGGCTTCAACCCTGGCGAGGGCTACGTGTACCAGCGGGTGTACTATTACCAGGGCACGGAATGCCGGGCCGAGGACATCACCTGGAAAGACATGTGGGTGCAGACCGGCGGCGCCGGCACCAATGCACAGCCCTCCGGTGCCGTACCTGCAGACGCCCTGACTCCCGAAGTCCAGGCCGACCTGGCGGAAATCACGGCGCTCATTGAGTCCCTGGGTATCACTGCGGAGACCGACTGATGGCCACGGGATTTAAGCTCACCCCGGCGGAAGGCCTGGCGCTGGTAGGCGTGCTGCGCGACAACCTGTCGGTTGTGCAGGTCGCCACGGTGCTGCTCACCGCCTTGGGCCCCCGGCGGGCCTCCATGGCACTCAAGGGCAACCTCAGCATGAAGCTAACCCAGGAGGAACTCGTGGCCGTGCTGCGGGAAACAGCGGCGCTGGTGCTCGGCAAAACCACGGCGGAGAAAGTCACCCGGGTGGCGCTCGCGGCCAGGCCCGCCTTTGGTTCCCAGGAGCGCTACGCCGAGGCCATTGGGTACGCCAAAACCAAGCTCAAAGCCGTGGTGCTCCGCATACAGCAGGCCTCCATGGTGTCTGCAACGCGTCCCGACCTCGACAACCATCCCTACACGATTACCGGCTACGGCCCGGTAAACGCCTGGTGGCAGCTCGACGACTCGGTACTCACCAAGATTTTAACCCGGATGCAACAGAAGAACGTCCGGGTGTTCGTCGTTGAGGCGCTGGGCAACGCCGGCGAAGACGTGCTGGGCATCCCGGAGAAAATGGCTAGGGTACAGGCCAAGTATCGATTTGTGCTGGGGCTCTGCGACAAGCTGGGGCTTTGGTTCAACCCCGTGGTGTTCAACGACAACGCCGGCGACGGCGCGTATTCCAACGGCGGCGTCAAGTTGGCGCAGCGCATGGCGCCCGCCCGGGCCTTCGTGGACTGGATTGCCCAGCAAGGCCATCAGCACTGCGTGTTCATCACTCCGGTAGCCGAAACCCAGACCGATGCCGGCAGGCAGCTGCAGAGCTACGCCGCCAAGGTGCTGGGAGCCCAGGGATTCCGGCTGTGCACCAATGATCCCAGCAGGCCCAAGGGCAACGCCAGCTGGTCGCAGGACTACTGCTACCACAATATGTCAGTAACGGATTGGCCCCCGGATCGCCGGGCCTACGTGCTTTCCGACACTGGGCCCGCGATACGCCAGCTGTCCGGCGGCAGTCTGAACGGTCCCGGGCAGCCCGACGCCGTGCGCAACTGGGTGGCCGCTGGTGTGGCCAGAGGCCAGCGTCTGGTGGCGTTTTACGAGTTTCAATACGCGGGCTACAACGAGGCCTGCATTGACGCCCTGGCGGCCCCTGTGGCCGCGGAGACCGGCGGCTCCGTGGTTCCCGTCCCTGTGGACGGCCTCAAGCCCTCGGAGGTCAACTGGCTGGGGCCCAACTTCAGCAACGCCAAGATCACCAAGCAGCTGCTCACGCCGAAGATCAAAGGCAACCGGCTGTATTTCGGGCTGTCGGAGCCCCTGGGCTGGCCCAAGAGCGGCGAAAAGCAGGTGGACGCCCTGGGGTTCCTGATACGCAAGATCGGCGGGGTGTACCGCGGCGGCAAAGTCGAGTGGTGTGTGAGTTCACGGGGCTGGTACGACATCCGCACCAATGTGCTCGATGGCTACAACGGCTCCACGATGCCGGTTTCCGGTGAAACCGTGTGGTGCGGACTCGGGCACCCCAAAAACGGTTCCGAGTGTTCAACAATTGTAGCCGTGGAGTGGCCATGAGTACAGCAGCAGTGATTGCAGGACTGAAAACAGCGGAGAGCGTAGGAAAAGTCGTGGTTAAGGCCACGAAGGCCGGGCTGAAAGCCAGCCGCAAGGCGATTGCATGTAAGGAGTTGGAAGATGCGAAGGATTACGATAACAACGGTCGTATTGGCTCTGTTGGTGGCCGCAAGCGGGTGCAACGGCGTCGCAGTGGTAAAACGGGGTCCCAAGGCCGGCGAGCTTAACTGGTTTGGCCGCCTGGTGACCTGGAGCGGTTTTGACCGGCTGGGACTCGCCAAGACCGAAGAGCTGCCGGGCGCCTACGACGCGCCTGTCGTCCAGGAGTACCCATGACCATCAATCTAGACATTGCCCATTATATCGCCGTTGGGGTTTCCGCTGTTGTGGTTGGCCTGCTGGCGGTGTTCTACAAGCAGGTCACCAACGTCATCGTGTGGCTGCTGCATAGACTCGGTGTGAGGTTCAAGCGCAGTCTGGGCTACCATGTGAACTGCCCGGGTGACGTCGTGGCCAAGGAGTTGCAGAGCATCCGTGCCCAGCTGCAGTCCAACGGCGACACCTCGATTCGGGATGCCGTCATGCGCACCGAGCAGCGCGTCATGGGGTTGTCCCGTGAGGTCCGGCATCTCCGGGTTACCCATGACCTGTTTACCGAGAGCATGAACTTCCCGGCGTTTCGCGCCGACGCCGACGGCAAAACGGTGTGGATGAACCGCGTGCTGAAACTCATAGCGGGCATCACCGATGACAACGACGCCTTGGGCATGGCTTGGCTGAGCCTCGTACACCCCGATGACCGCGACAAGGTCAGGGACCGCTGGCTGAAAGCCGTGGAGGAGCACCGGGAGTACTCCGACAAATACCGCGTGGTGACCAGGCCCTACGGCAAGGTGATCACCATTGCGTCGCTGGCCAAACCGATTCGCACCGAGGGCACGCTTACGGGCTGGAGCGGCACGTTTAGAATTCTGGGCTCCAAGACCGACCAGTCCACGTCGTGGGGTAGCTATTTGAACGTCTGCGCCGACCTTGCGGAGCGCGGTGAGTTCGAGGAAGAAGGGCCGGTTACCCGATGACCACCCCTGTATTACTGCACCGAGACCAGCTGCGCGAGGGCTTGATTATCAGCCGGAGGCGCAAGGACTGTATTGCCAGGGCTATCATGCTGGCAACCGGCAGCCGCAGATTTCGTATTCTGCCAGACGCCTGGAACCATGACGCCATTTTGGTGCGAGACCCCAGTACCCAGGAGTTGAGAATCGGCGACGCCTTGTATCCCGGCTGTGTGCTGACTCCCGTGGAAACCTGGGAACGGGACTGTGTTAAACACGACACCAAGATCATCGTGCTGGAGCTGCCCGGCGCCGGGCCCGAACTGGAGACCCAGGCGGCGAACTGGTGGCTGCACAACGTCTACGGGCGCAAATACGACAAGGTGGCGATTTGGCGCCTGGCGCTGAAAACCATTTTAGGCGACTGGACCACGGGCCGCGTGGGACTGGCCTCCAGGTTTTACTGCACGGAAGGCGTGCGGGAAGCCTACGCCGCTGTGATTCGCTCCGCGGACACCGATATTGAGGACCCCTGGGGCAAAAAGGTCAACCCCACGCCGGGCACCACAAGAAAGCGTTGGAAATCAGGGCAACTGCGGGACCTGCCGCAGGTATTCACTATGGAGGGCAGGAAGTACGCAATAGCCCCGTAACCGAAACCGCGGAGCCCCTGGGGTTCCGCACAACAGCAAAGGAGAACCGTGGAGATCACACATGCGCAAGCCGTCAGGCTTGTAACCAAACACGGGGGGATAAAGGCGGCGGCCAGACACGCCGGGATATCGTATTCGACACTGCGTCGCCGGTATCACAACATCAAGGGCCTGGAGAAAACCAGGCTGCAGCACATCAGCAAGGAGCCCTGTGCACAGGGCCCCAAGTCTCTGGAGGACTTCCGGGCCGCCCATGACCGGTCGTACATCGTGCCCAACGCGATTAAAGCCGGATTGAAGCGGCTGGGCAAGCGGGGCTGGGAATACGAGGACGCCTTTGCCAGGGAAATCAGCGTGTCGTTGCGCGACCTCAGCACGTATCGCGGGGATTTCGTGGATTACATCGTGGTGTTGCGCAGTGGCAGGCGCATCTGGGCGGGCTCGCCGGGCTTCGCCGATGAACTCCGGGGGCTGCTATGAGCACCGCGCGTAAATCCAAGACCAAGGCTCTAGGCGCCAAGAAGAAAGCCGCCTCTGGGTGCAGTCCAGCGAGTTTTGGGCGCAGTCCGGCGGGCTTTGGGCGCAGCGCCGAGGAATTCGAGCGTCTGCACGTGGAAACCGCAAACGAGGCCTTTCTGCGGCGTCGCGTAGCCGAACTTGAATCCCAGGCTTTGAAGGAAAAGGTGGCCACGGGCGAGGCCCTGGAGATCATCCGTGCGGTGCAGGACTCCATTGCGCAGGCCGTGCCGCCGAAGTTCAACTACAGGCCCGGCAACAAGTCCAAGTCGCCGTGTGTGCACGTGCTGCACCTTACCGATATCCACTACGGCGAGGTCGTGGTGGCCGACGAGATCGACGGCTTCGGTGAGTACAACCCGGAGATCGCCGAGCGTCGCACCGAGGCCCTGGCTCGCATGGTAATCAACAAAACCAAAGCGCAGCGGGCCGCCTATAACGTGCCCGAGCTGCACATCATCGGCACCGGGGACTACATCAGCGGCGGCATTCATCCCGAGCTGAAGGTCACCAATGCGTTTCCCGAGCCCGTGCAGGCCGTGCGCTGCGGTTACATGCTGGGCGCCATGTTCGCGGGGTTCGCACCTTGGTTTAAGCAGGTAACCGTGGACATGATTACCCTGGACAACCATGGCAGACTGACCCGCAAGCCGCAGGCCGCCCAGGGCGGGCTGAACAACTGGGGCTACGTGGTGGCGGAGGTCGCCAAGCAGCACGTGGCCAAAATCAAGAACATCCGGGTGAACGTGCACGCCAAGCCCTCGGCATTGATTCCCGTGGGTCCCGAGCGCTACCTGGCGTTCCACGGTCATCAGATACGCGGCTGGGCCGGCAAGCCGTACTACGGCTTCGACCGCCGGGCGGCCATGGAGGCCATTAAGCGCATGGGGGCCGCCGATGCGGGCTTCACCAAGCTGCTGCTTGGGCATTTCCATCACGGCGTGGATGCCGACATCTGGAAACTCGGAGGTTCGATGTCGGGCACCAACGCCTTCGACGCCTCCTGTGGCCGGCATTCCAAGCCGCATCAGACCAGCTGGTTTGTGCACCCCAAGCACGGCGAGTTTGACTGGACGCGCTGGTGGCTATAGGATGGTTGCCATGGTTACGCCGCGCAAGGGTATGGTTGTTGAGGTCGTGTTTCTGGATCACTCCATGAATATGGAGCACGCACCGGAGTTCACCGCGTATGGCCGGGTATCCAAGGTAACCCGCACTACGCTGATCATCGACACCTGGCACTACACCGATGCCGGCATACCCCGGGACACCAACGTGGAGAGCTTCTCGTTGGTGCGCAGCGCCATTAAGAAAATCACGCCCTTGGTGCCGAAATCGAGTAAATAGGGAATGCATGCAGACGTTCAACATAGGTGTGGAACGCGTTCCACAGCGGGTGGGGCTGCGGCCTCCCAAGGTGTCGTTACGGGGGTCCGCTGATGACCGACCCGCAACAACCGGTTTACGGAGCAAGCCCGCAAGTCTTGGACCCGGTGCCAAGTGCGCTATGCGCCGAAGGCCTGTCTCCTGCTTCGGTGACGGGAGCAATCCTTTGGCTGATCCGCTACCACTTTTCGGCGGCGTCCAATATCGTTAGCCCGGCGTTGCGATCGTTGCTCTGGCAGGGCTACCCCGATGGGCGCTCGGACACGCTGCCGGATTCCGCGCTGGTTGTGGAGCCCGCTACGAAGTGGAAAGCCGATCTAGTGCAGGCTCGTCCGGGGGTATTCGTGCGCCGTCGCGTCTGGAAGCTCGATCACCTGGGCATGTTCGGCAGCGCGTATCAGCAGGACTTCGACGGCGCCCAGAAAATCGAGCGTCAGGTCTCCGGTGCCCACGTGGTGTACTGCATCAGCAGGAACCCCGGAGAAGCCGAGGAACTCGCCTGGGAAATCACTGGACAGCTGGAGGGGTTCTCTGTTAATGTAGCCGTAGACATGAATATGGTTACGTTCAGAGTCGCCGAGGTGCCGGAACCGGCGCCGCTGGAGGAGAGCGACAAGCACTGGGTGGTGCCTGTTGGCGTGACGTACGTGTTTAACCGGGCGTGGCTTGTGCACCAGGCCAGCGTTCCGCTGTCGAAGTTCACAATAGGAGTGCAGGAGTAAATTATGTCTTACGTCGTACCGCAAACGTTGGTGTTCCAGGAGTTTGAGGCCGCCCCAGCCGTGGTTTCCACCACACAGGCGGCATGCATCATCGGGCCGCGCCGTGACCTGATTCGGTACTCGAAGTCCGAGGAAAAAGAACGTGGTCGTCTGGGTAGCTATGATTACGTGGCCGGTTTGACGCGGGTGTGGCCGCATCGCGGCCCGGGTGACGTGGTTATTCCCGAGAGCGTGCGTGTGTTTATTGACAACGCGCTGTTGAAGTACTTCTCGAAGACCAGTGTAGCACATGCCACGGGGAAATCCGCGACGCTGCAACAAAAGATTTTTGGCGCTGCGACGGGCAGCAATGTTATCCGTGCGGAAAACGTGGTGTGGCGTGGCGAAGGCCGTCACGACGACCTGGCCTGCGACGTGGAAATCGGTGACGCCGTGCGGGTGTCCGCGGTTGTCGATGGTGAAGTCCTAACAGCGGATTCCGTTGTGGTTGGCATGCTGGCGGATCGCGTTGCGGCGACTATCGGGGAGGCCGAGGGCGCCGACGGCAACGCACCGGAGCAGAGTTCACAGGCTACGATTACCCGCAAGCAGGGCACACCGGAGGCCACGCCTTCGGTTACCGTTGCTGTTGTGAGTAGCGATCACGTGTGCAAGACCGGTGTTCACACCGATAAATACACTTTGGTTTGCCTGGAGGGCGGGGACTACGACAAGGCGGTGTTCTCCTTGGTTTCCGAGAGCGGAACCGACGTTGTGCCGGAGTTCCGGTTTGCGGCCTCCAGTTTTGGCGCCCAGGCCGTTATTGGCGTCCATGAAGCCATTGGACTGAGTTTCGACGACGAACACACCGGCAGCCCCTACTTCGTTACCGGCACCACCTGGGAAATCCAGGTTACGTTCGATGTTGATACCACTAATCTGCTACTCGGAGGCGTCTACACCGGCGACGTGGACACCACGTATGTCGTTGAAGTCGTGCGCGGCGGCGTGCTAAACAGTGAAGACCCGCCGTACGTCATGGTGACCACAACCACGGGATACGACTCCAGTGGCCCCACTGCGGGCGTAGGCGAGATTACCATAGGCACCCGAGGGATTGTTACAAGTATTGACGATACTGATAGGCTTGTTGTCGGTGATCGCTGGTATATCGAAGTAAAGGCTGCAAAGCCGGGGGCCGTTAAGACCTTGGTGCTCCAGGATGCCCTGCCTGCCGACATGGTTACTGAGACCCCTGTGGCTCTTGACGTGTCGTTGTACCTCAAAAAGAACTTCGAGGTTCCGGCGCTGCGCGACGGCCAGCTGGGTGTAAAGAACTTCGATGTCGAAGACACCCAAGTGGTTGTCAACCCAGGGATTACCTGGAGGGATTCCCGTGTGCTGGAAAGCGGCAACCTGAAGCCGCTGCCGGTTGTCGGCGGCGATGTTTTCGTGGAGTTTGCGGCTACGGTCACCGAGGGCGCATTGGTTGTCAACGGGATTACCGACGTGGGCGCGCTGGGCACCGCGGCAACCGTGGGTACCCACCTTGGCGTGGTTGACCCCGCCAACCCGCTGGCCTACGGGGTCTACAAGGCGCTGTCGAACACCGACCACGGTCGTGTGATGTATATTCAGACCGCAGGTGACAGCCTTGATGACTACCTGAACGCTTTGGACGTGTTGTCGAACCGCAACGACGTGTATTTCCTGGTGCCGATGACGTTTAACCGTGAAATCCAGGATGCCGTTGCCGCCCACGTGGAAAACATGAGCCGACCGGAAACCGGACGTTGGCGCCGCGCCATGGTGTGCCGGCCTGCGGTGGCCGAAGTCGCCGTGGTCTCCGAGGCCACCAGTGAGAACAACCAGATTGTGCTGGCCACGATTACCGATGACCCCGCGGCCTCGGGCACGCAGTACACTCGGCTGACCATTACGTCGGGTAACGCCAATCTGTTTACATCTCAGGTGCAGGCGCGGGATGTCGTGCGCATCGGGTTCCGCGCCGACGGCATGTTTGCCTCGGAATACGTGGTTGATGCTGTGGTTTCGCCTACCGAGATTCGACTGCTCAGCGGCCCCGGCAACCAAATTACGGTGCCCACCAAGATCGAGATTTGGCACCGTCGTACCAAGGGTGAACTCGCGGTTTCCGTGGCCCGGGATGCCGCAACATTTGGCACTCGCCGGGTTTCCAACGTATGGCCGGACTACCCAGAAGTTGCGGGTACGCCGGTTCCCGGGTACTATCTCGCGGCGGCAACGGCTGGGCTGAAATCCAGTGTAATGCCGCACCAAAGCCTGACGCGCGTGGCGTTGTCCGGTTTCGACGGCATGAGCCGCACCACGCAGTTGTTTAATACCGCACAGCTGAACACCATGGCGGAATCCGGGGTGCTAATCGTTACCCAGTCCCCCACGGGTCAGATTTACGTGCGGCACGACCTCACGACGGACACCTCCGACATCAACACCGCGGAGCACATGCGCACCACCAATCTGGACAGCATCAGCTACGTGCTGCTTGCGCGGCTCTCCGGGCTTCGCGGCGGGCGCAACATCACGCCGCAGCTCGAAGAGCTTGTCCGGTTGTCTGTTACTGAAGCCATTGAGGCCCTGCAGCGCTCCACGGATACCAAGTCTTTGGGCCCTCAGATTCTGGGCATCGTTGGCGAGGTCACCTGTAAGCAGCATCCTTTGTTCAAGGACAGACTGCTGATTGCGGTCAGCCCGGAGTTGCCGTATCCCTGCAACAACGAGGAACTTCACATTGTAGTAGCGTAAGCAAAAGGAGATCAACATGTCACAGGATATTTTTGGGCGGAACATTCGATACGCCGGTTCTTTGTTGCCCGAGACCACGATGATTACCAACGCCGGAGGTCTTGGCGGCGGCCTGGTTACCGGGCTTCAGATGGAGTACACTCAGCAGCTGAGCCGGATGTGGTCGCTGTCGTCTACCAAGGTCTACATCATCGCCGGTGACACCCAGGGACAATGCACGGTTGACGAATTATGGGGTGTTGCCGGCGGTGACAGCGTGAACGCCAGCGTGTGCAACCCCACGTCGATTTCCATTTCTGGCAGGAACGGGCTGTGCGGTCCGGGTGTTCCCGGCGGCAGTGCGTCCAGATTTACCATGCACGATTGCGTGATTAACCAGTATCGCGTGGTGGGCAGCAACAGCAACATGCAGCTGACCAAAGGCATTGGCGTTACGTTTATCAGGCTGTCGTAACGCCTAGGCAGAAAGGGGTCGCGTGTTTGGCCGGGTTGTTCGCGGCGTCGTAGATGATGTCGTTCCAGCAAGTAATGTTTACATAGTTCGGGTGCCCTATACCGGGGCCCCGATACACTGTGTGGCCCTGACTCCGATGGCGTATCCATTCGGGGCCAGGGCCATCGGTTTATATCCACCCGGCACCTCGGTAATCTGTTCGGTATGGAATGACAAAGGCACCCCGGGTTACGGCGTTATTCTCGGCGCGATATCCCAGAAGCTGGCGGAACCCTCGTATGGGGTCTCGGACTGGATTGCCCCGTATACGGGCACCCATGCGTTCAGCGACGACATCGATGCCTTTATTCAACTCAACGGGTACCAGAACATAGAGTCGTTTGCCGTCGGGCAGCCTCTGGATGCCATTCCTGGTCACGACATCGGAGCCATGCAGGACTTCGGCACCGGATACGGCGCCGGGCTTCTGGAGGCCTGGCTGCGGGCGTCGGACATCGCGGGCATCTGGTGCTACTACCAGGACAACCTGGTTAGGCTGGCCACCTACAACTTCGATCACTGGCACGCCGGCGGCGAGCGCTGGATTCGCAACGACCAAGGCGAGATCAACGATGTCGACAGCTTAACGCCGTATCCCTGGGAGGCCCTGGGGGTATGGCTGCCGGGCAGCCCTGTGTTCGTCAAGAACGAGGGCGGCGGCACCTACAAGGCAGATGCCCAGTTGCTGTACGTGCCTACAAAACCAGATCAGCTGGGTATTTTCAGGCACAGGAAATCCCGGGGGTATATCGGAGACCTGTGTAGTCACGAAGTTATTCTTCCGTTGTGGCCAAAGGATGTGCCTTCAACAGGGGTTGTCAACGCGCTTTCCGACACTGAGCGCCACAACTTCACAGGGCTGTCTGCGGTTACCGAGCACTCCGACGGGCTGGTGTCTATCCGGTCTGCCAAGGGTATTGTGTTGGAGAAATACCTGTTTATTCCCGTGGCACGGCAAACCGCGATTCCTGAGCAGTCGGTGAAGTCCGGTGACGGCGTTCCCGTCGACGGCACCGCGGGCAACTACGCGCCAGGGGGCCATACGGGGGCAAATGTCGACGCCCATCGTCGCACGGAAATCCGACTTCCGGCTAACGAGGACAGACCGGATTCCTGGCTTGGGCAGCTCTATGATCTTCACACCTACGTGTTTAACTGGTGGGCGAAGCGGCGAACGCTGGCGCACGCCAACGACTGGAGCCTGCCGGAAGAAGGACATTTTGCTCATAAGGAGGACGACGACGAGGCTTCGGAGTGGTTTGGCGGTGTGTACATCCCCGACAGCAAGGGTTTGGTGTCGCCGATGTCCGATGTCTACGCCATGGACCCGCCTGCGTTTTTCGACGTAGACGTGGATCACACCACGAAATCCAGGTACTACTGCTCGCGTAGTTTTATTGATATTCTGCCGGACGGCACCATCGCGGTCGAGGACGGCTACGGCAGCGGGATATACCTGTCGCAAGGCAACATCCGCATCACGTGTCCCGGCGACATTGTTTTCCAGCCCGGGCGCAGCTTTGTTTCCATGGCCGGTGACGACACCGTGTTGCGCACCGGGAGTTCGGTGGACATCACCGCGGCGCTGGGTGACGTACGACTGAAAGCCGAACGTAATCTGCATATGCTGGCCGGCAATGGGGAAATCGGTGGCGTGCTTATCGAGGCCAAGAGCAAAGCCATCAGCCGTCCCACGGACTGGCTAACCGGTAAACTCGGCGAGGACGCCATTACCGCGGGTATCATGTTCAAAACCGACCGTGGCGGTCCGCTGGTGTTCCGCGGCAGCGATATGCGGTTTGTGGCCGAGGGCGCCGACGGCAACAAGGGCACGATGTTCTTCGAGGCCCCGGGTGGCGGCATTCACATGGAAGCCAATTTTATCACGCGCAATGCCGTTGGTAACCTGGGTCTGGCAGACTACGTTAATGATTCCCTTGTACTCGCCACCGCTGGGGGCTTTGGCTGTGTTTGTCTGGCCAATAAAGTACTATTTAGCGCTGACAAGGTTGGATTTATAGGTGACGCCTACGTGGGCGGTTCGGTGTACGCGCACGCCGGCGTGGTTCCCCTGGACAACGCCAAACTTATTCTCGACGACATGGAGGCCCAGGCTTCGGATTGGACGGACAACGTCGTGGGCAACGCTAGTGTGCTGCAGTATCTCACCGATGCCAAAAACAGGACCGAGTGGATGCTGGACGCCAGGTTTACGTTCCGCACGCCGGAGCAATATGGTACCGAGATGGAGGGCTTCTACTTGGTGGAGTCCCGGTGGCAGCGCACCTATAGGGAGCGAGGCACCGGTCTTGGGTTTATCGAGCCTCCGGTAACCATAGGTTATGGTGAGAACGCCGAACACACGGCCCCGTACCCGGGGTTCAAGACCTGGTTTGAGGACGAAAGCTACAAGCTCGTGGACTCCAAGCTCTTTGACTGGGAGAACCGAAAGGCCAGGGATCGCTCCAAAGAGGTGTATGAGGACGCCCCCATGTCGGAGTTAAGGGATGTCGTGCCCAGGCATAACTATTTGATATCCAAGCAATTAGACCTGTAAGGAGTACGTAGACATGAACGAGACCAAAAGCATGGCTGATGTTTTCAGCCCGGAAGACCTGTTACCGGAGCCCGGCGAGGCCACGGTAGCCCCGCAGCACGCCGAGCCCACGGAGGCCGAGCGCCCCGTTGCCGCCGAGCATGAAGACCCGAAACCCCAGGAAGGCCCCGCAGAGGCGCAAGACCAGGCTCCAGAGCCGTCGGAGCCGCCTCCCCCACCCCCTGACCCCAGAATTACAGAAGGCGATCGTGACGCCTTTATGCGGCACATACTGGGAAGCCGCAGGTTCGTAAAGGAGTACGTGTTAAAGCAAGGCGCGATTTGCGTTACGCTGCAATCCCGCACCACGGCGGAAAACGACGAGATTTACGAGATGCTGGCCGCGGATATCGCCACCGGCAAGGTGTCTTCGGCGGCATCCAGTGTAGACCATGTGCTTCGGCTCTATCGCTATTTCATCTCGGCATCCCTGGTGTCGGTAGCCTTTGATGCCGGGTCCCACGGTGTAAACAAAAAGCCCAAAGGTGACTCCCTGCGGGAGCGGCATGACTGGCTGACCCGTGAGTTTAGCGAAACCCAGCTTAGGCTGCTGCTACGCTGTCAGGAGGAGTTTGAGTACCTGCAGACCGCGTTGTTCCGGGAGAGCTTGGCCGAGGATTTTACAGGCGGTCGCGCCGGCGTTTTCTAATGGCATGGGCGTCGGTCACCGGCGCGATCGACTACAGCACTGATGACGGGTCTTTGAGGTTTCGCCTCCGCGAGAACATCGTATTGGATGTCCTGGCGTCGCAGCGGAACTACGATTGGCAGCAATGGCTGGCCACTCGCAGCGCGATTATGGCCAGGGGTACGAGCTGGCTTGTTCCAGAATCCTCTGCTAAAGTATCCAAAGAGTTCACCGAATTGCTGCGTAAAGCCGAAACCTCGGCTATTGCCGCTGTGTACCCGTACCAGGACCTCGCAGAGCGGGCGGATAGCGGTGAGCTGGAGGATAGAGGAGCACAGATGTTGGAGGCCTATCGTAGACATTTTGGCGGCGACCCGGGATCAGCGGAGGCCGAAGCCACGATTCAGCGGATGCGCGAGGAGTACCTGCCGCCGGAGGACAACTCCACGGAGGACCCCGCGGCAACCGCTGGCAGGGCTTTGGCTGCGCATCACAACTTCGCTAAGCTCATGCGTCCAAGGAGACCGTGATGCCCATTGACTGGCAGAACATGTTTGACGCCATTCCGTTTCCACGGTCTGACAGCGCACCACAGACTTCCAACGCCGTTGTCAACACCGTGCTCTCGTTTGTGCTGCCAATGCTTTTTGGCCAGATGCGGGATGCCAGGTGGACCAGTTCGTTTGGCGGCCCCGGGTCTTTCCGCCCCAGTGATAACTACATGCGAGCAATGGACACCGCGGAGCGTTCTAGGGCCATGGGTGTGGTGGCGGAGCCCGATATCGCTGCAGAGGTACGCAGACTAACGGCGGAGTACGCAACCCGGGTAGAGCAGGCCGGAGGTGTTCTAGGCGAAGGCGACCTCACGAGGTACGCCAACTCCTCTGCGGTTCAGTACCGTGCGCGGCAGGCCGCCAGAGGTCGCCTGATGGCGAAGGAGGAGACCTCGTTGCGGAACCTCACGCAGTTGTTCTACACCACGTCGCTGATGTCCCATGACCCCGCAACGCTTACCGACGAGAAGCGCCAGGAGCTGATGGACGCCGCACAGCAGCGGGCGGTAAAGACCCGGGAAACCCTGGCAGGCAGCCCACTAATGGCCAGCGCGGTTACCTGGTTGGCGCGGAAAGCCGAGGAAATGGGCGCCACGGGGATTTCCAACATAGACCCTAAGTTCTTCCTGGGTGGCAGTGTTTACGACACGTTACGCACCGCCAGCCCGTTCAACCAGTTGCCTACCGGCATGGCCGGCGATATCGCCGAGGGCATAGCTTCGCGGATGTTCAAAGACGGCGTAACGGACTACGGTTTTACCCGGGGGCGCTCCGCTATTCAGATCGGCGACACCCTGGGGTCTGCACAGCGGCTGGGACTACTAGATATGTCCGCTGTTGCCACGGGGCGCGCGGGCACCATTGATTCCGCCAGATACAAGGCCGAGACCTCAAAGATTTACAGCGATGTTCAGGAACTCAACGAGGTCTACGAGTCCATGGAGGACCTGTTTGGGCCCGGAGGCTCGTTTGAAGAACTGTTTGAGCGGGTGTCGAAAATGACTGCGGGCGCCATCCGCACGATGACCAAGCAGCAGATCAACCGTGTTATTCAGGAGGTCAGCTATCTGTCTCGTGCCACGGGAAGGCCTGTTGAGCAAGTCGAGGCCATGCTGGCCGCAGGTACCGAGTACGCGGCGCGCAGCGGGCTGGACAAAACACTTGGACTCACGCTTACCGCGGAATCCATAGAGCACGCAGACGCCGCGGTGCGGGCACGCGGCGGCGCCCAGATTCTCGGGGGTCGAAGCGCTGAAGAACTCGCTAGTGATTTAATGCTGGACAAGGTATCCGCCATGGGCTCTGCGGACATCCGGTCGATGGCCTCGCTTACGGAAACCGCCCGTGTTCGTGCCCGGGGCCTGGGTATTGAGGGCGCCGACAGTCTTGATCTCCCGGACCTGCTGGACGAGATTTCCAATCACTGGCGGTTCCGGGACTACAGGACTGGGCGGGCAAACGCAAAGCGGTTGCGCCGCGCGGCTACCGCTATTCGCTCGCTGCGCGAGGGCACGGCTACCGCGGAAGACGCCTGGATAGGTAGTGCGGCAGGTGCACGGGACATCGTAGCCGCCATGCAGGACGTCAACAAGGGTTCGACTGAAGGCTTTGACTACCTGGCGTATTACGAGATGAGTCGGGAAATGCAGGGCAAGGTTGTGGAGGCCGAACTGCCGGGTTTGACTGACCACGCCGAGCAGCTGCAGCGTTTCAGAAAGCAGGAACACATCGTGCAATCCGCGGCATCCCATATCATGGGATTGCAGCCCGACCTGAAACCCGGATGGGGCGAAGACGAGCAGTCCTACCGCCGGCGGGTACGCGGGAAAACCGTCAGAGACCTGACAATGATTCACGAAATCCTGCGGTCTTCCGACACCCCGATTACCGGGCCCGCAGACGCCGTTGAGCTGCTGACATCAAAAGCGGCGCGACGCGCGGGCCTCCGGCTCACGGATACCCAGGCGGCGCTTTACGTAAACATGATGGACCAGGTGATGACGGATATCATGCCTGGGGAGTCCGGCGGGTTTTACAACTACATCAACAGACACGGTGTGCGGCAGCAGCAGATGCGGGAGGAAATGCGACGCACCCACGAGGTCTGGACGGCAAAGGACGAGCGCATGCGGGCCCAGGGTATCGGCAGCGGTTCGGTTTTCCAGAAACTAGTGGACAGCCTGCTGACAGACCCTACACAGAGCGATAAAGGCGCGTTGGCCCCTCTGATTATCGGCGAGGTGCAGGAGAAGGAGTTCGCGGCTGTCAGCCGTATTGCCCGGGACTACGTGGCCGCGCAGCGCGACATCACCGACAGGCTGGAGGCCGGCAAGATCACCCCGGAGCAGGCCCAACAGCAGCGCGACGCCGTAACCGAGAAGATGCTGGAAAACGTGGAGAGCAGTGAGGCCACACGCAAGGAGCTGTCGGAACTCCAGCTGCGGCGCATCCCCGATGAGAAAACCGCGGATGAGGTACTCGGGGTCATGGGGACAGACGTATCGGGTATCGCCAAGGATGTCAAAACCATTGCTGAGCGCGGCAGGGCAACGGCGGAGAGCACGCAGCGTACCGAGGTGCGGGATGACCTCAAAGGCCTGGCGTTGGCTGCCGACGGTGAAGCCGCGGCACAGGCGCAGGCTTCGGTGATGTCCGCCCGCACCCCAGGCGGGTCTCCTGAGGACATGGCTGCAAATATGTATAGAGTCGGGCGCCAGAGCAGTGGTACAGTAGACACCAAGACACACGTTAGCACCTATGCGGTGGCTCCGATGACCGGTGCCGTCATCGGGGCGTCGGATGGCCCGGCAACTGGAGGCTGGCACCACGGCGGAGAACTGTTTACAGGATAGTGGATATGGACGTTTTTGGTGGTATAGCCCCAGGCACTATTAGTGCCGCGAGTACCTCGGGAGCCCTGGGTACGGTTACGTTCTCGTCCGACCTGGTGCCCAACAGCGTAATCGTTACCGGTGTCGGCTACAGTGGGCGGTCCGCGCTGCAGATCATGCACACCCTGGGCTTTGCCACGTATTTCTACCCCTTTGGTATCCGCGACGAGGTGCTGGTGATCACCGGCATTGTGTTTTCGCGGGCATGCGACAGCATGGCGGACCAAGCAAATGCGATGCCAGCGCTTATCGCCAGGTTTCGAGGCGCGGCAGCCCTGGGGCGCGTAGTGACCCTGACCGCCGGAGACTCCTACCGTGGCATGGTGGATTCCTTGCGCACCAGCTGGGTAGACCACACCGTGGGTACTCTTGGGTTTGAATTGCGTGTACACCTGTTTTCAGATAATGCTATGGTGGGTGCAACATGATAAATCACGTCCGCACGCTGTTGTTAAACTTCCCGGGCGAGCGCCAACCTCGTCTGGACATCATTTACGACGCCTATACACCGGAGTACGCCCCTGTAGAGCTGCCGACTGAGCTTCAGTACGTCCGCACGACGCTATTTGGCTCCGCCCCTGATTACCAGGGCATGTGCATGCGGACAGCGCAGCTGTTGACCCTTGTTGCCGGCACCCCGTACGCCGGTCACATCACCAGGAGTGACCCTCGCATCACCTATGATTTTGCTTCGCAGGCCGCACATAGGCTGCCGGAACTGTTTGCATCCGCCGAGGACGCCGATGGCGCCGCCGTGCCGATTACCGCTACCGGCGCCTATTCTCCGCCCTCGGGCTCCGGACGTTCCGTGGCCACATGGGCAATTACGTGGAATGACGGCGTGGGTACGGTTGTAAGCACGGACTCCAGAGAAACCACGGTGTCGGCGTCACGAACCCTGCGGCTTCCGGGTTCCGACCTGGTGGCAGCAGTGCCTGCGGCGCCGGTTTCCGGGCTCTGGCGAATATCGCATCGCAGCATGGTTGATGGTCTTGTGCCCGCGGTGGAAACCCTGCTGGACTCCTCTTATGGGATGTCCGCACTGTTTCCGCCGGGGATGCCTGAGCCGCTGGCCACGTATTACGCGTTGACCAATCACGCCATGTTTCCCTATAGGGTCGCAGGTGTGACGCTGGCGCTGGCTTACCAGACGGAGCGTCATGCGGTTTAACCCCACACCCATAGGGAGCAGCATCCCGCAGTTCGCGCTGTTTCTCTACCTTGGCGGGCAGGCGAAGTCTCTGCCCATCCACAGCGCCACGATTTCCAACAGTATTGTGCGTTCGGCGTCTCTGTTGCCGACAGCGGTGGTAACCGTGGTGTCCGGTATAGCCTCGGACGGCGGCAAAACTATAGACGCCGCAGGGGTGCTGAGCAACGTCAAGCGAGGAGACCTTGCCAGGATTATATTTTCATGGGAAGCCGGCAAGGGCGACGTGGTATTCAACGGCTTTGTAACGGGGGTATCGGGATACCGCTCGGATTCCGCGAACGGCGTGGCCATCACTATGGTGCACTGGCTGTCGTTGCTGGAGGGCAGCTCCGCATTTTTTGCGGGTCTTGACGCCCAGTTCCCGGAGGACGCCATGCGGTGGATCACCGCGCCCAGCCGCGAGGGAGCACTGTTTATCACCGAGAGAGGGCTGGCCGGCGCGGTGCCGTCGTCACCAGACGTGTGGGGAATGTTCAGGAATACACTGGAGTACGTTGCCATGCGGTACTCCGAGATGTCCGCCAACAATCTCGGCAAGGTTATAGCCATGAATACCTCTGGGTTCAAAGCCCTGCAGCTGATACAAGGGAAGGCGAAGATGATCGCCGGCGCCGAGGCCACGGACATCATGCGCACCACGTTTCATACCCTGGCGATGTCGGCATCGGACGGCGGCGCTACGTTGCTGCAGAAGGTCATGACCTTTTGTGAGATGATGGGAGTAATGCTGCTGCCGGGCATAGCCAAAGCAGCAATTGCACCCGAGGGCAGCATGGGTTCCGGCAAACGCGGCGCCACACTTAGTATCGACGAGGAAACCCTGGTGCATGTGCTGCTGGCCCGCAACCTGCCGGTTGACGGCTGCTATATGTACGGAGCCCTGGAAGGTTTTGGCGCCGGGGTGTTCGGAGCCTATAATGAAAAGCCCGTGGCGAGTTTCAGCGTAGACCAGTCCAGAGGCGGGCGCGTGATTTCCGCAACAGCGCCGCCATGGCTTCGTGGTTTTCTGCAGTCACCGCATGCCACCCACGCGGCCACCGGAGCCGGGAGAGGCGACGCGGCCTCCGGTAATCCCTCAGGCGCTGCGCCTGGGGTTAGCGCCGACAACGCGAACAAGCTGATTTCCATGGCGGACCTCTGGTGCAAACACAAGTGGGCAATGGCATCGTGTGCGGGCAGTCTTGTTCAAGTAGAGGGACCGCTTCGTTTCGATATCGGGCCCGGAACTCAGATCGGACTTACCACGGGGACATCGCATAACAGCGCGGTTGCGGATGTCTACGGCCTGGTAGAGGGGGTGCAGCACAGACTAAACGCGGGCACCTCGTCGGTTTCCACGCTGTTTTCGATTTCCGGCAGCCGAATGGTGGCCGATGACGTGGGATTAGCTGAGCATCCATTATACGGGGAGTACTTATCACTATGGGAACCCTAACTCCAGCGGACACCCAGACTTCGTTGTTCGACGCCTGGAAGCAGGCGCCGGGTCCGAAAACGCTGACACCTCTTATTCAGAACCTGGAGCCCACGATAACCAAGGCGCTTACCGCCTACGGTTACGCGGGTGATGCCAACATGCGCACTCAGGCCCGGTTGCTGGCGGCTAACGCTTTGCCTAGGTTTGACCCCAAACGGGCATCTCTGGATACCTTTGTATTCGGGGAACTCCGCAGGCTGCAGCGCATAGGTCCGAAACAAGAACACGCTGTTCCTATTCCCGAGCGGGTGATGCTGGAGCGCCGTGCGCTGGAGCGCGCGTCTTCCGACCTCTATGAGGAGCTAGGCCGCCCGCCTACGGATGACGAAATTCAGGATAGGACAGGGCTGACAAAAGGCAGACTTCGCACGCTACGGTCTGTACGCGCTCAGGTTGTGGGCGAAAACCTGGACGATCAGGGGCGCGTAATCACGGCGGCAGACGACGGTACCGACGCCTCAAAACTATGGGAGGAAGCCGTAGTGTATTCCCTGGGGCCCGTGGACAAAAAGATTTACGAATGGAGCACGGGCTCAGGCGGGGAACAGCTGACGAAAGCGGAAATGGCGTTACGGTTGCGCATAAGTCCTGCGGCGGTAACCCAGCGGGCGGCGATGATTGCCCGCAAGCTGTCCGCAGGGGAGGCGATTAGGGTATGACAACAAAATCCGATGAAGTCCTTGAGCTGCGATACGCAGACCTGAAAGCCCACACGGAGTCCGTTGCAGCCGGGCTTGCGGGGGAGCCGTTGACAGCGTGGGAAAAGTTTAACGACGACTACGATGTCCATAGCGTTCCCGTAGGCGAATTGTTTAACCGCAAAAAGCTAAACAACGCCTATGTGGAGACCCTGAAGCGCGGCGGTCCCGGCAGCGCGGTAGCGTTGATGAAAACCAAGTTGCAGGCGGAGATGCTGCAGGCGTTGCAGCGCGGCACCGTAATGCGGTATGAGCGTTCCAGAATATGGGCGATGGCGGCGGCATACAGCCGCAGAACCGCAATGGCGGGGCAGATCAGCCGCCTGGCGTCCTTCGTAGAGCAGACGTAAATTGGCGTGTGTTCCCCGGTAGCGGGTGCTACTATGGTGGTGTCATGAGTACGAGCGAGACAATCGTGTCTACAATAGAGGAGCAGACCACAGCCGTGGTGCTGCGCGCGGTACAGGACTCCGTCAGCAGAGCCACGGGAGCCACTCAAGACGACGTGGATCGCGCCGTTGCTGGCGTTGCCGACCTGCTGGCGGCTGCTAAGCCCGCCAGAACGCATGCGTACCGGGAGCCCGGGCATATAGTTCCGGCAACGGTGCCCGCGTCCATTGCAGACATTCCAGTGTTACCCACGGTAGCCACACGCAAGGCACCCAGTGAGGCGATTGCGAGCACAACCGCGAAGATTTCGGAGCTAACCGGCGGGCTTGGGTACTCCGCAGCGCTGCAGGTGGCCCGACGCCTGGCGGCTATTGCCTATCCTGCGGACACCACAACAATGTCTTCCCACCGCGGAATTGCCGCTTTTGGGTTCGGGGAGTCTATTTCTGGCGCCGAGCTGCCGCCAAGCCCGTACGCTGTGGAACGCGTTCCATCTGCGGAGTACTTTGGTATGCATGTACTGCAGCGGCTCACCAGTGGCTGGGGCACCTACGATGTGCACATCATGCAGGGCGTGGCTCCCGAGGGCAATCAGAGAATAACGTTGTCCTTTGGGCTGCAGCCTGCCGCTGCCCGTGGTGTGCAGAAGCTGGTGGCGAGAATCGTGTTATGGCTGCTTACCCGCAAGGGTTCGGACCTGCTTGACGGAGACTACGGCAGCAAGTTGTTTATCCCCGCATCGGTGTCTAACCAGTTGCAGGCCAGAGCCTATGTTTCCAGTGCGCTTACCGATATGCTGTACGCCTGGAAGGCAAAGGGAGACCAAGGCCTGCCGCCGGACGAGCGTCTTAAAACCATTGATGTGTTATCTGTTGTTGCGCGACCCGGGGGACTTATGGTACGCGTAAAAGTTACTACGCAGGCCGGCAGCCATGTGGACGCGGTGTTGCCGGTTGCTGCCCCGGAGGTCACTTATGGGTATTGAAGTCACAAGTTTACGCGAAATTGACCCTGGGTTGGTGTTGTCGACCGAGAAACTGCTGCGCGCGCTTATCGCCGCGTATTCGCCGGATGTCGACACCAACGGTGCGTTGGCGCAGCTGTTGTTGCGACCGCATGCGCTGCTGTATTCGGCTACACGCACCGAAGTTGACCGGCTGCGACGGTCGTCGTCGCTGTACGCGTTGATGCGTGATCCCGCGCTGGCCTCCACGGAAGTCGTGGACGCCGCGATGTCGAACTTCGCCCTGCAGCGTCGACAAGCCACACCGGCGACCTGCGTGCTTACGTTAACGTTTGCCAGCACGGCCACGGTCATCATACCAGCGGATACCGTGTTTACCGCCGCGGGTCGAGACTGGAAACCTGGTTCCCAGTATGTGGCCATGGATAGCCCAGGAGACCTGGACACCATGTTAGTGTTTGCCGCGCATCCCTCGGGGGCTGGGTACTGGGTGCAGCTGCCCGTAGTCGCTACCACCGCGGGAACCGCAGATGTCCCCGCAGGTACTCGGTTTTCTCTGCCTGAAATCAAAGGGCTGTACAGCGCGGTTGCCGCAAGCCCGGCCTCTGGGGGCCGTGACCTGGAGACCAACGAGGAGCTGGTGGCCCGTGCGGTTGCCAGCATTTCGCCCACCAGCGCGGCTACCCGGGAGGGCGTGGAGCGCATTATCCGCCAGGCGGACCCTTCGGTGCTCGCGGTACGCGTCATCGGCTTTGGCGACGTTGAACTCGCACGCAGCCGGCACAACATGTTTTCGATTTCAACCCCTGGTATGGCGGACATCTACGTGCGCACCACCAGGTCTCCGCATATCGAGCTGCTGAAAACCCGGGGATTCACCCGGGTTACCCGGGAGCAGCTGTCGCCAGAGCGCACCATGGACTACCTGGATGTCCGCGTAGAGGTCACCGGGCACCTGCGCAGCGGGGCCTACGAGGTCATAGGTGTTATGCTGACCTCGCCGGACAGCCTGGGTATCAGCGCCGCAGAAGCCCTGGAGCAGGACCTCGCGGTGGTGCCGCATACCCACGAGCGGGTGCCCGCCGCCGACGCCCTGGCGTTTGCGCCCACGGCTGCGGACGCCGCGTTTTCCGCGGTACAGGGGACGGTGTACGCCACCGCGGCTATCCCCTTGCATTCGCTACCCCAGGACAGGCAGACCGATGCCCACCGGTTTTCGCTCTGGCAGACCTACTGGAAGGCCTGGTATGTGCAGCAATCCGACACCACCACGGAAGACGAAAAGAACGCCGCGTATTCCCAGATGGTGTCCGCAATGCAGGCCCTGGGCGGCAGCAGCGTGTCCTCGGAGTTCTCCGCGGAGTTCGAGGCCTGGGCGTGGGTTGTCACCATGCCGGGGCTTACCGTGTTGCAGAACGCCGTGCTGCGCCCCGAGGTAAAGGCGCCTGTGGACTACCTGGTGCGGGCGTTCAACCCCTGTTTTGTGTCCGTAGGGCTGAAACTGCTGTACTACGGCAGCGGGGCCGGCGTTGACACCGACGAGGTTATCCGCGAGGTCACCGCGGTTATCAACAGCACCGAGCACACCGCCACTCGCGGCGTACGGGCCGCGGATATCGCCGCCGCAGTGTCCAAGGTTATCGGCACCTCGGCTGTGCTGGAAATGCCGATCTCCTTGCGTGGCCGTCTGCGACTGCCCACCGATGACGTCGTGGAAATCTCCTCGGGCACGGAACTCCGGGTGCCGGGGGGCTACGAGGCCCTGGGGGTGTCGCCGCGCACCACGGCGTTTTACGCCACGGCAGCCGATGTCGCCGTGGAGTTGGAGGCCGCCACGTGAGCCTTCCGGTGTACCCCAAAGACGCTCTGGATATCCCCGAGAGCTGGGCTCGCCTAATGGGTGAGTTCTGGCTGGAAAGGTTTCAGCAGCCCGAAGCCCTGATGGGGATTCTGCGCTGGCTGGAAACCGCCCGAGAGCAGCTGAACACCGATCTGTCGGAAGCCGAGCAAAGCGTATCCATAGACACCATGCCTACGGTGCACCGCGAGTGGTGGGTACCCATTACTCTCGTAGACCTGCAGTCCGAGAAACTGCTGAAATACGGGGACGGTGCGGTTTACGGCGGTTCGGCCACCGATGCACACGGACGCGGGCAGCTGTTTGCCTACGGCGTACGGGCGTCACCCTACGGTTCCAGTCGCAGCTTTGCGCTGCCCAAGGGTGTGGTGAGCCTTGCGGCTATTCTGGATGCGCCGTGCGTACCCCAGGTATGCTGGACCTCGGGTCTGGACATCACCGTGGACACCAAGCTGGGCCTCGTGGTGCTTCCCGTGGACCCGTTTACCGACCCCAGGTTTGCTCATCTGGTAGCCACGATTTCCGGCGGGCGCAAGGAAATCACAATGTGGGCCTTTGGCTGCGATGTAGACTGGCGCCTGGGACACACAAGAGTCGGCTACGCCCTGGGTACTGAGCTGCCCTCGAACTCCGCGGCGTCCCGGGTACTGCGTGCGCTGTGGAAATCCGCGGTGCGTGGTGGCGCCACTTTGGACGATGTCTACCAGACCCTGTTGGCGGTAGCCGGCATGGAAGGCCCTGTGCAGCAGGAGACCGTTGTTGCCATTACAGAAGACTGGGGTACTCAAGTGGTGTGCACGGATAAAAGTGTATACCGGATTCCCAAAGGCTTTACCCTGAAGGTACGGGTAGGTGATGTCGTAGGACCTGGCGACTCCTTGGTTACCAACATCAGTGCCCATATTTCTCCCCGTGCTTGGTACCCGTGGGGTGCGGTTGCCCGCAGGGTGCCCGAGTTACCGCAGCCCGACCCCTACGTGGCCATTAGTCATGTACCCGAGCCCGTTCCGGTGGCCGCGCTCCCGGATGTCGTGCTGGCGTCCCCGGAGGCCATGAAGTACGATGCCTTGCTAGCCGGCGCCGCTGTAGAGATCGAGCAGGCCGAGAGCACCGTGATTGGCCAGGAGGTCACGGCACTGGAGCTAAACCCGCTGCCGGAGACCCCGGTGGTGCCCGTGGTACCGCCTACGACGCCGCCGGCAACCGACGGCTTGAGCCTCGCCATTAAGAACCCCGCGGTTATGCTGGAGGTCTCGGCTACCGGCGTGCATCCGAGTCCCACAACGTATTTTAGCGGTACCAGGGGCCAGCGCGGCGTTACGCTGTCCGCGTTTGGTGCCGCCTACGTATGGGTGCATCCGCAGACCGGCGAGCAGATACCGTTTTACTCCATCACCAAAGAAAACGCGGTAAAGCGTGGTTTTGAGCGCCAGGACATCTCGGGTAAAGCCGATAGCTACCCGGTGCGATTTCCCGACGTGCTGATGGCGCCGCCGGAGCTGCCGACAGCACGTGATGCCCAGCACAGGCCTATCGGAGCCAGCCTCGATGCACACGCCGAGGCCATGCGCACCAACAAGTTTGCATACAGCGGTGACAACGACAGTCCCGTGGAGATTTACGCCGAACGCTACCACCGCGTTAACACCAGTTTTGACGCCAGAGGCACCGAGGGCTCCTGGGGCTACGCGGGGGCCGCGGTGAACTCGGGCTCCTCGGTTGCCGATACCGGGGCATCGATTTCCGGCTTCATGCTGTACGTGCGTTCCGCCGAGGATTTCAACTACCCCTATACGTTCCGAGTGCGGGTAACCGGAGGCGCGGTGATCCGGGGCGCGAACTCGTCCTACGGGATCGAGCGTGACGTGCCCTGGAATCGTCCGCGGTGCCCAGCGGTTGCCACGCGAAAGTCCGCGACGGAGTGGGAAATCACGGTTTACGGCGAGGACTCCGTCGGGGTTTGGCTGTCACCCGCGACTTACGGCGCCGAAGTCGATATTTCCGCGGCTCCCGCGATTACGCCCGTGACCAACGTGGCCTACCAGCCCGAGTACACCGGTGGCTCGGCTCCCACTCAGGAAGTCGGCAAGCAGATGGCTGCTCTTGTGCTGCCTGGCGATCTGGCGGACTCCGGGGCCGAAACCCGCAGGCTGTACGAGCAGCAGATCGCGGGACTGCTGCCGGCGCCTGTGGCGGTGCGCACCGGCGCTCCACGAGTCATGGTGGTGGCCTCGCATCCCAATGAGTCCACGGCGCTGCTTGTGGACGCCATACGTGCGGCTACGGGGTACGCTGTGGACCTGTTTTACGCCTGGGAACTCCGCAGGGGTATTGCTGTGAACACTCTTCGGGTATCCGGTGGCGGCGCCATACACTCGTTTGCCGACGCCATTAACGCCGTGGTCTCCGGTGTTCGGGTTACCAAGTTTATTCCCGGCGCCGGAAACACGAGCCGGGCGGTGCACGAGGACTGCAGCTACGACCTCGTGGTCTGGGATAGCGCCGGAGGCCTGGCGGACATCAAGGACATTGAACAGGAGGTCTACGGCGGCGGCCTGATGCCCGGGGACGCCGTTGCCCGGATTTCCAAGGTATCCAGTGTATACGCCTGGCGGGTGGCGGACCCCGCGCTTACCAGATACACCGAGTTGCTGAACGCCGCTAAGCTGGAATACGACGCCGCGCTGCACGCCGCCGAAGTCGCGGTGGCCGCCGCGGGGTCGGCGCCGGCATCTGATCCCAAAACACAGGCGGCGGCGACCGCACGTCTGGTTGCCCAGCAGAAACTCGCTGCGGTTCGCAAGCTAGAACGGGAACTCGCGTTTGACGCCCGGATGTGGGGGCTGCACGGCGGTGTGATCCGGTTGCTGCAGACCGCTAATTCCGCGGGACGCGGAGTCATGGTAACCGGTGGCACGGTTTCCCGGGATATGGACATCTTGTCTCTGGGAGAGCAGGAAACCCTGGCAGCTATTCTGGGTATTGAGCTGGGCACGAGCAACGTACTGGAAGCCGGGCAGGCGTTGACCACCGGTACCGATGTTGTTCCCACCGGCATGAAACCCGGAACGCCGGTAGGGTTTGGGCTGCCTATGGAGGCCGAGGTGCGGGCCACGGAAGCCATTGCTGTGCTCCGGCTGGCCAGTGGCGGCGACGTGCTTACCGCAAAAGACGGGCTGGGACGCGCAGTGCTGTGCAACTACAGACTACTGAACTCCCCGGCTAATTACCTGCCGG
>JGI24712J26585_10000787_pt1 | contig 27116 bp, 25 predicted proteins | sample BioPla3DNA2_FD_26585 | JGI IMG/M metagenome (IMG submission 26585)
GAATTAAATATTACGCACTTTCTAAAAAACACAAAAACTCTGGAATGCCTGTATCACTAGGTTTACCAGAGTTTTATTGTCTCACAAGTGTCAAAGATAGGCATTATATATGTTTACTTTTTAAATTTTAAGGTATATTATAATAGACAACTAGTATAACAGGAGGGATAATATGCTATGTAAAGTAATAAACAAAATAACAGTAATTGGAGCAGGTTTTGTAGGTTCAACAACTGCCTACACATTAATGACAAGTGGACTTGTTTCTGAAATTGTGTTAATTGACATAAATGAAAAAAAAGCCGAAGGCGAAGTTATGGACATGAATCACGGAATGCCTTTTGTAAGACCTGTTAAGTTATATAGCGGAACTTATAAGGATTGTGCTGATTCTGATATAATAATTATCACTGCAGGTGCAAATCAAAAAGAAGGCGAAACCAGGATCGATTTAGTTAAAAAGAATACAGCAGTTTTTAAAAGTATAATAAATGAAATTGTAAAATACAACAAAGACTCCATCCTTTTAGTTGTAACAAACCCAGTGGACATACTTACATATGTAACCTACAAGCTATCTGGTTTTCCAAAAAATAAAGTAATTGGTTCAGGAACTGTTTTAGATACTGCAAGGTTTAAATACTTAATTGGAGACCATGTAGGAATAGACCCCCGAAATGTCCATGCATATATTTTGGGAGAACATGGCGATACCGAAGTTGCTACCTGGAGTCTTACTAATATAGCTGGAATACCTATGGAGAAATTTTGTGAAGACTGTAAAAAATGCAAAAATGGCACCTCCAGAAAACAGATATATGAAAATGTAAAAAATGCAGCATATCACATAATAGAAAGAAAAGGTGCTACTTATTATGCAATCGCTCTTTCAGTTAAAAGAATAGTAGAAGCCATTGTACGAGATGAAGATTCTATTTTAACTGTTTCTAGCTTCCTTGAAGGACAATATGGACTTTCAGATGTTTGCCTCAGCGTTCCTACACTTATAAATAAGGACGGCGTAGACAAAATACTCACTGTTCCTATTAGTGAAGATGAACAAAAACAGCTAATAAAATCAGGTAACGCCTTAAAAGAAGTAATTAAATCCATTGAAATATAATCAGCAAGTATTGATTTATTTTAAAATTCCTTTATAATTACAATTATAAAGGAATTTTTTTTAAAATAGTATTTGGATGCAATTTTTTGCATTTCTTCAGCATATAAGGAGGATTTTTTTTTTAATGAAAGATTTTAAACTTACCGATTATGTTACTAAATTATTACTTTCATTGCTTTTAAGTTTTAGTCTTATTTATCCACTTACTACAACGCTAGCGTTTCCTCATAAACACTACCAGATTGTAGCAATATCACTTATTGTGTTTATAATATTATCTATTATATCAATAAATAAAAAAGTCTTTAAAATTTCATTAATTTGTATTTTTTCATTCATTATAATAGCTCTTTTTTACTTATTTAAAAAGGATCTTTTATTTTATCTTTACCAGCCATTTATATGGATGATTAACTATATAAATAATGCTGATACTTTTAATCAAACTTTTTCTACCATTATTACTGTTTTATTTTGTATTGGTTTATCAACCTTTGTATTTATATTTACATTTATAAAGTTTAATTTTATAATTGTGGCTTTAAGTGGAATTACTCTCTTTTCCAGCCAGTGGATATTAGATTTTTTTGTGGACGAGGCATATATAGCTTTTTATATTTTTTGTGTTTCAGTTTTAATATATTATTTTCTTCATATTTATTATAAAAAATCAAAGAAAGGTACAAATAATATTGTAAAACTTTCTGGTCTTTTTGCTTTTGCACTTCCTACATGCATATTAATAATTCTTTTAACTAATTCAATGCCTGTAAGTCCTAATCCCATTGAATGGAAGTGGATGGACAGTAAAATACAGAAAGTATATAACAATTTTGCTTTAAAATTTGGAGGTAAAGGCAAATTTGAAAATGTTGAAAATATAGGTACATTTTCTTTAGCATCTATTGGTTTTGGAGACAGTAATTCATTAGGTGGGGATATAAAATTAGATGACACAAAAGTATTAGAAGTTGAGTCTGAAAAAAGAATCTATTTAAGAGGTCGTTCAAAAAATCGCTATGAAAATAATAACTGGACTTTAGTTTATGAAACTACACTGGAAGATTATTTAGAAAAATCTAATATTCACAGTAAAAGTAAATATTATATCTTCCCAAAAAATTTATATTGTGAAAAACTTGGTGTACTCCTTGATATGGCTTATCCAGATTCTTCTGCCCAACACTCTGAGTTTTTAGACGATTTTTTATCTAATCTTAATATAAATGTTACTTATCATGATATAAAAACACCTACTATATTTACACCTTTAAATCCATATACATTTGATTTTCATGATATGGACATAATAAAAGACGGGATTTATATTGACACAGAAGATACACTTATTTACCTTAATCCTCTTGAAAAGGATTTTTCCTATTCGGTAGAAGTTTTATTTTATGATACAAATAGTAAGGTTTTTAAAAATATGTTAAGACAAAGTTATCCTTACTTTTATGTCACTGAACTAAAAAGAATATTAAAAGAAATGAGTGACTACATTATAAATCACACTTGTAAAGAATTAACTGATTATTTTGAAGGAAACACTGTTTTAGATATAGATGAAGATCTCCTAGATTATTTTATGTCTACTTTTCCTCAAGATTTCGATTATGATATACCTGAGTACCATTACCATTTAGAAAAATACAAATCAAGTAATGATGTGCTTTTAAAATATGTTGATATAAACCATATGTCTGATTTGGAATTATTAATAGCTTCTTGCTTTATAAACATGGATAAATATGAGTTAGACAATCAAGACATAAATTACTATGCTTCCAGCAATCCTAGTATAAAATACTTATCCGAATTTACAAACCGTATTGTAGATTACTTGTTTTCAGAATTTAGTGAATATAAGCATGGTATTACTTTCTTTACAACTTATGCCACATCTGCAAGTAGAGCGTTAGAAGATTTAATGTATGAATACTATTTCTGCAGGCTGGCATTACTATATACTGATTTTATTTATAATAACTATACATTTGTTCCAGACAGCGTTCCTAATAGAGTACATCAACTAGCACATGAAATAACCGAAAATGAAGAAAACAATTTTGATAAAGTAAAAGCAATAGAAACTTATCTTTCACAATATTACTACTATACCCTAAGTCCGGGGGATGTTCCTGAAGATAGGGATTTTGTAGATTACTTTCTTTTTGATAGCAAAGAAGGGTATTGTACTTATTTTGCAACATCCATGGCAATCCTTACAAGGTGTCTTGGCATACCCTCTAGATATGTAGAAGGATATAGGCTTCCCTATATCTCAACAGAAGGCAATTTATATGAAGTTAAAAATTCTGATGCTCACGCCTGGGTGGAAGTATTTTTTGAAGGGGCTGGATGGGTTGTTTTTGAGCCAACTGCCATTTACAACTATACTTTTTACAATCCTGGTTCCACTCCCCCACCTTATTTATATAATCAAATGCAGCATGGCTACAGACCTGACAACTATCCAGGGGGGAATTTTAATGGCGTAAACAGACCTCTTTTGCCTGGTGAAGAAACTAAACACCCTTTAAATATACGTCTTATTTTAAACATACTATTAATTTTGGCAATATTCCCTCTTATTATCACTTTAAACTTACTGATCCGGAAAATAAAGCTTAGGAGAATCTATAAATTAAATGCTAGAGAGTGCATAATTAAATTATTTGAAAAGTACCTAAAACATCTTAAAATTCAAAAAAAACCTGTAATAGATGGGGAAACTCCTTTTGAATATGCCAAAAGAATAGATTCTTATGGATGTTTTCATCCCCATAATTTTAGTGAAATTGCAAACTTATTTGTAAAAGCAAGATATAGCCAGCTTGAGATAACCCAGGAAGAAAAAGAATTGGTATATAATTTTCACAAGCATGTATTAAATGCAACCCGTAAAAAATTAAAGTTTATATATTATTTTACAACATTTTAGTCTTTAGGTTTACAGCTTTATAATTGTATTATAAGATTGTAATATAAAAAAATTTTTATGTTTTAAAAATAGGAGGTTCTAATGGATAATTCAATTGAAATATTAAATAAAATTGTGACAAATGTTGAAGAGGTTATAGTAGGTAAGCGAAAGACAATTGAGCTTATACTTATGTCATTAATATGTGATGGACATGTTCTCATAGAGGATGTTCCTGGTGTGGGAAAAACCAGCATAGTATCTTGCATTGCAAAATCTATAAATGCTTCATTTAAAAGAATTCAATTTACACCTGATGTTCTTCCTTCTGACATTACAGGTTTTACAATGTACAATCAAAAAGAAGGGGAATTTGTATTTCATCCTGGAAGCATCATGAGCCAAATAATACTTGCAGATGAAATTAACAGAACTTCACCTAAGACCCAGGCCAGTCTATTAGAAGTAATGGAAGAAAAACAGGTTACAGTTGACGGCGTCACTTATGATATGCCCAAGCCTTTTATGGTTTTGGCTACCCAAAACCCTGTAGAATATCTTGGCACATATCCTCTTCCTGAAGCACAACTAGACAGGTTTTTAATGAAAGTATCTATAGGATATCCTGATAAAGGAGAAGAAAGCTATATACTTTCCCGTTTTCAAAAAACAAATCCTCTAGACGGATTAAGCCCTGTTGCTCAAAGTCAGGATATTCTTAAAATTCAAGATAAGGTAAAGCATATATATTCAGATAAAATTATAAATGATTACATTGTAGAAATTGTTAATGAAACCAGAACTCACCCAAATATACATTTAGGTGCAAGCCCTAGAGGTTCCTTAGCACTATTTAGAGCTTCACAGGCATGGGCTCTGTATAACAATCGGACCTATGTAATACCTGAAGATGTAAAATACATGGCTGTACCTGTTTTATCTCATAGAGTTGTTATGAAACAAGAAGCAAAACTAAAAAAATTAACCCCTGAAGAAATAATTGATTCAATTTTACATTCAGTGAGGGTACCTATGGTGGATAATTATGAAAAGAAATAGAATTTTATACTTTAGCCTTTTTACTTTGGCTTTGTTTTTTATATACTTTTATGGTGGCAAAATTCCCTATATGTTTTTTTACACTATTGCAATTACACCGCTGGTTTCTATACTTCTTACTACTATAGCTTTTTTTAGATTTACTTACTTTGAAGAAATTGACAAAATAAGCATTGTAAAAGGCGAAGAATTCAACTACAATTTAAATATTTGTAATGAAGATTTTTTCCTTTATCCTTACATTAACGTAACTTTTTCAACTGGAAATGTCTTTTTAGGAAAGCAGCTTGAAAAAGAGAGTTTCTCTTTATTTCCGTTTTCAAAGAAAACATTCCAGTTTAAAGCGGTAGCCAAATACAGGGGTGAATATGAAATAGGAATAAAATCTATAGAATTTGAAGATTATCTTGGAATTTTTAAATTAACACACAAACCCCAAAGTTCTAAGGTTGTAAAAGTGTATCCCCGTATAGTAGAATTAAGTGGTGTTAAATTAAAACCCATGCTGCTTTCAGAATCTCATTCTATACCTAACACCATGTCTGAAAGTACAAACACCATGTCAGATATCAGGGAATATATATATGGGGATAGTATTAAAAAAGTCCACTGGAAGCTTTCTTCTAAAATGAACAAGCTGCTGGTGAAAAAATTTGATGCTACATCCAAAGCAAACTCTGCTCTTATATTGGATTTAACAAAACTTAAATGTTCACCTGAGGAAAATCTTTCAATTGAAGACACTCTTATTGAATGTGTTGTATCATTTGCATATTATCTTTTAGGTGGTCGGTCAAATGTAAGTTTAATTTATTATAAAGATAAATACACAGAAATTAGAGCACAAAACATCCTTCAATTTCAAGATATTTATGACCTTCTTGCTAAAATAACATTTAATAACCATAATAATATAGAGGTTAAGGACTTGCTTTCTATGTATGTTCAAAATAACAGTTTGAAAAAGTCAAATATTCTATTGTTTACATCATCTGTTAACAGCGATTTGATTGATGAATTATATAAAGCAACTTTATCTGGTTTTGATGTGAACTTATTATATGTCTCTAATAATAACGAAGAAAAAACTAAAATGCTAAAAGAACTTCCTGAAATAGGGATTACTGCCTACAAAATAAGTGTAGAAGATGATATTAAAGAAATTTTTTGTTTTTAAAAAAACACACAAAAAAGCATCAGAAGAAACATCTAATGCTTTTTTGTGTTTTAATATTTATAAATAAAAATTAATATAGGGGATACTTTTTACATAAAACTCCTACTCTTTCTTTTATATTGTCTTTTGAATTATCAAAGTCAGTAAGAGTAAGATTTATAAGTTCTGCTATCTCCCTCATATCTTCTTCTTTCATTCCCCTTGTTGTCACTGCCGGAGTTCCTAACCTTATTCCACTTGTAATAAATGGACTTTCGGTATCAAAAGGAATTCCATTTTTGTTTACAGTAATATGGACCTCGTCCAACATATTTTGAGCATCTTTACCTGTAATGCCTTTATTTCTTAAATCCACAAGCATCAAATGGTTGTCCGTTCCTCCAGATACAATATCCATTCCTTTTTCCATTAATGCATCAGCTAAAACACTTGCATTTTTAATTATTTGTTCCTGATATTTTTTAAATTCATCTGTCATTACTTCTTTAAATCCAACAGCTTTTGCAGCTATAATGTGCATTAAAGGTCCACCCTGTATTCCAGGGAAAACTGCCTTGTTAATTTTTTTAGCAAATTCTTCTTCACAAAGAATCATACCACCTCTAGGACCTCTAAGAGTTTTATGTGTGGTGGTGGTCACAAATTGAGCATATGGAACTGGATTTGGATGAAGTCCTGCTGCAACAAGACCTGCAATATGTGCCATATCAACAAGTAAATACGCTCCCACTTCATCTGCTATTTCTCTGAACTTTTTAAAATCCAATATTCTAGGATAAGCACTTGCTCCAGCAACTATTAATTTAGGTTTATTTTCTAATGCTATCTTTCTTACTTCTTCATAATCTATTCTATAATCATCCTTACTTACACCATAGGATACCACATTAAAATACTTACCTGACATATTAACAGGACTTCCATGAGTTAAATGTCCTCCATGAGAAAGGTCCATTCCTAAAATAGTGTCTCCAGGGTTTAATACTGAAAAAAACACTGCCATGTTAGCTTGTGCTCCAGAATGAGGCTGTACATTAGCATGCTCTGCTCCAAATATCTTTTTTGCCCTTTCAATTGCTATATCCTCAATAACATCCACATATTCACAACCACCATAATATCTTCTTCCCGGATAACCTTCTGCATATTTATTTGTAAGAGGCGTCCCCATTGCCTCTATAACCGCATTGCTTACAAAATTCTCAGATGCTATAAGCTCTATATTATTTCTCTGACGCATAACCTCTTTCTCAATCTCCCCTGCAACTTGAGGGTCTATCTTTTTTATTTCATTTAAACTATACATATAAAAAACCTCCTGTAAAAATAAAAGCTTAAAGGGCATCAAGAAAAAAACCACCAAAGTGGATTTTCTTCAAAATAGCACTAGATTAATAATAATAATAATTTATGCCAATGTCAACTTTTCTTTTTGCTCTTTTGTAATATAATATTGTTCCCTTGCCATTTCCATAATAAGTTTGTTTTTTCTTGCATCCTGAGAACTTACCAACCTATTAAACCACTTGATGGCTTCATCATAATCTCCAAGACGCCTGTTAAGTTCTGCTATCATATACATACATGTAAACTCGTCCATCTTGCCTGCAGGAAGATCTTCTTTTTCGTATACTTCATAATAGAACTTTAATGCATACTTTAAAAATTTATCTTCTCTTTCATCTTTTAATATTCTATAAAGCCATGCAATCCTCATACATATTTTTGTGTAATCACTTGGCTTAGAATCTATCATCTGAGCATTATAAAGTGCTAGTTTAAAAGCTTCTAAGGCTTTTTCTGCACTTCTTACCCCTGTAAAGTTTCTTTTTTTCCAGCGAGGGGTAATTTCTTTAATAACCTTCTGGGCATTACTTGAAGAAATTTCTTCAAACCTGTCAGATTGGGCGGCATATCCACAAAATTCACACACCCATGCATCATAAAACATAGGATTTACAGTTTTGTAATAGACACAAAAATCAGTATCCCTAGAGGATACAATACAGCTTCTGGACTTAACTTTAGTTACTTCAATTTTTTTATCGCACACAGGACATGTAATGCTTTTGTTGTATAGAGCTTCTTCCATAAAAATAACCTCACTTATTATATTTTTATCTTCTTATATGTCCTACCCTGATGCGTCCTTTTACAGGTCTATATAAATCTTCTGATATTTTTTCCCTCTCTAAAAGTTTATAATTATCATCATATGTTTCCCTATACACTGCAACTCTTAATCCTTCCACCGGGCGTTTTTCAACCACCGTTTCCCCTTTAGCCAATGACCCATCATATATCACTTCACTTGCACCAGGGCTTATTCTCTCAATTATAACAGACTTTAAAGCCACATTATATTTTAAAGACTCTTTTTTTCCTATAAGTCTTATAATTATTTTTCCTCCAGAAACCTCTGCATTTAATAGTATCGGATATTCTTTGTTATTTTTAAATTTAAAATCAATATATCCTTCAGCAATTGTGGCATCCTGACCTGGCTCCACATAACCTAATGGAATAGAGTGGTTTACCCTTTCTACTACACCCAATTTTGCTTTAAGAACAGCTACATACAAGGTTGAAGTAACCTGACAAACCCCACCTCCAACCCCCTCTATTAGTTGGTTTTTTATAATTACAGGGGCATTTTTATAGCCGTTTTCTTTTGTTCTGGTTCCTAATGCCTTATCCATTGAAAAAACTTGATTTGGCAAAATCATACTATTGTTTATTCTTTCACAAGCCAGCTTTATGTTGTAAGTTCGGTTAGCATTGTTTGGATTAAAATTGGTAGAAAATGAAGCTATAACCTCTTGGATGTGTGAAATATCTTCTAATTGAATTTCAGGAACAATTTCTTCAACTTGCAAATTAATAACTGAAAAATCTCTCCTTAATATTCTATTTTCTATTATTTCAACATTTTTGTCAACATCCATAATCTTGCCAATAACCTCTTTNTCATGCTTTACATGCCCATTTTTATACTCAGCTTTGGCATTCTTTTCTTTTCTGTCTATTTGGTTTTTTATATCTGAAACTATTTCTAGAAGCTCCGTTTTAGAAAATGTTGAATCTGCCGAAATATTTCTGCCATTATATACCAGATTTATAAACTCTCCTATTCTGGCAAAAACTCCGCCTTCTCTTCCAAGTCTATATGCATCTATCAGTGTATTTTCCAGAAGAAATCTATAGGAAATATCACTTAAAGGAATTTCCCATACCCTGTCTTCATGCCTTAGTATTATATTATTTGAACTGGTAAAATTATTTAGCTTTTCTCCCACTGCATTTCTTGCCCTATCCATATCGAGACCTGAAACGTCCACACCTTCTATTATAACACCTTTATAGAAGGTTTTTTGGTTTAAAACTTTAAAGGCACCAAAAAATAATGCTGCAGTTATAAGCATAAATATAATTAATATTGTTTTTATCTTTTTTTGGGATAAAAATTTAAGCAACATTTACATACCTTCTACTTAATTAATTATAAATATATTATATAGTTATTGTTGCTTAAATATATATTATTACATGCAATTAAATTTATCTAATATTTAAATTAAATGTAAAGCTATTTTCTGGTTATTGTCAGCATTTCTGTATCTTCTATAGCTTTTTTCATTAAGTTTTCTAAATCAGCTTTTTTTTCTGACATAATTATCCGTTCTAATTTAGGTTTTGTATTTGGATGTTTTGGTACAAAAACAGTACAGCAATCTTCGTAGGGAAGAATTGAAGTTTCATAAGTATTTATTTTTTTAGCTAAAATCACTACTTCATTTTTGTCCATTCCAATAAGAGGTCTAAAAACCGGCAAATCCACCGATTCATTTGTTACTGCAAGACTTTCTATTGTCTGACTTGCTACCTGTCCTATACTCTCCCCTGTTATAAGAGCATTTGCCCCTGTCTTTTTGGCTATTTTTTCTGCAATTTTCATCATTGCTCTTCTCATTATTATTGTGGACTGCTCATGGGGACACTTTTCATTTATTTCTAATTGAATGTCGGTAAAGGGAACCACATAAAGATTAATTTTGTAGCAATACTCACATAAAATTCTTGCAAGGTCAATTACCTTTTCCTTTGCACGCTCACTGGTGTAAGGATAACTGTAAAAGTGAACAGCTTCTATTTCAACTCCCCTTTTGCCTATCATCCAGCCTGCAACAGGGCTGTCAATACCTCCTGACAGCAAAAGCATAGCTTTCCCGTTGGTGCCAATAGGCATTCCACATACAGCCGGAATTATCTCAGAATAGATGTATGTATATTCCCTCACTTCCACATATATAACAAATGAAGGTTTATTTACATCAACACTAAGTTTAGAGATATTAGATAAAATATACCCTCCTAGTTCTCTGCTAATTTCAGGTGAGTTCATAGGGAATCTTTTATTTCCCCTCTTTGTTTCAACTTTAAATGTGATATGGCCCTTCTCTTCAACTAGTTTAGTTGCCATTTTTAAAGCATTTTCTTTAATTTTATTAAAATCCGATTCCATCTTCCACACAACACTTACAGATACAATTCCAAATACCTTTGTAAGGATGTTTATACATTCATCAAAATCATAATTGTCATCTATAGGTTCAACATAAATCCGTCCCTGGACTTTTCTAACATTTGCATCTCCTAAATTAGAAATAGCCCTTTTGATATTATCAACAAGCTTTTTTTCAAAAGAAGGTCTATTTAAACCTTTAAGCATTATTTCACCATATCTTATTAAAATTACCTTTTCCATCCTCTTCCTCCACTCTTAATACTTATTTTAGGTAAAATGCTTTTTAAAGCATCCACTGTTTCCTCTATATCTTCTTCTGAATTGGTATGAGAAAAGCTAAACCTTATAGCCCCCTCAATACAGCTTGGGGATAAACCCAAAGCCGTTAGTACATGGCTGTGAACATTCCTTCTAGAAGAACACGCAGAACCCGTTGATACAAATATATTTTTTTCTTCTAAATGATGAAGAAGTACTTCCCCCCGTATATTTTCAAATGAAGCATTTAATATATAGGGTGATGAATCCTTAGGTGATATAACCTTTACTCCATNAATTTCAGAATTAAGTTTTTCAATAAAAAACTCCTTTAGCTTTTTGCATTTATTGTAATTCTCTTCAATATTATCAAAAGTTATATTTGCGGCAGTGGCAAATCCATATATCCCAGAAACATTTTCTGTTCCAGACCTTATAAGGCTCTCTTGCCCTCCTCCTAATAGTATTGGCTTTATTCTGATATTTTTATTTTTGTAAATTGCTCCCACACCTTTAGGACCGTGAATTTTGTGAGAACTAATTGTCATTAAATCAATTCCTATTTTTTTAGGAATTATTTTAAACTTTCCATACCCTTGTACAGCATCCACATGAAGTACGGCATCTTTTTTTATTTTTGCTATTTTCTCAATAGGCTCTATAGTGCCAATTTCGTTATTTACATAAATTATACTGATTAGTGAAGTATCTTTACAAATTTTTTCTTCAATATCTTTGACATTTACCACACCATTTTGGTCAACATCTATAAAATCAACCTTATAGCCTTCAGTAGATAAAAATTTAAATACTTCTAAGACTGAAGGGTGTTCTATTTTAGTAGTTATAACATGTTTTCCCTTCCTTGGGTTCCCTTTTAAATAGCCTAAAATAGCAAGGTTATTGCCTTCAGTTCCTCCAGAAGTAAAGTAAATCTCGTCATTTTCAGCCAAAAGGGTTTTAGCTATAATCTCCCTTGAGTTTTTAATGATTTTTTCAGCTTCGATCCCCTTTGTATGTAAAGATGAAGGATTCCCATATATATTTTTATTTATATCATTAATTGCCTCAATAACCTTATCATATGGCTTTGTAGTTGCACTATTGTCTAAATATATTTCCCTACTCAATTATCTCCCTCCAAATTATACATAAACATTTTAACACAATAAATTTATTTTAACCACAAAAAATAAATAAAAGCTTAAGATCGTTAAATCCTAAGCTTTTATTTATTTCCATACTATTTTATAATTTTAATTTTTTTAAATATAATCAGAATTTAACCATTTCATATAATGGTACAGACATTTTAAATTAGATTCTGATAAACCTATTATTTCTATACCATATTCATAGTAGTCTTTTATTTTAGCCATTCTAACAATTTTACCATTAAAATTTAATTTATTGGTTCTGTCTAAAATTACTTCAACATCTATTATATCGTCATATGTAAGTATATCTTTGCAATAGACTTTTATACCGCCAGAACTAATATTTTTAACTACTGCAAAAATAGGGGTAACAAATCCTGAAACCTTAATGGTAGAAGTTAAACTAACATAATATCTTTGATGTTTTCTTAAATCTTTAAATTTTTCAATTCCATTAATGGAAACACTTATTTTTAAAGGACTGACACTATATACATAACTTATTACCCCAGACATAACATATAGCTCTTTTTTGTGAGAATAATTTATTACAACATGGTCATCAGGAAAAAACAAAGGATCTTTTATGCTATCTTTGACCTTTAAAATTAATTCACTTTCAGTTCTGTCTATGATAGTTGCATTTATAAACTCAAACATTCTAAAATGCTTTAAGTCGGCAGGACTATTTATTCTTACTATTTTATTCAAAGCCTTAGTACTTAAAAAACTTAAAATACCCATTCTTTTATCCAAATCATACCTTGACATAATCCCACTCCTTTAGTTTTATTACATAACCTTACAACATTTTGAACTTGTATACCTAAACATGCAGAAACCAATTTACAGCTATAGTGATATGCTTTTTAGTATTTAGTGGTCAATTATCAAAGTTTAAAGATATTATTAATTATATCACAAAAACAAAAAACCTACATGGATTTTTAATTTTTTTTATATTATTTTTCGTTTTTTACTTTCTTTTTTCGATTTTTTATGCTATAATTAATATTGAATAGCACAATATTTCCTCCCTAATGGTATAAGGAGATAAACGGTGACTTATGAAACAGGGCAAAATCACTGAAAGGTGATGACGCAAAGCTTTGGGTCTAATGTTTTTTCTAAAACGATGATTGCCAAGCTGCCATTAAAAGTTCTGTTTATTCTCTTTAAGTTTAAGATATATGTAAGAGGTAATAGTCATTCTATTTCCTTATACCACCTTTTTTTAAAGGTTTCACTCATTTATAAATATTTCAAAAAGTTCATTTTTCTATAGTCTTTTTCTAATTGTTTTCTTAAATATGTTTTTGACACTCTTCTTATTTCATTTAAAACTTCATGGGAAACCTCAAAATTAAATATATTTTTCATATTACTGTAAACTATATAATATATAGCTTTAACAGCTCCTTCTGAAAGCTTTATAGCACTTTTATCAATAGCAATGCAATTTTTACATATAAAACCGCATTTTATAAAGCTAAATGACATGTTATCAATTTCGTTATTTCCGCAATTTATACATCCATTTACCCATGGAGCATATCCTAAAATAGAAAGAAGTTTAATTTCAAATACTGTAATTACTTGCAAAATTGGTCTTTTAGAATTAGAAATCATATACAAAGAATTTAAAAAAAGTTTTAGTACATCTATGGATGGCTGGTTTTCCTGCGCAATATCATTTATTATATCCGTCATATGTGCTGCACAAGTCAGCTTCTCAATGCTGTTTCTTATATCATAGAATGGCTCAATAACATCACAGCTATTAATAGAATACATTTCTTTTCCTTTAAAAAGCACAAAATTGCTATAGCATAAAAGTTGTGTCCCTGCAATAAGCCGGCTTCTAGGTCTTCTTGCTCCTTTAGCAGAGCCTGTAATTTTCCCCATATTTGTGGTAAATATAGTTACAATCTTATCTGCCTCACCAGTATGAACTTCTTTTATAACAATTCCAGTTGTTTTTACATAACTCATTATTTTTTACATAATTCCCCCTGTACCCACTTTTAATTTTATAAGACCCGGGTCTTAAAATTGCCTCTTTAAATTTTTTTAAATTAAAGAGTTAACCACATTGTATTACTGTTGAACTAATAGCAACTTCATCCTTTACAGCTTTTGTTTCCTCAATGATTCTTTTCTTTTCTTCAACTTCCTTCAAAAACATGTAAATTGTTATGTCTCCTGTATTTTCAAATGCCTTCCATGCAAAATTTTTTAACATAAATGCAGTTCCCCCTCTTTTTTCTTCTTAATAATTAGGGTACACTTATTTTATTTTTGTATACCAGAAAAATTTTTACTACAATTTAAAAGCATTATGTCACTTTTGGTATCCTAAAGTTTTTAACATAAAGTCACTATTTCTCCAATCTTTCTTTACCTTAACCCACAATTCTAAAAAAACCTTGTTTCCTAAAAAATTCTCAATATCAATTCTTGAAAGAGTACCTATTTTTTTAAGCATACTTCCGTTTTTTCCTATCAAAATGCCCTTGTGGGTAGATTTTTCACAATAAATATTGGCTTGAATATCAATTATATCTTTATCATCTCTGTTTTTAAAGCTGATAATTTCAACTCCCACACCATGTGGAACCTCTTCACTTACAAGTTCTAATACTTTTTCTCTTATAAATTCTGCTACAATTATTTTTTCTGGTTGGTCTGTAATCATATCATCGGAAAAATACTTAGGACCTTTAGGTAAATTTTTTTTAAGCTCATTAATAATTAAATCCTCACAAGCATCACTAATGGCAGATATAGGTATAATTTCTTCAAATTCCATAGTGTCCTTATATTCATCTATCACTTTTAATAATTCATCTTTTGGAATGAGATCAATTTTATTGATAATTAAAAAAACAGGAGTTTTGACTTTCTTTAACTGCTCTATGATATATAAATCACCAGGCCCTGGCTTTAAATCCTGTGCTTCAACCAAAAACAAAATTACATCCACTTCATTTAATGAGCTTTCCGCCACATCCACCATATAACTTCCAAGCTTTGTCTTTGGCTTATGTATCCCCGGTGTGTCTATAAAAACTATCTGATAATCTTCACCTGTTACAATAGCTTTTATTGAGTTTCTTGTAGTTTGTGGTTTGTCTGACATAATAGCTATTTTTTCACCTGAAATTTTATTTAAAAGTGTAGATTTTCCCACATTAGGTCTTCCAATTATTGATACAAATCCTGATTTAAATTCCATAAATAACATCCACCCCACCTTTATATAAGTCTATATTTTATTATAACCTACTATTTGATAATCCAAAACAAAAATTTAAATTTATATTTTAAAACTCTGTAAATGCATAGGGCAAAAGTTCATCTAAAGTAAATACTTTAAAATCACCTTTTTTATTTCCACAAATTATTTTTGTGTTTTTATCCCCAAATTCCAAAATTACCTGTCTGCATATTCCACAGGGAAATGTAATACTATCACTATCTCCACACACAGCAATAGCTTTTATTTTTAATTCACCTTCTGAAACTGCTTTAAATATTGCTGTTCTCTCTGCACAATTTGTTGCTCCAAAACTGACATTTTCAATGTTTACACCAGTATAAACCTTTCCACTGTCTGTTAAGAGGGCTGCCCCTACTGAAAATTTTGAATAAGGTGAATAGGAGTTTTTCTTCACATCCATTGCCATTTCAATAAGTTTTTTCTCATCCATTACCTAAACCTCCCTTTTTATCCTGTATTCAAAACCTTTAAAAATCATGGTTTATAAAAGATGCTAAATAAAAATAGTGTTACTATAAAGCCTATGATAGTTCCTACAAACACCTCTATAAAGTTGTGTATTTTAGCTTCAATTCGGCTTTGTATAACAAGAAATAACAAGATTAAACACAGTATAGTCAAATTTATATTTGAANACCATAAAGCTATAGCAGTGGTAATTGAAGATGCTATTGCAGCATGTCCACTTGGCATACCACCTTTTAATGGGGTATATTTAGGAGAAAAAGATTTTATAACCAATACCATTATTATTGTTATTACAGATGCAATAATAGCAATGTGCATTGGGTATTGCCGGATTCTTTCCACACCTGTTTCTAAACCCGTGCTTACTCTATCAAAAAATATAAAATATCCTATAATAAGCGAAATAAAGGAAGCTACTAATACGCCACCTGCTGCAACATCTTTAATGATTCTTATTTTAGGATGATAACCTGTTGTTATTAAATCCACAATTTCCTCAATTGCAGTATTAAATATTTCAGCGGTTACCACCATTCCTATTGAAAAACAAATAACTATAAATTCAAGCTTTGTAAGGTCTAAAAACAAACTCATAAAAAGAACCAGTATTGAAACTGCAACATGTATCTTCATGTTGCGTTCACTTTTAATGGCATAAATTATGCCCTTTATTGCGTTGTTGAAGCTGTCAAAAAGATTTTTATTCTTCATAAGACTTACACGCTCTTTTTAATCCCATTTTATTTAAAACGGTATTTTGTTTTTCAAGCATTTTTTTCTCTCTTTCTTCATTATCATGGTCATATCCAAGCAAATGATACACACCATGAGTTAGTAAAAATATCATTTCCCTTTCTAAAGAGTGACCATATTCTAAAGCCTGCTCCATAGCCTTTTCAATGGAAATTATAATATCACCTAAAATAATTGCTCCTTCATCTTTGTCAATATCACCAAGGCTTGATTTTATTTCTCCATCATACATATCTACAATAGGAAAAGATAATACATCTGTTGGTTTATCAATATCTCTGTACTCAGAATTAATTTCCCTTATTTTTTCATTATCAACAATCATTACATCAATGTTATATTCATCGGCAAAATTTTCATTTTCCATAATAATTTCTATAGATTCATTCATAAGTTTAATAATTTCATCTTTTATGTCAACTTTATCCTGTAAATTTTCAATATATACTCCCATTTATACATCTCCTCTTAAAAATTTTCACTCTTTAAGCTGCGAAACTTCATTAAGATTTTTTACCATTTCATTATATTCGTCATTTTTATATTCACCATTTTTGTCTTTTCCGTTATTTGGGATTTCTTTTTTAATATTAGGGTATTCTTCTCTATTGTGAAAATAGCCACTAAAAACTTTCATAAAGGATTTTGCAATGCTATCTAAATCTTTAAGTGTCAACTCACAATGATCAAACTGACCATCATCTAATTTATCTTTAACAATCTTTCTGATTAAACCTTCAATTTTCCCTTCTGTCTTATCTGGCATGGATCTTACGGCAGCTTCTACAGAATCTGCAAGCATCACCACTGCTGCCTCCTTAGATCTAGGCTTTTTGCCATCATACCTGAATTTAGACTCGTCCACTTCTTCACCTTTTTCTGCATTCTTTGCTTTATGGTAAAAATACGCAACCAATGTAGTCCCGTGATGCTGCAGTATAATATCCGTTATTGCAAGGGGTATTTTATGCTTCTTTGCAAGTTCAACACCATCAGTAACATGGGATGTAATAACAAGGGCACTTAAATTTGGAGTCATCTTATCATGAGGATTTTCTGCCATCTGGTTTTCTGTAAAGAAACTTGGCCTTTTAAGCTTGCCTATATCATGAAAATAAGCCCCNACCCTTGCAAGAAGTGCATTGCCACCAATTGCTTCTGCCCCGGCTTCTGCTAAATTTCCCACCATCAAACTGTGATGATAAGTTCCCGGCGCTTCTGTAAGCAACCTTTTTAAAAGTGGCTGATTGGGATTTCCCAGCTCTAAAAGACGCATTGGAGTTATTATGTTAAAAGTACTTTCTAAAGTTGGCAAAAGTCCTATGGTAAATACTGTAGACAAAAATCCATTAATTAAAACAATAGCCCCTTCTTTTAAAATAATGTTCCATCCTGTCTTGTATATTAAATTCATGGGTACAATAACCAAAACATTTATAAACCCTATAATGGCACCAGCTATAGTAAGTTTGTTTCTTTGATTTGCCTTTGAAACAAGAAAAATTGAAAAAGTACCACTTATAAGTGCCATAAATAAAAATTTAATTTCTCCATTTGTCATAATTGAAATTGCAACAGTTAAAACTAAATTTACTATCAATGCAAGTTTAACATCTAGAAGTATTGATACTAAAATAGCAGCTAGAAATATAGGAATCATCAATGTGGTATACTCTTTTATCCATCTTGCAAATAAAAGTGTAATTAAAATGAGAATTGACAAAAGTATCAAGTCATTTCTATTATATAGAACTTTTTTGCAAAAGTAGTTCATGTATAGAACTAGCAAAAAGGAAAGCATTACAAGGATAATAAGTATTGCTCCGGCAAGGGAATAGTCAAATCTGCTTTTTGTCTCTAAAAGATTTAAATCTTCAAGTACTTTCAGCTTGTCCTTTGTTACAATATCTCCCACACTTAATATTCTCTGTCCCTTTTCAATTGTCACAATATTGGCAGGATCGTTATATGCCTTTTCTTTTTTAAGCTTTGTAGCCGCATCATCAATTGTCCTGTTAGGCTCTAAAATATAGTTGGATACAATAATCCCTATATTTTTAAGTTCTTGGTTTAAATCGCTGTCAGATATATTATTTTGAAGCTCAACAATTTTTGCAGCTAAATTAGCTTCTGTAATATCCTTTATCATAATGCCGCTGATTATTTCCATCATTACATTTTCAAACTCTTCTATCTCTTCTTCTTCAGCTTCTGAAATAATATAAATAATCTGTTCCTCTGAAAACTCATAACCTGTTTTTTTATTGTTTTCCTCTATCAAGGAAATAACATTTTCAAGCTCTAGCTGGAAAAGTTCCTCATAGTCATCTCCCGTTCCAACTTCTAAGGAATTTATACTTTTATTAAAATTATTTCTTGTCCTATTAATTAAAGACAAAAAATTAGTTAATTTATTTATCACCCTTATGGATGCATCTCTTATTTCTTTCATTACAGGTTCTTCAGCTTCTGCTGCTGCAATGGCATTTTGCTCTGTCTTTATTGTATTTATTACATCCCTTGGAGCAGTTATGTCATACTCTGACTTAGTATCTAAAGTCAGCCTGTACTTTTTAGGAGTAGCTCCTTGTAATACAATGACAAATGCAATAGTAAGAGTGAAAAACGCTATTAATATTCTTTGAATTTTTGTATCTTTAAAATTAAATTTTGTACTGCTTCCAGGACTTTTTTTCTTTTCTTTAGTCATTTTACTACGCTCCTTCTTTAAAAGAAGTTAGTGATGCTTGTTTTTTGTTTTATCGTACTTTTCATAAGCTTGTATTATTTTTTGAACCAGCTCATGCCTTACCACATCCTTGTCCGATAAAAACACAAAATCCAAGCCTTTAATATTTTTTAAAATTTTTATAACTTCTTTTAAACCAGACCTTTTATCCTTCGGTAAATCTATTTGAGTTATATCTCCTGTTACAACAACTTTAGAACCAAAGCCAATACGGGTTAAAAACATTTTCATTTGCTCAGGTGTGGTGTTTTGTGCTTCATCCATTATTATAAAGGAGTTATCCAATGTTCTTCCTCTCATATAAGCCAAAGGTACAACCTCAATCATACCCTTTTCAAGATAGTTTTGATAAGAATCAAACCCCATCATATCATAAATAGAATCGTATAAAGGCCTTAAATAAGGGTCTACTTTGTGCTGCAAATCCCCTGGCAAAAAACCAAGCTTTTCACCAGCTTCCACTGCAGGTCTGGTAAGCACTATCCTGTCCACTTCCTTCTTTTTAAAGGCAGTTACTGCCATGGCAACAGCTAAAAAAGTTTTTCCTGTCCCAGCAGGTCCAATTCCAAAAACCACATCATTTTTTCTTATTGCATCCACATACTTTTTCTGACCATGGGTTTTACATTTAATCTGCCTGCCCCTTGCTGTAACACAAACATAATCGGCACAAAAATCATTAACCCTTTCTATTTCATTTTCATTTGCCAGCTGTACCAAGTAACTAACATTTTGCTTTGTTATAACATCACCCTCTATAACAAGATGATTTATCAAACGTTTAAGAACGGTTTTTGCTTTTAATACTCCTTCACTAGAACCTGATACTTTTATTTCGTTATCCCTTGAAATTATTTTTACACCAAATGCTTTTTCTATAATTTGGACGTTTTTATCAAAATCTCCAAACAACTCCATAACATGTTCCACTCTATCAACTTCTAGTGTTGTATTTGTAATACCTTCCAATCAATTTCCTCCAATCTTTTTTGCAATTCCAATATTCTCTATACATTCAATAATAACATCTGCATAAATGTTACCATCACTGTCTTCTAAAAAATTAATTTTAGTATCTTTNATTTGCGAATCTTCTGGCATCAAATCCAAAATTTCTTCATAGGCTGCATCAACAGCAGCTTCCTTTGCTTCCTCAATAGATACTTTAGCTTCCACAATCCTGTTTTCATAATATCTTTCCACAATAAATCCAAATGGTAACACTAAATTTTCGCCTATTGACAATATCTTTTTTATCTCTTCTTTATCATATTCCTCATAACCTACTTTTTTATGAAATAAAGGTACTGTCTTTTTAAAAAATAACAATGTAATATTATTTTTTTTATTCCCTGTCCTTATTTCTTCTTTTATATTTAAATGTATTTGCTGTCTGCTTTCATACCAGGTTCTGGCCATTACTTCTCCCATTGCATGGACAGTTCTAAAACTGTCTTCATTTAAAATTGGTATAGAGCCTGATATTAATACATCACCTTCTTTTACAGTATCTCCTTCTTTTACTAAAGAATATCCGTCTTTTACAATAAGGGACTCAATAACCCCATCTTTGGCTGCCACCACATCGCAAGGGATATCTTTAGGAATTATCTTTGGTGCCTCTATGCTTTCTGCTACATTAATTTTTAATTTTGTGCCCTTTACTGCAACACTTACCCAAGACAATTGATTTATCCCAATTATAATACTGTTAGCAACATTTTCAGTATTAATGCGGTATTTTAATACTCCTGGTCTTACTCCTATTTCATCTAAATAATCCATTATAATTTGAGTTTCTACTTTTTCATTCCCTGCAATTTCAATTGTCCACACAAAAGAAGACATAATATAAAAAAGTACAATAAACACTGCCAATCCAAATACAAAAGTTTTTCTTTCTTTATACTTGTTTATTATAAAAGGCAGTCCTCTTTTTTCAACAATTCTCACTCTACATCCAGTTTTTCTGGCAACAGGTCTTAAAAGCTTAAAACCTTTTATACTGATTTTAAGACTTATTTTGCTGTTTTTTAGTTTCCTAATGTCCCATAAATATATCTGTCTTTTTGTACATATATTAACAAACTTCTCTAAAAAATATCCCTCAACAATTATAATAACATATCCTCTGATATAATTCCACAATCTTAATAATAACATTTTAATTCTCCCGTATGCAAATTAAGTTTTTTATCTTAAAAACTCTATAGATGTTATTTCCCCATAAATTAATAAGTCTTCTGAAGTTATCTCCTTAATAAAAAGTTTATTTCCCATAACCCTTATAATTCCGTCTTTAGTGTTTATTCTTAATCTATCATCTTCATATTCAATAATACCTTTATAATTTTCAATAAGCATATTGTTATTGCCATACATGGTAATTTTAGATAGATCCAGTACAATTTCTTTTGGAAGTTCTAAAAATTCACTCATCTTTTCCTTTATACTGCTTTTATTTTTTTCAACTTTTCTTTTTTTTCTCTTTTTCCCCGGCATATGTACTCTCCCTAAAACCATTATTTTCTGCCCTTATTTATTGATTTTGCAGCATGAGACAATTATTAAAGTTCATTTACATCCCCAAATTCAAATCCTTTTTCTCTAGCTCCTTTAATAATCATATCTAAAGCATCTGCATTATCTTTTGAAACTGCATGAAGTAAAATCACCGCGCCATTATGAAGATTATTCATAACCTTTTCGTATGCATATTCTTTACCTCTCACCTTATCTCTGTGCCAGTCATCATATGCAAAACTCCAAAAAAGATTTGTATATCCAAGTTCTTTTGTAACAGCTAATGTTCTTTCACTGTACTCACCTTTAGGAGGTCTTAAGTACTTCATTTTCTTTCCAAATACTTTNTTAAAATCTTCCTCCAGCCCCAAAATTTCTTCTTCTATCTTCTTGTCATCAAGGCTTGGAAGACTAGGGTGGTGTACTGTATGATTTCCAACTACATGCCCTTCTTCTACCATTCTTCTTACTAAATCTTCATGTTCTTTTAAATATGGTCCTGTTATAAAAAATATGGCATTAACATTGTTATCTCTTAAAACATCAAGTATTTTTGCAGTATATCCATTTTCATAACCTTCATCAAAAGTAAGGTATATTTTATTTTGGGATGTATCCCCTAAATACACTCCCCCGTACTTTTTCAAAAGCTCAGGAGTGCCAGGGTCTGCATCAGGTATTTCATTATACCCTTTTCTTGAAATTCCCCATCTTAGAAGTTTATTGCTGCAATAAGCTGTACTAAAGGTTTCTACAAAAACATCCTCATATTCTGGTATTTCATCTATTATCCCGTCATTTAACATGCCTGTTATTTCATTACTAAAATCTATATTTTCAAGGCTAATATAGTACGAGGAGGCTTCTAAATCAGACAACATTTCTTCTGGCTCTTTTCTTGTTATTCTAACTATAATATTTACTAAAATAATGACAACTACTATAACACCAAATATCAACCCTTGCTTTTTCATGTTGGTCCTCCAAATAAATTATATAAATACACCTACAATATTTATATAATTTATCAGCCCAAAAAATAACCTGTTTGAAAAACTATGAAAGGAACTTTGCACATAAAAAAATCTGCGCCTTTATTTTGACACAGATTTTTCTTCTTCTTTTTTTATTAATATTCAAAATACACACCCGGTTCCTTATTTTCCAAAAGCAATGGTTTTAGCATTCCCCACCTAGTATAAACTTTCGAATCCTTTCTCTCTAAACTCAGCAGAATATCCCCTTCTCCATATATTTCATACATATTACCAGGCAAGTATGAGTCAAACACCAAGTTAATTGCATTTCTGTCACCAACTATCACTGTCCTTATCTGTAACATCCTTTTGTGCATCATTATTATATTTAACATCTCCTGCATCATCAACATCTTCCGAATTTCTTGCAACACAAGATGATAATAAAGCTAAAGCCAATATAATAAATATAATCAAAAAATTCTTCTTTATAATTTTTATCATCTTTATATAAAACTCCTTCCTATAATTTATCGGTAAATCTATATCATCTCTTTTTACAATTTCAATCTGTCTGATTCTCCCTTAAGAGCCTTTTCCATATTTTCATATTGCTTAACCGCTTCATTTAAAAATTGCTTACATTATTCATTATACCCTCTCTTTCGCCAACTTCCCTGATACGGCTTGACATACTTATGTAAAAAGGTTTGCCGTTAAGTTATTAATTGATTCATCAGATTCTGAGTATGCTTGTGCTGTTACTTCTAAGAATTTTGAATATGATTCCACCACCTGATAATAGCCTTCAAGATTGCTTTTAAATTTTTCAAACTTTGCTAAGAATGTATCTGCAGCTTCACTGTCCCATCATACTCCTTTGTCTTGCCCTCTACTGAATTGGCTGTCCTTGTCAACTTCTCCGGTGTAACTGTAATTGCTCTGCCAATTTTTTCCCCATTATTTTTATAATTTATTTTATGTGTATATTATAATAAATTTTTTTCACCCCTGACGGATTTCCTGACGAATTGCACGATTTTTGGGATGAATTACATTTTTTTATTTTTCAACACTTTACCTTACCTCGTAGTCATCTGTAGACCTCTCATCCGTGTGATAAAATACTACATCTAGGCAAACATCCGTTTCTAAATAAAGAGTTTTCTATTTTAAGCATATTCTCCGTATTTGAGTTTTCAATTCAAATGAACCTGTAGGTAAATTAAAATTACTTAATTTATACCAATTGTTGTCTTTTGATCCTCCTATTACATAAGCTTCAGAAAAGCCTCCCATAAACTGTTTGCGGGCAATAATTACAGGGTGAAACTGATTAATATTTTGTCCCTTTCTACATTTCGTACCATTCAGGTTCTTCTATTTCATCTCTCAACCATTCACCGGAATAATCCGGTCTGTCAGGATAATCAACTCTCATATTGCCATTATCAAGTCTTTCAAAAATTATAGCCCCGTCTTCATAAACAGCTTTTGTATACCAGTCAATTTCATTTTCATCAACCTTTATCGAAATATACTTAGCCTCTCCCTCCAGTTCAACAGTATTTTCTACTTCAAACTCAAATAATATATGGAATGGATTGGAACCAATCTTTAGTATTACCCGTTTCCCTTCAATATCTTTGTAATAACTTCCTCTTACTGACAACATTTTTTTCATATCATCTTTCGGAAGGCCAGATCCTGCTCCCGGTGACATTGATATTTCATACTTATTTTCCTCTTCATAGGCACTTTCATAGGCACTGAATTCATCCTGCTCATCCAAAACCTCTATTCCCATTCCTTCCACAACTTTATCATCTTCACTAATGAAAACAAAAAAAATATTTGAAGAATAAATATAACGCAAACTAGTGCCTTCTCTCTCATCCATTGAACGATGTTCTTTTCCGTATATCTCATATACTTTTTCAATACCATCGCCTATTCTTAAACCTTTTGAAGATTCCATCTTATCACTTATATATAATTCTTTTAATTTACCATCTGTGTCATAATACGTCCGTATATTTTCTCCATATAAACTGCTGCCATAACTGCCGTGGCTGTAATCCAAAAATATCTTAACATTTCTTTCTTTCAATATTCTTTTTACATCATCTTTATGCATTCCTAATGAAAATACATATTCCTGATTCTGAGTCTGATCTTCTGAAAATAAAACTTCAAATTCATAAGGCCATATATTGCCGGTTGGGCTTTGCGTAACAATAGGCTGATCTGTAGGTACTGTATCCTCCTTTAAGGATTTGTCCCCGTCATAATCCTGAGTACCGGCAGGATGTTCTGCAGAATTGGGTAAATTGCCCTCATTGTTTTCTATATCCTTTGGTGAACAAGCACTAAGTAAAATAAAAATACTTACTATTAGAGTAATAAATATCTTGTTTTTACAATACAAAATTCTCATAATTTCACCATCCCAATTTAAATTAAGAATTTATCAGCACATTAGATATGTCAAATGCATATAATCTTGTGGACTGTCCCAATCACCTCCCCAGCCCCATCCATATTTTTTAAAAATAGTTACTACCGAGCCTTCAGCAGACATTGAATAATCATTATTCTTTGGATCCCAGCAATTCCCGACAACCGTTCCATTTTTATATCTGCACCAATTTTCTTCCCAATTAATATCTATTGCAGCACCTGCAGGATGACCGTCATACTCATCCCATCTGTACCCTCCTATTGACTTTATAGGAAATTTCTCTGGGGAATTAAATATTTCAGTAAATATTTGTTTCACCTGTTCGCCAAGTTTTTCATTTACCTGAACTGTTTCTTTTGAAGGATACTTTTGTCCGTTTTTATCTATTTTCCATACATCTACGGTTACAGTAACCATATGCTTTTTTGCCTCTTCAGGATTGTCATATCTCGTAACTCCGGGTTTTCCAAATATAAATTCGCATCTGGCTTCTTTTGTTGCTGGTATAGAAGACGGATCCACAGCATCTAGTGATTCTACATATTCATTCCATGGTTTGTTCTGATAGTAATTCCAAAAGTTTTCATCTCTATTATCATTTTTAGTTCTGTATCTACTTATATTAAGAGTCCCGGCATTATATCCCGAATAGGTTGCCCTTGCTATATTTTCTTCCCCCGATTCTATAGCCATTTTATAACTGATAAGAGCAATTTTAAGACCGCATTCTATATTGTACCTCCAATCAGTTTTAATTCTCTCAATATCATAACTTTTCCTCCACNACTTGTCATTTATCTGCATAATACCCCAGTCACTAGAGTCAATACATCCACCTACGATATTGTCATTTCTTTTTGTATTTCCGTCATTATTAAATTGAGTCATACCGCTTTCTGTCCAGGCAATGGCAAAACCAATATCCTCCGGTAAGCCTATATCTGCACATATTTGTTTAATGTAATTTACAATATCTGTATAACTCGGATTTCCTCCTGCCCTGGAAGTTTCACCTCCTGCTCCTGCAGGATTCGTTGCAACCTGTTCAACTTTTTGCTGACCGTCTTCAGGTTTTGTTTCAAATAGTTTAGCCCTGTCTTCAGGTTTTAGTGTAAACATATGACGCCATGTTGTCTCCCCTACTACACCCTTATATTCTTCATGATTCCATAATTTATAAAAATCTTTATATCTATTCACTGCCGCTAATGTCTCAGGTCCAAAGTATCCGTCTTCTTTTATTTTCTTGTATCCTTTTACACTGTCAAATATTTCATTAAGCCTTCTTTGCATCATCAAAACCTCTTCGCTGTATACATTAGGATTATAACTCAGTATACCGCTAAGAGGCGGCACATCATCAGAAATCAAATCATCAGTTGGTTCAAAATCACCTATATAAGGCACCTTCTCATTGTTAAACATGTGATTCCAGGTAGTTTCCCCCACCTTGCCTTCATACTCACCGAAATTCCAAAGACCGTAGTCCTCTTTATATTTATTTACAGCCTTAAGTGTTTTAGAGTCGAATTTGCCGTTTACTTTAATACCATCTCCATAACCCAGTTCAATTAATCTTTTCTGTAAAAGTACTACATATGGGTTAAACTCAAACGGACTATAACTCAATATACCCTCTAATATTGGTATACCTTTATCATCCCTTTTTATAATCTCAGT
>JGI24712J26585_10000789_pt1 | contig 27101 bp, 19 predicted proteins | sample BioPla3DNA2_FD_26585 | JGI IMG/M metagenome (IMG submission 26585)
GATCCTTCGCGGGTCAAACTAATCCTGCTCGTCTCAGGATGACAAAAATGTGGGGCCTTCATAGCAATGACAAAAAGCGAGAAAAGTGCTTTTTCACACAGCCTGATGTCCCCTTGTCAGCCTCAGTATAATAAGGCTTGTTTCCTTGCCTGTTGGGATTTCTTACATTGATCAATAGCCTCACAATTAAAACAGGGCCTGGACAGTTTATCCGCCCTATATAGAATTCTACCTAAATCTGTAGAATGTTCTTTCTTTCTATGGCCTTTAATGGCCCCTATAATATCAGTTTTTTCGCTTTCGGAAAAACCGCATCTGTCCAATATATCTTCCGCCAATTCGCCGCTTATTATTGCATGGTCCTGTCCTGTTTCGTATTCTACCCATCTGCCGATATCGTGCAACAAGGCGGCGGCATAAACCTTATCCTTGTCAATCAACAATTTTTCTTCCAGATTGAGGATCCAGGCTATTCTGCAGACATCTAATAAATGATTCAGATCATGACGGCAAAAAATCCTGTCCTTTTCCAATTTTTTAATTTTGGCAATATGTTCAAGAAAACCTGTATCTTCTAATATACAGTTAACCCTCTCCATCCTAATCATCCTTTTTATAAATTTGCTCCCCTTCCAACTCATCAATGATTTTTTTAATTTTTTCACCTTTGATTATTAGATGTGGGGCAATTTCATATAATGGCACCATAACAAAAGCTCTTTCACACATTCTGGGATGGGGAATTATAAGGTCCTCTGTTTGAAGATTAACCTGTTCATACAGCAATATATCAATATCTATTATACGGGGCCCGAAACGTATTGTTTTCTTTCTTTTCATTCTATTTTCAATACCTTGTGTAAACCTTAAGAGTTCCTCAGGGCCTAGCCCTGTTTCCCCCTCTAACACAATATTTAAAAACCAATCCTGGTCCTTATAGCCCACGGGTTCTGTTTCATAATAAGATGATTGGTTCAATATATCAACTTTTTCCCTGAGTAATTCTACAGCCTTGTCTAAATTAGATTTAGTGTCGCCTATGTTACTGCCCAAACTGAGGTATATCTTATTCATCAGTTCCTTTCCTTTCCCGTTGGATTTGTACAGCAAAGTAGTCGAAAATTCCTGCCACAGGAGCCCCGGGTTTTTTTATTTTTATATTGATTTTTTGTACTATATCAAAAGAATCCAGCACCTTTTCACATATTTTTTCTGCCAGAGCTTCCAGCAGATTATATCGCTCAGTTATGACAATTTTTTCTATTACCTTATATACTTCTTCATAGTTAACAGTACAGTTAAGGTCATCGGACCTTCCTGCTTTTTCTAAATCAACATATAGTATTGCATCAACAAAAAACCTTTGGCCCAGCCTTTTTTCTTCTTCCAGTACTCCATGATACCCATAAAACGCCAGACCCTTCATCAAAATTTTATCCATCTAAGGTCCCCCTAAATATGGCATCGGCTACCTTAACTGCTTTCAGGTTTTCTTCTACGTCATGAACCCTGACAATGTCCACACCCTGCATAATACCTATTGCAGTAGTCGCCAGAGTCCCTTCCAGTCTTTCCTTCGGAGGTACATTCAATATTTTACCTAACATGGATTTTCTGGAAGTACCCAGTAAAATAGGATACCCTAATTTTTTAAACTCGTTTAAACGCCTCATTACAACAATATTTTGTTCAAATACCTTTCCGAAACCGATACCGGGGTCCAGTACAATTTTATCTTCCCCAATACCGGCATCCAGCGCAATTTCAATGGATTTTTTAAAAAACTCATTCATTTCTTCAATTATGTCTTTTTCATAGTGCGTGTCTTGCTTATTATGCATTATTATTATGGGGACATCATATTTTGCTACAACCTCCGCCATTCTGCTGTCCTCCTGCAGGCCCCATATATCGTTAATAATATGAACACCACAATCAAGGCATGCCTCGGCTACCTCCGATCTTATAGTGTCCAGTGAAACAACAGTATCCGTTTCTTTAATGATTTTCTCTACAACAGGCATAACCCTTTTTAATTCTTCTTCTGTAGAAATTCTGGTATGGCCCGGTCTTGATGATTCTCCCCCGATATCTATAATGTCTGCACCCTGTTCTATCATTTCCTTGGCATGGTTAACCGCTTTTTCAACCGAAAAAAAATCCCCGCCGTCGGAAAAGGAATCAGGCGTAACATTTACAATTCCCATAATATATGTTCTTTGACCAAAATTAATATTGTACCCGGGAAAACCGGAACCTTTATCTATTTTAATTGATTTATTATTTGTTTTGGCCATAAAATACCCCCTAGTTTTCGCTATTATTTATAATAGACATAACCTCAGACCTTGATTTAGGGTCTGTGGCAAATACACCTCTAACCGCTGAAGTAACCGTTTTTGAGCCCGGTTTTTTAATCCCCCTCATGGTCATACACATATGTTCTGCCTCCAGAACAACGATAACGCCATAAGGTTCTAATTGTTTTTGAACGGTATCCGCCACAATAGTTGTAAGCCTTTCCTGCAATTGCGGCCTCTTGGAGACAACATCCACTACCCTGGCTAATTTACTTAAACCTGTCAGTTTCCCGTTCCTAGGTAAATATCCAACATGTGCCTTCCCAAAAAAAGGTACCAAATGATGTTCACAAACAGAATAAAACGGAATGTCTTTTATCAAAACCAATTCCTCATATTTCTCTTGCTGAAAATGTATTTCCAAAAAGCTCCCGGGGTCTTCATTGAGTCCGGAAAATATCTCTTCATACATATTTGCAATTCTCCTGGGCGTATCTACAAGACCCTCCCTATCAGGATCCTCGCCTACAGCAAAAAGTATTTCTTTAACCGCTTTTTCGATTCTTTTCTTATCCAAAGCTAGTCCTCCTTCCTTCTATGCCAAATAGGTTCAAACTGTAAATTACATACTAAATAATAATATTATATCACACCGAAAGCATTTAGCAATTATAAGGTCAACAATATCTCATAATACGACATTTTATTTATGGTGTTTATTTTACATAATGTAGTAAAAGATTCCAACAATCAAATGCCTAGTAAGGACAATAATATGGCCTTTTGCGCATGTTTCCTGTTTTTAGCTTGTTGTAAAATTATTTCGATATTTTTTTCAACCATGTTTCTACTGATTTCATAGCCGGTATGAATTGGCATATCATGCATTATTTTTGCCTTGCTATTGGATAATAATTTGCTATTCAGTTGAAATGGCATCATTTTATGGATTCTTTCATTTTTGAAATCCTCAAACTCCGGATTATTGAAAAATTCCATATCTACCCAGCTATCTGTGTATATAATATCCATATCATTCACCAGATTGAGAAATTTTTCACCTGTGTACTCGATATGATCCAATAAAAATAAATTGCCCGTTTTTTCAGCACAATCAATTATTTTCTGTTCAAATGATGCCTTGTTAACTATTGGAGTAAGCACAAACAATTCCCCGCCAAGCTCCGGTAGGGATTCCATTAGGGAGTTCAAAACATTATTCAAAACCCCTACATATAACATTTTAATATTATATGTATCAAAGAGCTCTTTTATCGTCAACAGGTCGGCTATAACCTGACATGGGTGGTATTTGTTGCAACAACCGTTGATAACCGGCACAGGAGAATAATATGCCATTTCATTGATATCCTCGTTGAATTTTAATCTGGCCATAATGATATCAACGTTAGACCCTATGTACCTGACCTCATCCCTGATCTCGCCTACATTGAAATTGCTATCTTCCCATTTTTGGAGAAAATACTTGCCCCCCAACTCTTCCATTCCGATGCTGAAAGACAATGCGGTACGAGTTGAGGTTTTTTGAAACAGTTCNTATAGGAATTTACCTTTCAGCACATCTGAAAATTTCTCAGGTTTATTTTTTATAATCATTGCCTTTTCAATAATATCATTGATATCATCTACCTTTAAATTGTTAAAATTGATAAGATGCTTCATATGATTTTCCCCTTTTTAATATTGTTATATTGCCCTAGGGCTTATATAACTTTTTATTTAATTTATATGATGTAATATTATACACGGTATTGAATAAATATTCAATACCGTGTATGTTTTATATCTGAAATATATGTTGTTTTAATTTGTTTTATAATAATATTCCTGTGTCAAACCCGCATTCAGGGCATATATTGCTCTCCATATAATTGTTTGTAAAAAAACCGTTTCGTTTTATTAAAAGTTTTTCACATTCGGGACAATAGGTAGAGGTATCAACGTTACTCATATTTCCCAAATATACAAAATTCAGATATTTCTTTGCAATATCTCTACTTTCCAGCATCACTTCCAATTTTGTAGGGGGATCGTCCATTTTATAACTCGGAAAATACCGGGATAAATGTAAGGGGGCATTTTTATCCAGATTACCTAAAAAAAATGCGATTTTTTCCACTTCCTCCTTAGAATCATTTAAATCCCTTACTAACAAGGTTGTTATCTCAACATGGCATTTTCCTATGGCATTTTCAATAGTTGTTAGTACAGGCTCTAATTGTCCGCCGCATATTTTTTTATAATAACTTTGTTCAAAGGACTTTAAATCTATATTCATAGCGTCTATATAGGGCAACAATTCTAACAAAGGCTCAGTTTCAATATATCCGTTAGTAACGAGAACAACGCAGGCATGTGGATCTGCCTCCTTCAATTTTTTCGAAGTTTCATATATATACTCGTACCAAATAGAAGGCTCGTTGTATGTGAAGGCTATACCCACATTGTCTTCCAGGTCCAAACATTTTTTTATCAGTTCTCCGGGAGATAGAAATTGACTGTTTGCCTTGTATTGGGCTATGGAATAATTCTGACAAAAATCACAGGAAAAGTTACAACCAAAGCTACCCACAGACAGCACATTTTTCCCGGGTTTAAAATGATAAAGGGGTTTTTTCTCTACGGGATCGATTGCCATAGCGGTTATTTCCCCATAGTTTATCGTCTTTAGAGTACCATCCTTGTTTGTCCTGACGGAACATAACCCGGATTGTCCCTCAGCTAAAATACAATTATGAGGACATAGTAAACATTTTATTTTGTCTTTATATTCCTCAAAAAATAGTGCATCATGCAACAAAGTATCACCCCCGTTTTAACATTGTTAGGTGCTAACTATGTCTTATAACCTCAAACCTTTCGATTGTATATTCCTCATCGGCAGATATGCCGCCTTTTTCGAGTGCAATATTAACCTGCTCCTCTACAGTATCTACCCCTTCCAAATCAGGTAGCAACAACCCTAATTTGGGCCCGCTTTTAACTATTATACCGTATTTTTTAGGGTCCAGCTCCTCAACTGAAGCTCTTTGCGGTTCCGTAAGCACATCTACAGAAAAATCTATGTCCTCCAATTCCTCTATTTCTACAGGTAAAAATCTTGAGTCATATATTCCGGCGCTTACAGCATTTTTAATAATTTCTTCACATACATTTTCAGTAGTTGGTAAAAATGTACCTACGCACCCCCTTAAGGCACCCAGTTCCTTCAATGTCACAAATACACCCCTTTTTGTATTTCTCATCTCATCCGTTACATATGGGGGTATATCCATGTAATCTCCATTAATTAAAAAATGGGTTAAACTTTCGCCCGCAAGTCTTACATGGGGATCCGCATCTTTCATATTTGTTTTAATTTTGTTTTGTACATTTTCCAACAATAATTTGTAAGCACTTTCGTCTCCCTTTTCCAGTTTGAATTCCATCACTGAATATCCCACACCGAAAGTTCCTTCGTAGGATAGGAGATTTCCCTTTATATTATGTCCTTCCATCGCTCCCAACATAATATAGTAGGACCTGAGCCCGCATTCCGCGGCTTCTTCCACAATTACAGGATCTATATTGAACACCCCGGAAACATTTCCATCCTCAAGTAAGGATACTATTTCCTTATCGAATATCTCTCCATAAAAACTGTACCCATAGGGCCCATCCTCCGAGAGTTTATGTGATAAATCACCGCTGGCAATAAATACTGCATTTATATTGCTGTCTTCTACGGCCTTTTTAATGTTCATACCGAATTTATAAAGTTTAGTTTTGGGCAACATTCCATAGGTTATATGAACCACTTTATAATCTGAAAATTTTTTATTTATAAAATATAGAGGTATCAAAGCACCATGATCAAGTCCGTATCTGACATTATATTTTTCGGCATCATTTTCTGTTACTTTTGCAACTAAAATATTATCTTCTCTTGCGTATTCGGCTATTTCTTCCACCAGGGATACATCTATCTGTAAATCCAATTGTACATCGGGAGCTCTGAATCTACTCAAATCCCCATGTATACTTTCCCCGGCAGACACTGCAACTGCATTGTTAAACAAAGGCCCGTGCGGTGTAATTATTATTATTGTATCCGGTTTAATGTTTGCTATCTGGTCGGCTACCTCATTGAGAGCATCATATGTCCGTTTGATTTCTTTCTCTTCTCCTCTTCCTACCTCCGGAACTACTATCGGTGGATGAGGCACTGTATAAAAACTAGATATTTTTCCCACATTAACCACCCTTATATATTTTTTATTATATTCTAATTTATAAACCTTACTACTATCCTATAAGTTAAAGTAATGTTTTTTTATTTACAGGTAAATTCCTAATTCCTATGCAGTTTAACCTCTATTTAAATAATCTTTTAAACAATTTGAAACCATCAAAAGTTGTTTTTCTATATATCTTGTTATAAATATATTTCTTAGGATCCCTAAGCCACCCGTAACCCCTTGGCATTTTAAGACCGCCACGGTGAATAATTTGCCTTTTAATACTGGTTCTTGCACCTATCCTTTTTCTTAAACTCGGTTTTCTTAACCCAAATTTCATACTATTCCCCCCATAGTTCTAAATTCTAATGATCTGAGAATAACCATATCATAACATGTTTTTTCTAAATGGTACAGTTATTCCAAAGCAAAGAAGAATCACCCGAGTTCTACTATAACGAAATGGTCTTCTCCATCATCTACCAAATTCACATGTCCTTCTGTTACTGTTCCATCTACTAATATTTTGCTTACTCCTCCGTTCACTTTCCCCAGGTTTTTTATTTCTATGTTGTACACAGTATCTTTATAGATATATTCAATGCTATATTTCTCCCAGTCTTTAGGTATACTTGGATTTATAAATAACTTGTCCTTTTCTACCCTAAATCCCAATATATCTTCCAGCCCCACCCTGTACATCCATCCCGCCGAGCCTGTGTACCATGTCCAACCTCCCCTACCTAAATGTTGGGGATTTGTATATACATCAGCCGCTATCGCATAGGGTTCCACTCTGTATTTTGCGCATTCTATCAAAGACCTGGTATGATTTATCGGGTTTATCAATCTGAATAGATTGTAGGCCTTGTTTCCCTCACCCAGCATAGCAAAGGCCTTGATAAGCCAAGCAGCCGCATGGGTATATTGACCTCCATTTTCCCTCACTCCCGGGACATAGGATTTTATATACCCGGGATCCAGATCAGTATCATCAAAAGGCGGTGTGAGCAAGGCTACTATACCTTCCTCCTCGTTCACCAAATAATCCTCCGCAGATTTTAAAGCAACCTTCGATCTTTCTATGTCCCCCAATGTGGAAATTACCGACCAGGATTGGGCTAGGGAGTCTATAATACATTCCCTGCTCTCTTTTGAACCTATAGGTGTACCGTCATCAAAAAAGGCTCTTTTATACCATTCCCCATCCCATGCATTAGTTTCTATGGATTCCTTCAGATCAGATATAACACCCTTATATCTTTCTGCCCTTTCAAAATCCCCCATTCCTTCACAGACAGGTATAAAATCCTTTAATACTTTGCCTAGAAACCAGCCCATCCACACTGATTCACCCTTGCCCTTATACCCAATCTTGTTCATTCCGTCGTTCCAATCCCCTGAACCCATAAGGGGTAAACCTCTTTCCCCGAAATTTAAGGATATTTCAATGGCTCTGATGCAATGTTCATATACTGTACCCGTTTCATCCGACAGGGATGGAACCTCATACCTTTCATGCTCTGTTTCCCCAAGGACCGGACTTTCTATAAAGGGGACTTCTTCATGCAGGATTCCATCGTNTCCGGTCACTAAAATGTATTTTGCTACCCCCAGAGGCAACCACAAGCGGTCGTCCGAATATCTGCTTCTCACGCCTTTGTGGACTTCGCTGCCATGGATGGGGTGCCACCAATGCTGAATATCACCTTCCACATACTGATGTTTACAATTTCTTATTATCTGTTTTTTGGCCTCCTCCGGCATATGGTAGAGGGCATTTGTCACGTCTTGCATCTGATCCCTTGCGCCGAAAGCTCCTCCCACCTGATAAAATCCCGCTCTTCCCCATACCCTGCATGCAATGTTCTGGTACATCAGCCAGGAATTCATCAAATAATTCATCGTATTGTCAGGGGTTTTTACCCGGACTTTAGCCAGAGCCCTATTCCAGAATTCCTTCACTTCGTTGAGTGCATTTTTTGATAGGTCAATATCCCTATATTTGTTTATCAATGAATAGCCTTCCTGCAGGTCTTTTGCTTCTCCGAATAGAAATACTATCTCCTTTTTTTCCTTGGCGGGTATATCCACCCCTATTTCTATAACTGCACAGGGATTATACCCCAGCCCTACAGTATTAGACAGTCTCTCCCTTTTTACACCGTCAGGTTTTTCATAATCAGGGATGTGGCCTATGAATTCTATTCTGTCCCCTGTGTATGACCTTATCTTTTCCGAGGTCCCTACAAATATGGTGCTATTTTTAAATTCTGTATTGGTTGAATTTTTAACCGTAAATATGTCTTCTTCCATGTTCGTTTCTAACAAGTTTTCAGTTTTCTCATCAGTAACACCTAATACGGGCCTGATGTAATAGAATAAGGTCAGTTTTCTTTCCTTGTCAACAGCTCCATTTTCCAATTCTATCAGGTTTATTTTAATTCTGTCCTCCATAGGGGTAAGCAAGGTCAGATCTTGTTTTAGGCCATGGCTCTGTTGACTGAATTTACTATAACCCAAGCCATGAGTAATTATATAATCATTTTCACCCCTGATGGGATTAGGTGTCATACTCCAAATTTCTCCTGTTTCGTCATCCCTTATATAAATTATTTCACCGGGAATATCGGCTATGGGATCATTGTACCAGGGTGTTAATTTGTTTTCTCTACTGTTGTCCGCCCAAGCAGAACCTGTACCCCACTCGGTAATGGTGAATCCGAACTTTCTGTTTGAAATAACATTTGTCCAAGGCAATGGGGTGTTTAAACCCTCTGTGAGCCTGATAATATATTCTCTGCCGTCTTCTGAAAACCCTCCATATCCGTTAAAATAATCCGTATGTGATGGTACATTATGGGATACATCATATGACCCATCATTTTCTGAACATTCCGTTTTCTTTGTTTTGTTAAATTCTTTATATGGAATATAATCTTTTTTGACTTTTTTGTTAGAAAAACCTTCTTCTGCCCCCACAACAAACCTGGCCCATTTGTACAGGAGTATTCTTTCCCCATTTTCAAGAATGTTTCTATTTTTAATAAATATTCCACCATGATAATCTATGGCATTTCCTCTTTTTTCACATACTACCTCTTTTATGTTTTCGTGTAAAGGTTGGTAATATATAGATTCATCCTCATTTAATATGACTAAATCCACTATCAGCCCTTTGTATGACCAATATTCATGAGCATTTATTAATTCTATCAGGTTTTTTATTCCCCCCACAGATTTTATGGTAACCAGAACCAGGGGGTTGTCCCCTGAAATCCCATGTGCCCAAAGTCCTTCCTGACCTTTTTCGTTCTTTTTCAGTATGTTAGCATATTGAATTTTATTGTTTTCCTTTGAATAAAACAAATAGGGTAACAAGTTTTCATAAAGCCTAATATTAGAACGGTTTAGATTTAGATACCCAATCTCCGTTTTGGATTTAGTGTTGGATAGTTCCTCAGCTATTTCTATACTATTTTCATCATTATATTTGTTTAATATATCCATAGCATCATTTTTGTCACGAGTTATGGCTGTTATATAATATATTTCCACCTGTTCCTTTGGCTGTATTTTTATTTTTTTACTCATACTCATTATGGGATCTACAACTACCCCTACAGTATTAGTAAGTCCCCTGGAAGATAAAGCTCTGGGCTTTTCCATCCTATTGCCTCTACCTATAAAATTTGCTCTATTGGTTTCATACTGAAATTTGTCGGAATTTTCCCCAAAGGTTCTAACTCCGTGTAAAATCCAACTATCCCTTTTTTCTCCCCCCCTTTTCCTCCTATAAGCCAGCAAACCTTCTTGTTCCTCCAACGCTTCTGTTCTTATGAATAAGTTGTTAAATGCAGGATGGGCAAGGTCTGATTCCAGGCTCTCCCCTACCACTTCAAAATAACTTACGGTTTCAAGCAGCATTTCTTCATTTCCGTTATTTGTTAATTTTACCCTCCTGATTTCCCCCAATTCCTCCGGCAACAGAAATACATCCATTTCAGTTTCTATGTTCCCGTCTTTTCTATAGAAACTGGCCTTATAGGTAGAAAATTCTACCCTGTACAGTTCAGGTTCCTTATAGGTGGGCACATAGGTTGTGGACCATAGCTCATGGTTCTCTAAGTTCTTGACGTACACAAATTGTCCATAAGGTTTTGCCAGGTGGTCCTTTCGCCATCTGTTAATGAATAAATTTCCGTCTTTGGAAAAACCCTCCCCCCTGTTTGTTATCATCAGGGTATATGTACTGGATGATAAAAGGTGACATTTGATATCATCTATGTCCTCCTTTGTATATACCCTTCTGTCCCATATCTCCTCTCTTTTCCTTATTGTATCTATCTCCGTCAGATTTTCTCTCTCTTTTGATATTATCGGCCTCATAGGCACCTTTTCTTGTAAAAGGAATTCACCACATTTCATTTGCGGATTCCTGTGGAACCTATCTATCAACACATCTTTATTAACAAAGTTGTTTATGGCGGCAAATATCATGCCTTGATGATGGCTCATATAAGACCTGACTATACCTTTGTCTAAGTGGGAGGGAAGCCTGTTTAGGCTATAATCCACAGCCTCAAAAAAACCGTACTGGCCCCTTAAACCTTCCTCCTCAAGCCTTCTTATATTTTCCAACACCCCCCTATGATCAAACCCTAAAGCCAAAAATGTGGAATAGGGAGAAATCACTAATTCATCCTTTAATCCTCTTTTAAACCCCAACGCCGGTACACCAAATGCTTTGTACTGATAATGAAACTGACGATCGAACGCAAAAAATCCTGATTCGGAAATGCCCCAGGGTACGCCCTTGGAATTACCATAATTTTTTTGTATCCTTATAGAAGTTTTATAGGTCTCGTCCAGCAGGGTGTTCCTGTAATTCTTTAATATTAGGGATGGCATGAGATATTCAAACATCGTGCCCGACCAGGATGCAAGGGATATATAGCCCTTCTCCATAACCAGCGGCCTCCCTAAATTTCTCCAATGTTTTAAGGGCACTTCTCTTCTGGAAACAGCTATATAGCTTGCTGTCCTGGCTTCAGAGGCTAACAGGTCGTAATGATGTTTTAACGTTTTGTTTTCTCCTGCATTATACCCGATATAAAACAGCCCCCTGTCCTCATCATACAAAGGTGTAAATTTGGTATTATTTATAAGATTTTCGACCCTAGATATCAAATCCTCTATATCCCCACCATCCTGTAGGGATTCTTCAAGATATTCTTTTAGCCCTTCCTTAAGCACTATCAAATAGGACACAAAGTTTCCACTGTCAACTGTAGAAACAAATACAGGCCTCAAGGGTTTTAATGTCTCGGTATCATACCAATTATATAGATGGCCTTCCCATTTTTCCATTTTCTCTAAAGTTCCTATAGTTAGTCCAACTAGGTCCACCATCTCGGGAGTAGTTATAAATCCCAAATCTCTACTGGAAAGTATGGACATAAGATAAAAACCTATATTGGTGGGAGAAGTCCTGTTAATCGCCCCGTTATAGGGGTATTCCTGGAAATTGTCCGGAGGCAAATAGTTATTTCTGTCATCTGTAAATGTTCTATAGTATTCCCAGATTTGTTTTCCTATGTCTGTAAGAAAATCTATGTCTTCCTGTTTGATTTCTATAGTTTCCTGATCCTCCCTGCTGATAATATATGCAGCCATAGGGCCTCCGGCCCATAACAATCCGATTACCCCGGATATGATTAAATTATCCGGTTTAAACATATGGGTAAGGATTATCAACAATACGGAAAAGATGACATTTTCCTTCATTCTTTTAAAATAGCTCGAAACATCATTTTTCAACCCTTTTTCCATATCAAAGGCTGTGGTCCATTCCAATAAATTCTTTTTTGAAATAAACACCCTATAAAGTGTTCTGAGCACAGCATCCAGCATCATCACAGCTTTATGAGGAAGAAACATAAAATACAGGATCCCTTGATAAATATAGGTCTTGTAACCTGTTATAATATCTCCGTTTAATCTCATTTTCGGAATTTTAAATCTCTTATGTAATACATGTTCCAGAGCCATAATTACAACAGGCAACAATATAGTGACGAGGGAAATCCCTATCCAAACAAATGTATTTCCGGGAAAAAATATTGTACCAAAAAATAAAATCAAAAATAAGGATACGGAAACTAAACTCCTCCTCAAGTTATCTACAATCTTCCATTTAGACAAAGAAGAAATTGATCCATTTTTGAGCCACTTTACCAGTTGCCAGTCTCCCCTAGTCCATCTGTGCAGCCTCATAATATAGGAACCATATTTCTCCGGATACCCGTCTATCAGTTCGATACTTGTGGCCAGTCCTACCCTGACATAACTACCCTCCAGGAGATCATGACTCAATACAGCATTTTCAGATATTTCTTCCTTTAAACATTTCTGAAATGCCTCCAAATCATATATACCTTTACCTGTAAATATACCTTCTCCGAACAAATCCTGGTATATATCCGAAGCCGCAGTACTATAAGGGTCTATACCCCCCATACCTGCAAATATTCTGGTAAACAAGGATTTGTTACTGCTTTCAATGTCTATCGAAATTTTAGGCTGAATAATTCCATAGCCTTCCCTTACGATATTTTTTTCTTCATCCACTACAGCCATATTTAAAGGATGGGAAATCACACCTATTAACTTTTTCGCCCCATCAATGGGTAGCTTAGTATCCGCATCCAATGTAATAACATATTTGATTTTAATGTCCGAAATATCCCCTGATATTACATTAAAGGTTGTCCCTTCAGCCCCCAGCAACAGATCATTAAATTCTATCAGTGCTCCCCTTTTTCTTTCCCAACCCATCCACCTTTTCTGGGTTTCGGAGTATACCCTCTTCCTATGAAAAAAATAAAAAATATCCCCTTCTCTGCTATATTTTTTATTTAATTCGTTTATAACCTCCAGCCCCCTGTTTACTATTTTTTCATCATTTTCCGTAGTTTCTCGGTCTGCATCCTTAAAATCTCCTATTAACCCAAAATAAATATTTTCCCCCCGATTGGACAAATAATGAATTTCTAAACTTTTCGCTAATTCCTCCACCCTTTCTTCATCAGGCAAAAGGGTGGGAACAACAACAAAAGTGCTGTATTCCTTGGGTATATCCTGTTTATAATCAATTTTCGGTAGTGCTCTCGGCTTAAATTTTTTAAAATATATATGGTTCAATATATTTATCGAGATGGTCATAAAAGGGACAAATGTTACAATAAATATTAGTATGCCCCAATATAAATTTCCCCTGTTAAAAGCATATCTGCCAAAAAGGTATGCTAAAAGAATGGACAACAAAATGATAGGGAGATAATAATAACTATATTTCCCCAAATAAACACCGGTATCCTTGTTGCTATAACCAAAATAGCTGAATAGCTTATCTTTTCCTCGATCTACCAGATAATATCCTATATGGGCCTTTTTATCCCTGCTACCCTTGTCCCATTCCTCTCCGGCAAATTCCAAAACCTTCTTGGATATGAAAATTTCCTGCACCTTAAACTTTTCGGCCAACTTTTGAGTTTCATGTCTGTAGTGATTTTTTGCACGGCTCTCCATATTTTCATATACCTCCAGGGGGTCTTCCTCAAACACTCTTTCTACAAAGGAAATAGATTTAAAAACCCTTTCCCAATTGAGGGAAGAGGTATTCCTTATGGAATTTATTCCATAGCCCAAAGACACCTTATATTTAGATTGAACCATGTATTCCTTCTCCAGTATCTCCTTTATATTTTTATGTACATAATTCAATCTTTTATCGATTGTTTCCAGTATCAACTGGAATTCACATTCGTCTTCCCTTATCCTCCGAATCAGCCTTTCTACCTTTGTGGAATCCATAATATGTACATTTTCTATAATTTCCTCAAGATTTTTCTCCATGGATAGATCGATTTTGTCTATTTCTTCCCAATCACCACTTACCTTGATAAGGTTTGATACAATATTTCTGATATATTCCATCAAACCCAGGGTAAGAACAGTATAGAATCTCGCTATTTCCTCCAGGGTCAATATTTCCTCCTTTTGAAAATCATTTACAAACTCTATCAGGACCTCTTCAGAAATGTTTCCTACAGAGTGATGTATCAATTCCAGTGCCAGGGCATATACCCTGGGGTAACCTCTCAAAGGATGCGTTTCTATTACATTCAATACAATGTTCTCTTCTTTTTTCAGATCAATTTTAAGTTCCTTATAAATTAGCTCGATTAAATAAAAATTATCCAGGATCCATTCTGTCCCCTGAGGCAAAGATTTACCTATAGCTAGGTCTTCATTAAATTTTAAATAAGCATTTTCTATATCTTTAAAACTTTCATCCAATCTATTTAGAAGGAAGCCTTTTACATTAGCTTTTTTGTCTGTTCTATATAGCATGCCTGTTTCCGCTCCATGATCTAGCATACCGTCTTTAACTCTCGCCCACATATTGAACCCCACTCCTTTAACCTATATGCTTCCAAATCAATCTTTCATCATTTTTTTAATTTTTTCATCATATTTGGTCCATAATTCCTCCGCATATTCTTCATTATAGCCTTCTGTGTATAAATTAAATACAGGCCTTTCCTCGTCGGGAATAATCAAGGCCCATCCTTTATCGTCTATAAACCTTACACCTTCCTTAAGCTCAGTACCTTCTCCACTATCCTCTGTCAGCCTTCGTATGATACTTCCCTTATCGTTCCATTTACACGGAACTTCCTTTTTTAAATAAAAATACTCCGGTAATTCCCCCATAATCCTATCTAATGTGGTATTATTTCCCACAAGATAGTCTATTATCCTTCCTGTAGCCCAAATACTGTCAAAATTCAATATGTATTGGAAATCGGCTTTTTCTTTCATTATCATTTGAATAACATAGGACACATTGGATTTACTATAAATTACATGCCCCTTATGTTCCTCAACCAGCCTTTCCATAACCCTGGGATAATTGTATGGAATTACAGCGTTTTCCATCTCTCCACTTCTGAGGCCTATCAGTAAAGATAGCAAGTAGTACTTTTCATCCTGAACAATATTTGTCCCGTCTGTTAATGCTACCTTTTCCCCATTTTCGTCATACAACAAACCTAGATCTTCCTGTTCCTCCGACACCATATTTCGAATATCCTCTATTTTTAATTCGTTATTATATCTGATTGCCTTAACTTGGCATCCTATATCCCTTAAATATTTTTCCGCTAAATCACATAAATTCCGTGATGGAGAAGATATAATTAATCCGGGCTTTCGATTTTTAATTTTGTCCATGCTACCCAGTTGGTTCCTCCCGTTTTTTAAATAAATTGCGGAAAAATTATATATATTCACCACATCCTCAATTGCTATGCCTGAACATCTTTTAAAACTTTCTATAGCTAAACAGTTTTCAATTTTTTTTGATCTATTTTTGTCAATGTTTGCTCCGTCTTTATCAATAAATTCTATGTAAACCATGTTTTCATAAGAATTGTCTTTCCTTACATGGATCCCACCATCTGTTTTAAAATGCCTTACTCCAAACCTGCATATGGGTATAGTGCTGTTTTTAATATCTATAACCTGGGCCCCGGTTGAAAGCATGCCCGAAATAATAGAATTTTTTATAGATTTTGACAGGTTGTGTTCATCACTGCTTATAAGAAAGGTCCCTTTCCCATCCATAACAGTAGCAAAAGCAGTACCCAAACCGGTAGCTACCTCCGGGGTTATGCTCTCATTAAATACCCCTGAAATGTTTCTATCCCCAAATAATTTTCTGGACATTTTCTTTTCCCATATTAAATTATTTCTAACTGTCATTTTTTCGTCTATTATCTTGTAGGGCCATATTTTAACGTTGGGTTTTATTGTGCTATCTCTGAATATTTTAGAACAAGAGCCTATCACTGCTCCCTCAAATATTCTACTTCGCTGGCCTACATATACATTGTTGCATATAGTAGATTTTCTGATTTCACAATTTTTAGATATATTTACGCCATCCCATATGATACTTCTTTTTATGGAAGCACCTTCTCCTATCGTGCAATTGTTTCCTATGGCTGTATAAGGACCTATTACTGCGTCCTCTTTTATTAGAGAATTCTTACCTATATGAATTGGAGGATGTATTTTAACTCCCTTTTCTAAAATAGTCCCTTCCCCTATCCAAGTACCTTTACCCTGTTCTTTTCCCAATAGATAATGTTTTTTTTCATCAGACAATATATCAGCATGGGTTTCTATGTATGTATTTAAATCCCCTACATCGCACCAATATTCTTCAGTTATATATCCGTACATGGGTACACTGTCCCGAAGGAGTTTCGGAAACAAGTCCTTACTAAAATCAAAATTCTCCCCCTGTTCGTAGTAATCCAACACTTCCGGTTCCAGTATATATATACCGGTGTTGATGGTATCGCTAAAGACTTCCCCCCAGCTGGGTTTTTCCAGGAATCTTATTATCATTCCCTTATTATCTGTAACAACCACCCCATATTCTAAAGGCACCGGTTCCCTGCTCAATACCAAGGTAGCCTTGGAATCCTTTTCCCTATGGAAATTATAAGCTTTTTTCAAATCTATATTTGTAAAAGCATCCCCGCTTATCACGATGAAGGTACCATCGAAAAATTCATGTGCATTTTTTACACTGCCCCCCGTGCCCAAGGGTTTATCTTCAATATAATAATTCATATTAACACCGAATTTGGAACCATCTCCGAAATAATCCATTATTATTTCGGGTAAGTAGCATAATGTAACCGCAATATCATTAACTCCATATTTTTTTAAAAGATCTATACCATATTCCATTACCGGTTTATTGAAAATAGGCACCATCGGCTTAGGCAAATGACAAGTTAGCGGTCTAAGTCTGGTACCTATTCCCCCTGACATTATTACTCCCTTAATTGAAATCACTCCTTACACACAAAAAATACCTGCATATAAGGTATTTTGTGAATTCCCTTGTAAATTATACATAAATTATTGCACAAGCAGCGTCGGGCACTGAGTTATCAAGTTATTGCACCTCCGAATTCCGGACAAAAATAATCGGTGTCGGGCAATAATTTAATAACAGGGTGCCCAACACCGATCGTATTTTCTGACTTTTTATTTTAGTCTGTAGGTATAATATCCCTTATAATCTATTATTTCTATGTTGTCATCATTATCCAGTCTTTCAAAAAAATCTTTAATATTAGACCTGTTTCTCTGCTCTACAAAGGACTTTATTTCGAATTGATTCATGGGATGCCTTCTGATAATGCTCAGAACAGCCTCATAGTCGTCCTCAACTTCACTATAAAAACCTTCGGAAACAAGTTTATCTATGGAAATACCCCCTAATATTGAAACAGCTTCTTCTATAACATCTTTTGATACCTGTTTTACAAATGTTTCAGCCGGGGGCCTCACAGGGGAATTGATGTACAATTTATGATAATTTATTGTACCTAATAGCTTTTTTAAATCCAAAAAGAATTCCCTATTATCGTTTATGCCTTCAACTATCATTGTTTCAATCCATAATTGCCCTTCATATTCTTTGGAAAAATCCTGCAGCCCTTTGATAACATCATCAAACTTTATGCTCCCATGAGGCCTGTTGATCTCCTTAAACATTTTTTCATTAGTCGCATCCAGGGAGGGAAGGATTATATCAGCATTTTTTAGATCATCCCTTACCGCACTGTCATATAATAAAGATCCGTTAGTAATAACCGCTACAGGTTTATCTATCAATAGTTTCAACTCATCGATTAGAACGCCCAGATCAGCATACAATAAGGGTTCACCATCCCCTACTATTGTGGCTACATCGAATTTAATTTTTTTACCTAAATATAATTTGAATTCCTCGACTATTTCCTTGTAATCAAAATACTTTTTCCTTTTATTCGTCATGTTTCTCGTTCTTCCTAACTGGCAATATACGCAGGAATAATTGCAATGGCCTTCAGCTATGGGGCTGATACCGACAGAAAGTCCCATCCTTCTTGAGGGAACAGGCCCATAAATATATTTAAAACTCGTCATATATGTCACCCCCTAAAATATTAAATTTATGTATCGATACATCAATAGAATGTGTCTCTGCGTATATAATTATATAAGTACACTTGCCTACTGTCAATCAATGTGTGATTGACAGCAATGTATGATTATAGTGCTGTCCGGGGATAACACTGACTATGCTAACCGGCTTTTATGTTCAACAAAAAAATATTAGAAAGGGAAAATTCCCTTTCCAATATTTTTATAATAATCAAAATCTTAAATTATATCAAAATTTATATTGTACTATGCTGAGTGTATTGCGCCTTTTGGTGTGGTTGCCATTGTAGCTTCCAGAACAGTTTCTGCTGTAGTAGGATGTGCATGTATAGTATCCGCTATTTGATCCGCGGTTAACTTGTTCTTGATAGCAACTGTAATTTCATGAATAAGGTCTGATGCATGAGGTCCAATGATATGTCCACCCAATAATACTCCTGTAGATTTATCAGCGATTACCTTTACTAATCCCCTTCTCTCTCCATATGTGAGGGCCTTACCATTGGAAGCAAATAGGAATTTGCCTGTGCTTATATCTAAACCTTGTTCTTTTGCCGCTTCTTCTGTAGGACCTACGGATGCAATTTCAGGAGTTGTAAATATAGCGCCGGGTACGATAGAGTAATCTGCTTCTACATCATTACCGACTATATTTTCAACAGCAACTACTCCCTGATAGGAAGCAACATGAGCCAATTGGTTTATGTTTGTTACGTCCCCGATAGCATATATATTGTCTACGGTTGTTTGAAGTCTGCTGTTAACCTTGATTCCTCTTCTATCACTTAGTTCAAGACCTAGTTTTTCTAAATCAATATCACTGAAATTTGGAGACCTTCCTGTTGCCATTAAAACCTTATCTGCGGTTACGGTTTCCTGTTTACCTTTTCTTTGGTAACCTACAACAACCTTACCGTCATCTGTATCTGTAATTTCCTCAACCCTTGCACCTGTAACAAGTTTTATTTTCTTTCTCTTAGATATTCTGGTGATTTCTTTTATAATATCGCCATCCATATTAGATAGAATATTATCTGAAGATCCTATTACCGTTACGCCTACCTCTAAAGCATTGCAAATAAATGCAAATTCCATTCCGATTACACCGCTGCCTACAATAACAATGTCTTTAGGCAGTTCTTTTAGACTTAACATTTCATCACTTGTGTATAGATTTTTTGATTCTTTTGCTCCTTTTATCGGTGGAATGAATGGTTTGGAACCTGTGGCAATTATTATGTTTTTAGCGTTAACGGTGGCTCCTTCATCTTTTCCTTCTTTTACAACAACTGTGTTTTTGTCTAAAATATCTCCTACACCTCTTAATAAGGTGATTTTGTTTTTAGATACTAAGTACTCGATTCCCGCAACTAATTCTTTTACTATGTTATCTTTTCTTTCCATTATCTTTGTGAAATCGAAAGATGGTGATTCATTGAAAATTCCAAAGTCTGCTGAATCCTTTACTAATTCATAAACTTCGGATGAACGTACTAATGCTTTTGTAGGTATACAGCCACGGTTAAGACATGTTCCACCTAAATTGTCCATCTCAACGAGAACCGTGTTTAATCCATTCTTTGCAGCCACTATAGCGGCAACATAACCTCCTGGTCCTCCGCCCAGAACAACAACATCGCCCTCAATTTTCATTTATAACCCTCCTATTATCTCATAGATATGATATATTTACTACAGTACCTTAAGTATAACAAATGTCCAAGCATTGTCAATATTTTTACTTAAAATTATCCTGAATATAGCGGTAACTGAATTTCCCAGATGCTCCTATTCGGTTTGAAAGCTCATATAATCGATTATTGTTTAAATAATTTCCGGATGATATAATGGTAAATGGCTGTATTAGAGGATAAGGGGAATTAAACATGTTTATAGCGAGACAACCTATTTTTAAAAAAAATTTAGATATTTACGGATACGAGCTGTTGTACCGTTCAGGTTCTGATTCAGTGCAATTCGACGGCATATCGTCACATGTTGCAACTGCGACGGTAATCGAGGGATTGTTTGAATCAGGGGTAAAACATATAGTAGAAGATAGATGGGCATTCATTAACTTTGACGAAAAGATTATCCATTCCAACACCTTAGAATTGATCGGGCCGAGCAAGCTCATTATCGAAATACTCGAAGATGTTGAAATTAACCAAGATTTAATAGAACGAATTAAATTCCTTAAAGATAAGGGATATAAAATTGCTCTTGACGATTTTATAGAAAAATATGAAAATTACCCTCTTATACCCTTTGCAGACATTATTAAATTTGATTTAATTGCTACACCCTTGGAAACCATAAGAGCGGATGTATACCTGGCCCTTTCCCAAAGAAAAATTTTGTTGGCGGAAAAGATTGAAACAAAGGAAGAATTTTTGGTGGCAAGGGAAATGGGTTTCCACCTGTTCCAGGGATATTTTTTCAGCAAACCCAGTATCGCAGGGAAAGTATGCAATAAATTTCCATCAAAATTTCAATATATTCGCCTGATTACTGAATTGAAGAAGGAGGAACCCTCCTACCTAAAATTAGCTAAAATAATTAGAAATGATGTCCAATTAGCATACCGTCTTATGCGAATAGTCAGTGTTAGTTCCGGAGATGAATTAACCTATTCGATAAAAAGAGCGCTGGTGTTCATGGGATTGTGGGCAATAGAGAGATGGATTAACATTTTAATGATTCGGGATATGGGTGGAACCAAGCCCGAAGAATTAATAAGGATTTCCCTAATTCGTACAAAATTTGCAGAAGCAATAGCGGTATACAGCAAATTTAAAAACTTGAGACACGAGGCATCTATGATGGGCCTGTTCAGTGTATTGGACGCCGTACTGGATATGACCATGAAAGAAGCGTTGGAGGGTATTACCATTCCGGAATCTATAAAGGATGCACTGATTTATAAGGAAGGAGCCCTGGGTGATATCCATAAATTAATAGTTGCGTATGAAAGGGGAAATTGGACAAAAGTTATAAATCTCTCGGAAAAAATAAATATAAGTGCTGATGCTTTATCCAGGGAATATTTAAATTCTATCAAATGGGCAAAAGGAGCTCTGGGAATTTTAAAATAAATGAAAAACACCCTATGGGTTATTAAAAAGCAAAGGGTTTTCTGCCCTTATTTTGAATATTATGGAGGTATTTTATGAACAGAAAAATTAGAATTGGCATAGTAGGGTATGGAAATCTCGGCCGCGGTACTGAACTGGCTATACCCGGAAATCCCGATATGGAGCTTGTTGCCGTATTTACGAGAAGAGAACCTGATATATTAAATTCAAAATCAAATGTGGTACATATATCAAAAATATTGGATTTTAAAAATAAAATTGATGTAATGGTGCTGTGTGGAGGTTCTGCAAGGGATTTAGACAAGCAAGGACCCATGGTGGTATCCCATTTTAACACAGTGGACAGTTTTGATAACCACGGAAGAATCCCCGAATATTTTGAAAAGATAGACAGGAGTGCGAAAAAATCCTCTAAATTAGGTCTTATCTCTGTGGGTTGGGACCCGGGGCTTTTTTCCCTTAACAGGCTCCTGGGACTATCGGTTTTACCAAAGGGCCAAAATTATACTTTTTGGGGGGAAGGAATAAGCCAGGGACATTCTGATGCTATCAGAAAAATAGAGGGTGTAAAAAATGGGGTCCAATATACTATTCCGGTTCAGGAAGTATTGGACAAGGTCAGAGATTATGAAGACATAAACATTCCACCCAACAAAAGGCATAAAAGAATATGCTATGTTTGTGCCGAGGATAATGCAGACCTAAAAGAAATCGAAAATAAAATAAAAACTATGCCGGGCTATTTTGTCGGCTATGATACATCCGTATTTTTTATATCTGAGGAAGAAATGATAAGGAATCATAGCAAAATGCCTCATGGAGGGGTAGTCATTCAGACCGGGGTTACCGGGGAAGATAACAGGCAGACTATAGAATTTAAACTTACTCTTGATAGCAACCCGGAATTTACCTCATCGGTTGTGGTTGCCTATGCAAGGGCGGTATTCAGGTTGTCAGAGGAAGGCAAAACCGGTGCCATCTCTGTGTTTGATGTGCCCCCTGCCTATTTGTCACCGATGTCGGGGGAGGAGCTGAGAAGGAAACTATTATAGAATCCAAGTTATAGATTTAGATAGGTGCACCGGAAACCAGCAGACTATGTGAAATTTGTCATTCCGGGCTTCGGCTTTGTGTCATTCTGAGCATAGCGAAGAATCTCGTTTTTAAACCATTCAAGATCCTTCGCGGGCCGGATTTATTCTGTATGTCTTAGGATGACAATAAGTAAGAAAAGATAAGGAGTGAACTATGAGACCCTTAGCAGACAGGATACGCCCTGTAGATTTAGATGAAATAGTTGGACAAGACCATATTATAGGTAAAGACAAACTGTTAAACAGAATCATAAAATCCGGTAAGGTGCCCAATATGATCTTTTTCGGTCCTTCGGGAACCGGCAAGACTACCGTAGCCGGTATAATGGCAAAGGCTTCCGATAAGAAGTTTTTCAAATTGAACGGAACAAGTACAAATATCGACGATATCAAAAACATTATTTCCCAAATCGGTACCTTTGGCACCATGAACGGTATTTTATTATATATAGACGAACTGCATTATTTAACAAAGCGCCACCAACAATCCATACTTGAATATATAGAAAACGGGGATGTAACCCTTATCGGGAGCACTACTGAAAATGTTAACTTTTCTATATTCAATGCCCTGCTGAGCAGATCTACTGTTATAGAATTTAAGGCTCTACATTCCGATGATATAATCAAGGGACTAAAAAGAGCCATATCCCTGGAAGAAAAAAGGCTGAATATAAAAGTTACGTATGGGAATGATGTTTTAAATTATATCGCGGAGGTTGCGGGGGGAGACCTCAGAAGAGCCCTTAACACAACAGAGCTGATAATAAANACATACATTATTTACAATTCTGATAAAATCAATATAGATATGGAAAAGGCCATAGAATGCTCACAGAGCAAAATTATTAATTATGATAGAAACGGAGATAACCACTATAACATGCTAAGTTTCCTGCAAAAAAGCATAAGGGGTTCAGATGAACAGGCCAGTATACATGCCCTGGCGAGACTGATTAAAGGTGGGAACCTGGCCCCTATTTGCAGAAGACTTCTGGTTATTGCATCCGAAGACATAGGATTAGCCTATCCGCAGGCGATTTCCATAGTAAAGGCTTGTACAGATTCCGCTCTGCAGCTTGGTTTACCCGAGGCCAGAATACCATTGGCCCAGGCCACTATACTGCTCGCCTCTTCACCTAAATCCAATTCGGTGTACAAAGCAATTGATGCTGCCCTGGCCGACTTAGATAAAATTGATGTAGGCCAAATACCCATTCACCTATGTGATGCACATTCAAATTCTTTTGCTAAAAACAGGGAGGCCTATTTATATCCCCACGATTACCCTAACAACTATGTAGAACAACAATATATGCCTGAAAACATTAAACATAAGGTTTATTACAAATACGGAAACAACAAATTCGAACAATCTATAAAATCTTATTGGGACAAAGTCAAACAAAAACCGAAAAAATAGGGGTCAGGCTTGAAATACTTACTTGTCTAAGCAAATATTTCAAGCCTGACCCCATAAATTATTTTATTCTGATTCGTCGTCCCCTTGTTCCTGTGATTCTATGCATATCTCATCCTCATATGGTCTTACATGTGGTACATTTACTTGTGGTGGGAATAATGGTGGGAAGGTTGGGCATAATGTTTCTCTTGGGCTAACCGGGTGCTCACAGAAACCTGTACTCAATACACATAACTGTGTAGGTACCTTAATTTTCTTTTCGCAAGTAACACATAACGCAACTACCAAATTAGCGGTAACTTCACCGGTTGTTGAGTTTAAGCTCACATCCCTGCCAACATTTCGGGTAGCTAAATTGGGGTTGAATGAAATATTACAAAACTCTGTAAATTGTGGTAAGAACGTTGAATCAAACACCGAAGGCATACATAGTTCAAAGAAACTGGTTATGGTCTGATTCACCGGCATTCTTCCACTAAGCGTTGTTTGATGTACCCTACCCCTGTTATCCTCAAAATCTACCGCCATTGATACCGAAATACATCCTGTTATGTGAATTTCTTGTGATCCGAATATAGGGGTACCTCTATCTCTACTATCACACCCTGAGGTATTGGTATAAATCAAATATTGTAACAATCCGGCAGGTCCCGGCACAGTGACAGGGTTTCCTTTACAGTCGGTAACAAACTCTGCACCGGACAATGTTGTTATAGGGGTAACTGCCAAATTCCTGGAGTCATTAATGTTCTCGGGGTTAAAAAATTTCCTTGCAGTAATGCTCCTTACTCTAGTAATTCTAGCCCCTGAACCACATCTTGATACAGGCAGACGACCAAAAGATATCTTATTCCCTGCTTGCAATCCCTGGAGGTTAAGGGTTATACCGTCATATACTTTATCTACAAATATACATTCACCGACTACACGGTCAAGGCGACCGCTGAAGGTACAACCCGTGTCGGCAATGCAGCATGATCTATCGGCTGGTGGTTTCCCGTGATCCGGCTTTCTACAATCCGTCATAGTTTTCACTCCCTTGTTTTAATATTTATATGGATAAACATTTAATTTAAGTTTCTACCTACTTTACAATATGAAATAATACCTATTTCGGTGCTACCGGATAGTAATTTTTATATTTATCCTGCATATATTTTAATAACACAAACCCACTTTCAAAATTCTGCATAGTACTCTTTTGTCTTTTTCTATAAAAATAGGATGTGATCATATGGCATTTATAAGGGGACATGAATTTATATTCGAAAATAAACTTGGAATGGTCTTTAACTTTTATCTGAATGAACAAAAACATATTGAATATATAGCCTCAGACGAAAAACGCAGGTGGAAAGAAAAAAAGTTGATATTCGGCCGGGCAACTGAAAGTTTTCATTTGGATGTTGATGACAATGAAAGTATACATATTGTCAGTTACAGCAAAGATGGATCCCTTTATTATCACCAATATCTAGGCGGTGCGTGGGTGAACTATTTAATTTTTTGCTATCCGGAAGAACAAAGGGTCATGTACCCCATAATAAAGCATGTGGAAAACCAAATCCATATATTTTATTATTTATTACATAACGAACCCAAAAATAGAGCCTATTTACTCCATTTAAGATTTCATAACAAAAAATACAGTACTAACCATATTACTACCACAGATAACCATGAATATATTAACCCTTTCAAAATTTTTATAAATGATAACAATAATAAGATGGCTTTGATCTATTCATCCATAAATAAGGGATATGAGCAGATATTTATTTCTAAATTCGATATGCCTACCGGGCAGTGGTCCGAACCGTTATGTGTCACATCCTCCAAAGATAAAAAAATATATATAGATGGTTTGCTTCAAAATACTGAAATACTGCATCTTATCTGGAGCAGATTTGATGAAGAATATCTGACTGTACAGTATTTAAAACTGGACATGGATAAAATATTGGTAGGTGAGTTAAAACCTGTTTCCCTATCCTTAAAGTCAAGTTGTTCTTTTCCAGTTCTGATCTATTATAAAAATGTATTATGGGCTATGTGGACAGAGATGAGTAAGATTGTCTCATGTTGCACAACAGATATGGGAGAAAACTGGTCTGAACCTTATATTCATGAAGACACTAAAAAAATTGACTTCAAACGTTACCGTTACATTGGGGGTCCTATTAACAATAAAAAAAATATTCTGTGCGACTATGTCTTTGGGACCCCTTACCCCTGCATACAGTTCCTGGGATTTGGAGGTGAAAATAATGATGAAATACCAACATAACCATAGCACTTTTATACCCAAGGAAAGATCGGACCCGGACCCCGATACCTCCATGGAAGAAACTTCGGGCCCTTCAAGAAGAGATCTAACATCACAAATTGAAGAATATAACAATATGGTAAAACAATATGATGATAGGATAAAAAGTTACAACAGCAAGATAAGAGAACTGGAGAGACAATTAGAATTCAAGGATGATGAAATACGTTCTTTCAGCGATCTGGTTTTCTCCCTGGAAGAAGAAATCAGGGAACTTAAAGATGTACAAGATATTCTTGACACTACCACCGATGTTATTATCGATACCGCTGAAATAGAGAGATTAAATATTGAATTGAGCGGTGTCAGGGAAGAAAATGCTGAACTCAAAAAAGAAATTATTGCACAAAATGAACATATGCAATTGCTTTATGTTTTAGTAATAATACTGGCGGTGATATAAATATTAGCCACATAAATCTGATCGAACCATAAAAAGCACAGATATTATCAGACTGTGTGAAAAATGTCATCCTGAGCGAAGCGAAGGATCTCAAATGGCCTAAAAACGAGATTCTTCGCTACACTCAGAAATTTGCACGTGTTACCC